>Ga0136656_1000764_pt1 | contig 11365 bp, 3 predicted proteins | sample CPBDNA_9_FD_94862 | JGI IMG/M metagenome (GOLD analysis project Ga0136656, IMG submission 94862) | Freshwater to marine salinity gradient microbial communities from Chesapeake Bay, USA - CPBay_Sum_15_0.8_DNA (version 2) | ecosystem: Environmental > Aquatic > Marine > Coastal | place: USA...
GACCTTGATGAAAGGTTAATTCCAGAGGGAGAATATACAGATGCTCAAAATATTCAAGTTTCATCTACAGATGAATCAGAAGCTGGTACAGTGCAAAATATTAAAGGTACAACTAAAATATTTGACACAATAGCACAATTTAGCTTGGAATTAGGAGATTTTAATTGTGTAGGGGCTATACAAGATGATGAGCATGATAAAATATATTGGTTTATAAAAGGGACTGGCATTAATACAAAACAAGCTATTATAGAGTATGATTTAGCAAATGAAATAGCTAAACCAGTATTAATAGATAATACAGGTACTATATTAGAATTTTTAGGTAATTCTAATGAAAGATATATATCTGGTATTAAAATATTAGATCAAATGATTATTTGGACAGATAATATTACTGAGCCAAAAATTGTAGACTTACAAATATTTTACAATAAAACTACTTATACTCAACCCGATTGGAGCACAACTACATCTACAACAAAAGAAGATATTTTAGTTATTAAAAAGAAACCATCTTCAGCTCCAAATGTAAAAATAACTTCATATACATCAGATACGTCAAATTCAATATTTGAAGAAAAATTTATTAGATTTGCATATAGATGGAAATTTACTAATGGGCAATATTCTGCATATTCTCCATTTACAGAAACTGTATTTGACCCAACTATAGATCCTGTATTAAATCAAATACCTTATAACAAAGAAGAGGGATATAATGAAAGGCAAAAAAATAATATTGAAAAAATAAAATTAGAAGGTTTTGAGGTGCCTAATAATGTTGAGCAAATTGAAATATTATATAAAGAGTCAAATAATACAAATGTTTATTTATATAAAACAATTAAAAATCCAACTCAATCAGAGGTTGTAACTATTGAAAATAAAGAAGAAAGTGTATTTTCCGTATTGCCTGAAAACCAATTACTTAGACAATATGATAATGTTCCTGTAAAAGCTAAAGCTATAGAAATAGTAGCAAATAGATTAATGTTTGGTAATTATGTTGAGGGTATTGATATAAATGATTATGTGCCAAATATAACAATAAGCACTACCCCTAGAAGTAAATTACTTGATTTTGACGGAGGGACTGTAAATAATACAGATTTAAGAACTATAAAATCTGGTAGAAAATATCAATTTGGGGTTGTATTTGAAGATGAATATGGTAGACAAACACCTGTTATAACAAGTGAAGCAGCTATAAAAAATATTAATTACGGTGAAAATGCACTTCCACAGGCTTTTCAAGTAACATTAAATAATGCACCAACAGCAACAAGAATAAAAAAGTATAAGTACTTTATTAAAGAGTCTTCAGACCAGTATTATAATTTTATTATTGAACATGTATATGATGATAATGATAACACGGAACATGCATGGTTATTAGTTCCGAGTTATGAAATAAATAAAGTTACTGAAGAAGATACAATAGTATTAAAGAAAGCCGCAAATGGAGGAGCAATTGCATCACCTACAAAATATAAAATATTAGATATATCTGAATCCACTCCAAATGGTATTACCTCATCAGCTTCACATGCAGGTAAGTTTTTTATAAAAATTAAAAAAGATTCAAATATAACAACAGAATTATTATCGCAAGGCGGTATTACTAATAGTGCTCTAATAGATGAAAACTCATCTAATTGGGAATTTATTCAAGGAGGCCCTGCACCATCAAATTCATTACTCTTAGGCCAATATTCAGTAGCAGATGGGCAAAATACTTATGAAAGAACTAGATTTTATTATAAAGATGGTAAAATATATGAGGTTGTTGATGAAACGGGATACCCTGTTAATAATGATTTTCAATCTGGAGTTTTTGCAACCTACAACACAAATCCTACTTGTAGTTCTTTAACAGATAATAATTGGGCTGATTTAAGTATAACAGGGACAGGGGATTCTTCTGGAGATGTGGACGCTGTTTTTGTACAAGCAATTTCTGGAAATCCCGATATTCCTGGGGCTTTTTATATTTGTTTATCAAATACTCCAACAACAAGTGGGACAGGTTTTGGTCCAGCTGTATTTGAAGTTGAGCCAAATGACGGTATATTAGATATATATTACGAAACTGAAGACGCATATGATATTACAGATTTAAATGCAAAAACATTAAGATGGTATAATGCGTATCAATTTACAGATGGCGTTGAATCAGATAGAATAAAAGATGATTTTAATGAAGTAACATTAGGCAAGGGGGTAAGAGTATCTACACAAACAGATGCTAAATTTAAAGAATATACAAGAGAAAATGGTATTATATCTTCAGATATTTATAATAGCAAAAACAGCGTAAATAATTTAAACCAATTCAATACTGGAGTACCAATTACAAAAGATATTAGCCCTGAATACGGGGGGATACAAAGATTACATGTAAGATCATTACAAGGAAGCGATTTAATAGTATTTGCTGAAAATAGAGTATTAAGATTACCAGCTAATAAAGATTTATTATATAATGCAGATGGTACAACAAATTTAATATCCACAAATCAAATATTAGGAACAGCTTTCCCTTATGCGGGAGATTTTGGTATTTCTGATGACCCTATGTCTTTTGCTGAAAATGGCAGTAGAATATATTTTGTTGATAGAGCAAAAAATGCTATTTTAAGATTAAGTACAGATGGTTTAACTGTCATATCAAGTAAAGGTATGAAAACCTTTTTTAGAGACAAATTAAATAACCAAACTTTACCAATAGTCGGTGTATTTGACGAATACTCAAATCAATATATACTTTCATTTGATAATTCAGATTCAACAATTGCTGAAAGTATTACATTTAAAGAAGATGTAGATGGATGGGTTTCAAGATTAACTTATGTTATAAAACCAGCGGTATCAATAAATGGTAAATTATATAGTTTTAATTACGGAAATTTATATGAACATTATCATCCGTCAAGCACAAGAAACGTATTTCATGAAAAACCTTTCACTAATTCAGGTGTACAATTAGTATTTAACCAAACGCCTTCTGCTATTAAAAATTTTAAAACTATATCTTATGAAGGTAGCCAAGCTAAAAATGCTAATCAAGCAGGATGGAGTGTTGGTTCAATAATAACAGATCAACAACAAGGTAAGATAATAGAATTTAAGGAAAAAGAAGGCAAATGGTTTGCTAATATATCAGGTGTTACAAAAGATGTAGGGATTAAGGGTGTACCTGATGTAGATGTACAGGAATTTTCAGTGCAGGGAATTGGTAATTTAGATAGTTTAGGAGTAGTGCCTACAGAATTTGAATGTAGTACAGCTGTGTATAGCATGGTAACTGGTAATGTAGGTGATCCGTCATTATCCGTAGCTACCGTTCTTTTAGGCACAATTAAAAGTATTACCCCTGCAACACTTCAAGAAGGACAGCAGGAATATACAGCTATTATAACAGCACCTAGCACTGGATATACAAATTCAGGAGATGATATTAATTGTAAATTTACTTTAACTCTTACGCCCCAAGAAAATTTAACTTGTACAACTTCTGGTTTTGTATTAAGTATTGATGATGGATTAGAAGGGGATCCTGTAACAGGCTCAGCCTCTATAAATGGGGCGCCTTTGACTATACAAGCTATAAACCCTGGAGTATATCAACCAGGTAGTGGATTAAATTATACAGCTACAATATTAGTGCCAGCAGGTTATTTAAATGAAGGTGGAACAATAGATTGTGATGATACTGCTACCGCTGCAACAGGTGGTTATGATTGTAATACATTTTCAGATTGGGTAACGGTTAGTTATGATGTGTCTTCAGGTAATATAACTGTACTACCAAAAAGACCATCTACAACAGTTCATAGTTATACGCCAACTGGTTCAGCTCCTAACCAAGGTAATGTTCCTATAACGTATACATTTAGTGATAATGGGGCTGCGTGGACAAATTCAGGCACGCAAATACAATGTATAGATGGTATAACAGTAGATACGACAGTGACATACTCAGCAACTATTTCAGGGCCTAGTACATTCCAAGTAAATAGCCAAACTTTTTTAAGCGTAATAGTAGAGGGAGATGGTGTTTATAATCAAGATATAGATGTTACATCACAATTAAATGACCCTGTTGATTTTGTATGGTCAGGTCCAGCTAGTATGTCTGGAAAAACAGGTATTTCAACAGATTTATTTACAGAACAAGCAGCAGGTGAAATTTATACATATTATGTGACTATTGATACAACAAGTTTAACAGGCTCTTCTAGCTCTATTGTGGCTTCAAAAAATATAGAATGGGTTGATGGTCCAACTGTAACATTATCTGCTAGTGCTAATGCTTCTTTTACAGGAAGCAATGTTGAATTAACGGCTAATGGACAAAATATATCAAATGCTTTATTTGAATTTTCAGAAAGTTATGATGATGGAGCGAACTGGACTGTTGTGCAAGGGTTTAGTTCATATAATACATTTACTTCAACAAAAGCTTGTGGAACTAATCCAGGTACAATTACTTATAAAGTAAGAATGGATGGGACTAATTCTATAACAAATGCACCATTAGCTAGTCCTGTAGAAAATAATCAAATTAATAATAAAGTTTCAGTGGTTTGGAATGATGCGCCAGAATGGAATTTATATTTTGTAGGCTCTGGGGCTATATTACACTCTATTTGTGATACTGATGTTAATACACTACAACAAGTCACATTATATGGTGATACATTGACAGGCGCGCCAAATGACCCTTCATATACTACTAAGCTATATCAAAATTGTGAAAGAACAATTGATAATGGTAGTATAGGAACATATTTACACATAGCCCCTGATGGGACTAAAAAATATGCGTATTTTAATTTTGCTAATATTGTATCTCAACCAAATAGTAGTAATGGTTGGTTAACTTGTAGTAACATGTACTTAACTGTAGTTGACAATGCTCAGACTATTGATGTAACAGGACAAACTTTACAAAAATGTGTTAATATAGATACAGTAGGTATTACAGCTAATATTGAAGGGTTTAATTATGATGAAATTTCGTGGACGCCCACAGGTAGTGTATCCTTATTTACAAGCGCCTCATCAAGTGTTGTGCAATCAGTAGATTATATATGTACTGCAATAAATAATACTACTAATCAAACTTTATCAGCTAGTGTAACTATTGATTGGGTTTCTTGTAGTACAAAAGTATTAGCATCAAAATGTCCTTCAGGAACACAAAGAGTTTTAGAAGTAGATGGTATAGCTAGTATGGCAAACGCTGGTGATGTTGTTGAATTTACATTTGTGAGCGGTAATTTACCTGAGGGTGATGGGTGTTATACTCTTGTACAAAAAACAGGAGTTACGGAATCAGCACAGGCGGTAGTTTCTGTTAGTAATACAGTTGGATTTTCAGATTGTGATTCTTGTGGTTGTGATCCAAATGGTACATCTACGTTTAATAGCATTTCAGCTTCTGATTTAGTTTCTTATATATATTCAGATGGAGGTGGATTTAATAATATTACAGTTAGTGCTAATGTAACCAACACTGTTTGTTTTAGCTATTCAAATTATAAATGGTATGCAGGAACAACAACAGATCAAGCACAGCATGTTCAAATAAAAACTACTGGATCAACAAATCAAGCATCTATAAATTATCAAGAATTACAAAATGCAGGTTTATCAATAACACCAGGATCTACACTAGTATATTATCATTGTAAATTAGATTACACAATATCAGGTGGTAGCACACAAACCGCTACTTCTAGTAATACACAAGCAATGACTTGGATTAATTTCCCTGAATATACTGTTGCTTATTCAAATACAGGTAGTGCATTAACACCTGATAGCTCAATATGTTCTTCAAGCAATTTTGTAACTATATATGGTAATGTTGGACAATCAGCAGGTCAAGATAATTTTATAGCTAGTACCAAATTTTATAGTAATGCGCAAGGTAGCGCACCGCCCCCTAATGGAACATATAGATCTAACTTTGGTGGGGGCGCAACAAATGTATATTCTTATTTTGATAATGGTATACCTCAAACACCAAATAACCCAATTCCTGATACAAATTATTTAGCTTGTCCGGCTAACTTTAGTTTAACATCTACAAGAGGTGATTCACCAATAAATTTATGTAATAATTTAACTGCTACTTTGTCAGCAAACTATGATAGTAATGCTATTACATTAAATACCTCTACTTATGAATGGAGAGTAAATAATATTGTGCAAACAGGCTCTAATGGTAGTTCATCATTCACAGCTTCTAATCCTGGTGGGACAGGGCAGGTTATATATGGAGTGAGTGTATATGACACTTTAGGTATGCTTTATGAAGATCAATTTTATATAACATGGCAAAATTGTACAGTTAAAGTAAAGGCTAGAAAATGTCCTAGTACTTCTGGCTTTTATAGAGTATTTACAATAGAAAATACTGCAGCAATAGCAAATGGTGTATTTGAATTAACCGCTACAGTTGGATCGTTGCCAGAAGGAGATGGTTGTTATACTATTTTTGAGTCAGGCGCTACTGTTACTGAAAATTCAGAAGCTACTGCTACAGCTTCAGGCCAAAGTGGTACTTTACAAGCGTATGCTGACTGTAATGCTTCAGTATGTAATCCAGTAGATCAATATTATTTATTATCAAGATGTCTTGATGGAGCCCAATATAGAACATCTCAAACTACAGATAATATTAATTATTATGTAAATCAAATTTTAGAATATAATACTCAATCATATGTAGTAATAGGTACAACTACTGATACAGGTATAACATCAATTTCAAGTTTTACAACTACTAGTTATACTAGCTGTCCAGCATATTATGGATTACAAAAATGTTCTGATCAATCTACTAATCATAGATCAAGTGTGGATGTTGAACAATTTACATTGAATATAGGAGACAGGGTGCGAGAAATACTTTCAGGAGCATATTATACTGTTATTAATAATACCGCAACTTCCGGTACATTAGCTACTGTAACTAGTACAGGTTTAACAGGATGCCCAGAGCCTACACAAAATTATTATCAGATTAGAGAATGTTCCACAGGAACAGACTATAGAACACAAAGAACTACGGATCAAGTAAATCTTTTTATAAATAATATAGTATATAATCAAACAGGTGATGTATTTTTTACAGTTATATCAAATACAGCGCAAGTTGGTGATTTCCCAGAATATTCAACACAAGTTTATCAATCCCCTTATAGTAGTTGTCCACTAGGTAGTTATAATTGTAATACTTATAATGATTGGGTAACAGCGTCGTATAATTCTAGTACAGGTAATATAACACTTACACCAGTTAGAAATACAACAACTGTTACAACTTATTCTCCAACAAATGCTGCATCAGGACAAGGAGTAATAACTGTGACTTATAGTTTCCGAGATTCAGATGTTAACTGGAGTAATACAGATGAAATTATTTCAGGTTGTACCATAAGTGTTGATACAGGTACAGCTATTGTATATAGAGCTACATTTACAGATTGTGATGGACTTGGGTCAACTATAAATGTTACTAGTAGCCAACAAATAGATACAAACCAAGTTCTTTCAGATGGAATTACTTGTTATCAATTTGCAAATAATAATGGTGGTAGTTCAGAACAAGATGTAACAACATATACTTCTTATGGAAATTGTACAGAATGTGATAATGTAGTTAATCCAACAACCACTACAACTACAACAACATTAGCGCCTTGTCATCCAATAAACGCATATGTTGCGACTGATAATCCTGCTACATCTAGTGCGGCTATGAATATATTATGTGGGACTGGAGCTGGTGCTAGAACTTCTTATTTTAGTACGACTACATTAAGTAATCAAACAGTTTGGTATACGGATTTTACATGTAGCACAATAAGAAGCACACATGGATATTTAACTGACGCTACAAATACAGCACAATATTATTACTGGAACGGTAATTCTATGTCACTAATTGGTAGTACAAATTGTCCATAATTAAATAAAATATTATGATATATATATGCGCTCAGCCAGCTATATTATATTATGCTTGGCAGATAGATACAATGCTTTACAATTTTAAAGATATAGGAATAGATTTAAATAATGTACATATTGTTTGTTCATTTAAAACACCTATTGACCCATATTTTAGAAAATTAGAAAAAAAATATTCAGCTAAATTTTTTTATTATCAAGATACAAGGTTTGAGCCTGATTATATATCCAGTATACGACCACATATATTGGCTAAACATTTTGAAAATAATAAATATTTAGAAAATACTCCTATATTTTATCATGATTGCGATATAGTTTTCGCAAGACCACTGGAATTAAAAAATTACATAAGTAATAATATAAATTATTTGTCTGATACAATTTCATACATTGGGCATGATTATATAAAAAGTAAAGGGGAGGAAGTGCTGAACTTAATGTGCAGCGTAATGAATATATGTTCTTGTAAAGTCAGGGCTAATCAGCATAATTCAGGAGGAGCACAATATTTATTAAAAAATATACCAGCGGATTTTTGGAAAACAGTAGAAAATGATAGTGAAAACTTATTTTATGCTTTAACAGAATATAATAAAGTTAAAAAACAAGAAAATCCAGAGTATCATGAATTACAAATATGGTGCGCCGATATGTGGGCTTTATTATGGAATTTATGGAAAATAGGTAGACCTACAGCAATAATACCAGAAATGGATTTTGTATGGCCAACTGAAAAACGTGATTCAATACAAAATAAATCAATAATTCATAATGCTGGGGTTATAAACAATAAAGATAGATTATTTTATAAATCTGACTATAGATCTAAACTTCCAGATTTAAATTTAGATATTGATGAAACACGGGCATCTTCATTCTATTATAGCTTTGTAAAAAAAGCATTATTAATGTAATAATAACAATATGAGTCAAATAACACTTAATATAACAGCACATAATAATACGTCTTTGCAGATAGGTGATACATTGTATTATTTAGGCACAGATAGTAATAAAAAAAGAATTGGCCCATTATTATCAAAAACAACATCTACGATAACATGTGACACAGATGCTAATAGTGATTTAACACAATTAACTGCATCAAGTTATTTATTTTTCGGTAAAGACCACATTATCAATACTTCAGGTATAATTGGATATTATGCTGAGGTTAATTTTTCAAACAATTCTGAACAAGAGGCTGAGTTATTTGCAGTAAATTCAGAAATATTTATAAGTAGTAATTAAAATGGCATTAGGAGCATTAATTCAAGCGGGATCATCTTTAATCCCAGGCATAGCTAAAGGTATTGGATCTCTTTTTGGAGGAAGAAGAAGAAGAAGAAGAGAAAGAGCCGCTATGTCAACATATCAAAACGAATTATCAGCATATAAGGCATTTGACTTTACAAATCCATATGCAGGTTTAGAAAATAGAATGGAAGATTTAAGAGTTGCAACAGGAGCAGCTGAATTTGAATCTCAACAACAAGAAAGAGCATTAGCACAAGGTTTAGAGGCTTTAAGAGGAACAGCAGGTGGTACAGGTGTTGCTGCAATTGCGCAAGCTTTAGCGCAACAACAGGCGAGAGGGCAGCAACAAATAGCTGCAAGGCTAGAGGAACAAGAATTAAGAAATGAATTAATATCTGCGCAAGCTCAACAACAATTAGATTTACAAATGGCTAAAGGTGAAGATGTGGTGCAACAAAGAGAATTTGAAAGACAAAGCACTTTACTTGGTATGTCACAACAAGAATTAGCAGCAGCAAAAGAAGCAAGGGCTGCGGCAACATCAGCATTAACAGAAGGTCTTGGTACATTAGCTGGTGGATTTTTGGGATATAAAGCTTTAGGAGGTTCGGAAGGTATTAAAAATTTAATTAACGGATAAATAATCATGGCAGATCAATCATTAATACAAGGAGCAGGCGCTTTAGCAAAAGCAGAATCAGCAATGTCTTTAGCTGGTATTAGCGGTGCAGCACAAGCTGGGGCTAATATTGGTAAGGCTGCTATGTTTATTGCAGCTGATTTAGAAAAGAAAGCTAAAGAAGAAGAATTAAAAAATAAAAATCTACAAGGCGTAGCAACTTCAGTTAAAAATAAAATGACTGTGGGATCTAAAACCGGTATATTTGAAGATCAAATTACGGAGGAAGCTAAAAGTTATAGATTAGAAGTTGATAAAATTGCTACAGACAAATCTTTATCATTTGATGAAAGAGAAAGACAAATAAGAAGTAAACTTGATGAATTTAATGTTTCTACTGGTAGGTACGGGGAAATATTACAATTATATGGCAATATTGTAGATGCTGGTGAATTGGGAAATTTTAGTAATTTAATGGATAAAGATTCAGTGCTTGAATTATTAAACGCTAGTAATGAAGGAAGAATCAAAGGCACTAAAGAGGGGATATATATTTACACTGATGAAAAAAAAGAAGGGGAGCCTTTAAAAATTATTACTTTTGATGAATTAAAAAGCGATAAATATAAAGTAGTACAAAAAAATACACGTGAAATTGAAGATTTTGTAAATTCAGCTTATCAAAAAGGAGCTAGAGCCCAAAATGAAAAACAAAAAGAAGGAGCAATTGAGTCTTTAATAAATTCCTTTACTATTGACCAAAAAGAAAGAATACTAAATGATAGCTTTGCTGCGGGAAAATATTTAGATAAAGGTGATAATACAGAGGCTGCTTTTAGAGCATATGCTACTGAATTAGTGAATGCACAATATTCTCCTCCAGAAACTCAAGCAATTGGTCTTGATGAAAATGCTAAAATTGGTGCGAACATAGTAAATCAAGCTAGCACGATAGATGGGTTAATGGCAGTTATTGGCCAAAGTTTAAGGTCTTATGATTACCAATTACTAGATAATGAAACAATAGGATTCAGATCAGGTGCTGATAAAGATGGCAATATACTATATAACGATACAATTAAAATAAATACACCAGAAGGAAGATCTCAAGCTATTTTTAAAGCTTTAGACAATAACCCATTTTTAACAGGCGCAACCAAAAGTGATATATGGAAATATATAACTTCAAATGGAATAACAATAACTGAAGAGGATAAGCCAAAAGCTGGTAATGAAAATACGGTATTAGAGCAAACTGGGTATCCAGATGTAATTAAAAACGCGTCAGAAGAAAATATAGGTATAACAAAGGTAAAAGAATTATTAGGATTTACTAACACATCAATACCTAACCCTGTTAAGACTTTAATAAAAAATGATTATAAAAATATATATAGCGAAAAAAATGTTAGAGAGGCAATGTGGGATTTAGATATTGATAAAATTGACAAATTTGGCAACAAACTTGGAAAATCTAGTTTAGTGGAGTTAAAAGCAAAA
>Ga0136656_1000768_pt1 | contig 11345 bp, 25 predicted proteins | sample CPBDNA_9_FD_94862 | JGI IMG/M metagenome (GOLD analysis project Ga0136656, IMG submission 94862) | Freshwater to marine salinity gradient microbial communities from Chesapeake Bay, USA - CPBay_Sum_15_0.8_DNA (version 2) | ecosystem: Environmental > Aquatic > Marine > Coastal | place: USA...
CAATGACTGAAGAACAACAAGAACTGTATGACGTTGTATCTGACTGGTGGGATAAAATCTTCACTGAACCCACCAAAGGTCGGTCTGCCTGTATTATTGATTTAGTTAATTCTATTATTGAGTGGAAAAACAAATGAGTATTCCTAATTTCAAATCACAAGACGATTGGCAAGAGTTTCTCAACATCTTTGATGACCAATGGCAATGTAAGAGAGAACTGATGAATCGTGTCAAGAATGATCTGTTCCCTGAATATAAATCATGGGATCAACTTCAACCACATACAATGGAAGTGATCAACGACATTGTATCCAATCTTGTGTATGAGTGTGAGCATCAATTCAAAGAGACACACCAGGACTACAAGACTGATGATGATGAGATCTTTATTCCTCGTCAATCATTCAAAGAGAATGTAACAGAAGCACTCAAAGAAGCATTGGAGAGTCATCAGAACAATGACTCACTTTGATTACATTACAAAATATATGCTTCCCGGTTGGGTTGAGTCTTGGACTTATAACTTCAGGATATGGGCAGACTTGATGACTAGTAACTACAAACGATATTCGGATCCTTGGAGTGAAAGTCCAGAAAGAGAATGTCGTGAATGGTTCTGGGCGTCACTCAATATGGATGATATATACACCAAAGAGTTTCTTGAAGAACTCTATCGAAGGATATCTGATATTGGGAGTGGTAAAGAGACGACATATCCTTTGGATGATGTTCTTGAAATATGGTCAGAAGACGCACAAAAATATTATGATGAACAATAAATAACTTTATACCAGAGGACAGATGTCAACTCCCTAAACCATCACAGCACTTCTTTACGGGGTGCTTTTTTTATTGTATAATTACTTCTTACACATCAACAGACTATGAATACTGATCCAAAACCAGAAAATGAAGTGGTAGTTCCTGAGGGATCTGAATTGATTGATGATGTATTTTATGTATGGAAAACAAGATTCGGTCTTTACTCATCAATGACCAAAGAAGGTCGTAATATGCTTACAGGAGGCACCAGAGAGGGTGTTATCTCAATGACCCGATGGCACTTAAAGTGTGAGCAAGAAGGGTGGCCAGAGGGGTCTGTGCGCGTTGTAGGATCGGCTAGCGTTGGGGGCAAACTCTAAAATAATATAGATAGTATAACAATGCAGTAGCGCTTATGCCACTCTACACATCTCCCGACGATTATCTGTTCAACTTACAGACTTGTCGCCCGTCAGATGCAAAAAGAGAGTGGAGGAAAATGATAAAAGATAAATGGAATAATGAATGTGCCTACTGCGGTCATACTGAAAATCTTACGATTGACCACGTTGTTCCAAGATCGAAAGGTGGTGGCGATTTTGCTACCAACGTAATCTGTTCTTGCAAAAGATGTAATAACGATAAAGGAAGAACAGATGTTATGGAATGGTATGAGAAGCAAGACTTCTTTACTGAAGCAAGAAAAAATGCTATATTAGAATGGACTAGTGCCAAGAAGAACACAGCACTATACAAATACAAACCAAGAAAAAACATTGCTTATTGATTATGACTGAATTTGTTATCTATTCTAGAGATGGTTGCCCTTATTGCGTCAAGGTAAAGGCAGTTCTTGAAGGTCTTAAATTGAATCATTCTGTACAAAAACTTGGTGTTGACTTTTCTAGAGAGGAGTTCTACAATCAGTTTGGTCAAGGATCTACATTTCCTCAGGTTGTGTTTGGGGATACAAAGGTTGGTGGTTGTAGTGAAACTATTAAGTATTTGAAAGAGAACAATTATGTATAATGAAAGATAATAATGATTCTAGTATCTATCTAAATAAACCAGAGGATGTTCCCCATATTAATAGGGGAATTGAATTGCTTCTAAGAAATAAAAAAAGGAGAGGAACTCAACAAAGACCAAAAAGTTTCAGAGTAACTTTTGGGAAAGTGATTTCTCTCTTCAACCGAGAAATTCACTTTCACTTTGATTCTTTTATTGATATACGGAAGAGAAAAACTCGGGAGAAGGACCCATGCTAGCAGTAACTTTAACTATTGGAACTTTGGTTTCCATAATGTTCTTTTTTATTGGTACAATGGTAGGATGGTTAGCAAAAGAACATGTCTATCAAACCCAACCTGTATATATTCATCCCGAAATGTTTGATAATAATGGCAATATTGTTCCTGATGAAATTTTAGCTGTAAGATTTGAGAATGACTATGACACAAACACCGAATATGAAGAAGGCGACGAAGAGTAAAGAACTACCGGCACTTCCAGCAAATCCATTTACATTTGAAGTTCTTCAACTTGCATCAAAGCAAAGAAGTAGAGCAAAGAAAGTAGAAGTCCTGCAAAAATATTCTCACGATTCAATCAAAGCAATTTTGATTTGGAATTTTGATGATAGTATCATCTCCATGCTTCCAGAGGGAGATGTTCCCTACAACTCGTATGGAGATGATGCTACACAGGGTGGAAACCTAAGTGATAAGATTAAATCACAAGTTGACGCACTTGATAGGGCATCAACTTCATCTTTGGGATCAACTGATGATGGAAAAGGAAGAATTCGTTCTTCCCTAAGAAAGGAGTGGACTAAACTTTACAACTTTGTGAGAGGTGGTAACGATAGTCTTCCATCTCTTCGTAGAGAGAGTATGTTTATTAACCTTTTGGAACTTCTTCATCCAAGAGATGCTGAAATTCTAGTACTTGCTAAGGACAAAAGACTTCAAGAGAGATATAATATTACTCTTACTGTAGTTCAAGAAGCTTACCCCGATATTAAATGGGGAGGACGTTCTTGATGGGAAAAGGATGTAAAATCTTGTTTAAAGATTGTGACCCAGAACAAGCATCAGATCGTACTCTACCATATAACACATATATGATAGAGTATTTGCAAGATGGTATGACTCATTTTGACATTGCTTCTGCTCCTAAACAAGTAGATATTTTTGATGATTACTGGGATAAATATCGTCATGATTTTGTTACCATGACACAAACTGAGGGTCGTATTAATCCTAAACTTTGGAATGATCCCAAGGCTGTTAAAAAAGAAAAGAGTAAAAAATGAGCGGTGGATTTAAGAAAGAATCTGAAAACAATTTAAGAGTCACTCTTAATATGGATGAGATTCAGAAACTAACGAAGAGATATAAAAAGATCAAAAAGTATATGAAGTCTCCCATTTATGACCTAAAGCAAATGGCAGGGACAGAGAAGGTAGTTTCTGAACTCCTTAATGATCTGAAACAAAATCCAGACGAAGGTTGACTATATAGAATATAAGGTCTATAATAGACCTACGTTCATCCGAGTAATCGGACGCAAGTAAGTCGCGGAACGGAGCGTTCATCTTATGAAATACATTTTATTATTTTCACTTCTTTTATTTCCTACACCATCACTTGCAATGTCTTGTGATGAAGTTAAGGAAGTATTTGCTGTTGTGAGAGAAGATCCGAACTTATCTAGCAAAGAAAAGGCTCTCATTGCGATGGGTCTTTTTGCAAAGTATGGAAATTCATGTGTTTCAAGAGACGCAAACGACTGAAGGAACGACTGAAGGAAACACTTTTATAAATAAAAGTGTACGTTCATCCCATCAGATAATGAGGCAGTGCTCTAAATGTTCTGAATATAAACCTTTATCTTCTTTCTACTCTCAAAAGAATAGAAATGGTTCAATCTCATTGAAACAACAATGTAAAGAGTGTTATAACAAGTCTCGAAAGGATAAGTATAACAGTGATAAAGAATTTAGAACTAAACGAGCAAAACAAATTCAACAGTATAAAAGCGAGAGGGAATCATCCGATAGTGAATTCTATTTAAGAAAGCATCTATCAAGAAGAATTAGACAAACTTTGGTAAAACAAGGTGAATCTAAAATTCTCTTTAATCAATATGGTATTGATGTAAACTCAATATTGTTGAATATTGGGGAAAGACCTTCTCCAGATTATCATTTAGATCATATTTTTCCAGTTTCTGCCTTTGATTTTACAGACCCATTTCAAGTATGGGCTTGTAATCATAAAGATAATTTAAGGTGGTTGGATTCTAAAAAGAATATAGAAAAAAGTGATAAACATTCTCCAGAAGATCTTTTAAAGTATCTGCAAGAGATGAAATCTGAATGGGACGCAAGTAGAGCATAAGGGAACGGTACGTTCGGAAAGGAAATCATCTCAACCTTTCTGCGTTCTATGCTCCAAGGAACGGGAACTCGGATCACCCTTCGGGGTTAAAGGAGAAAACCACCCATTCTTTTAGGAGTACTACAATGAATACACTTCAAATCATCAAAAAGCAGATTAAAAAAGCATCGGCAATTCACGATGCACAGATTTCTCACACTACATATCGTGGTGTTGACTATCAGTGCGAGCAGAAGTCTGGGGAAACTCATGGCACTTTCTGCTATCGTGGTCGCACTTATAACAAGTGATCGCCATGGAAGCATTACAGATATCTGGACTCACGTCCCTAGGTTGTGTAGTATTTCTTGGTATCTTATATGCAGAAATTATTTTTCTGTACAAATGAATCAGAGGGTCTTGACGACCCTCTTTTTTTATGCTATATTATAACTTCCTTCCGTGTGAATGAAGTTACTGTGCTTCTTAAGAGCATACCTCGCAAGAGGTATGTTTTTTTATTATAAGTAAAAGTGTATTGTGGACTTTACTAATATGGATAAGAAAACATTAAAGGACATAGTTCAACAGTTGAAATCTATCGTAGACTTGTTAGAATCTGAAGTGTACTCTGATATTAAATCATGGACAGTGGAAGAATCAAATCTAAGTCCTACGTATGCAGATATCAATGACGAAGATGGGGACTATGATTAAAAGGGAATCTCTCTACAAAAAAACTTCAACCACTGAAGATGAATGGGTATACTCTGAGGAAAGAATGTATCTAAGAGCAGAAACTTTTAGAGCACTTTTACACTATCTCAATGACTACACAAAGCAGGTCTATGAATTTTGTGATGTGTGGGCAAGTAGAGGCAACAAAGATTGTACAAATATAGACATGTACTTTATAATGTATCTTAAAGAGGAGGGATTTAATGTATGATGATTTAAATTGCTTTGAAAAAGCATTATCACATTTTGGCACAAGAGTTGAAGTTATTGTTGCATTAGAGTTGGGCAATAAAATTGATTCTGAGAGTGCATATAAAATGATCAAGGCAGAACTTAAAGAAGTAAAGAAAGTTCGTAAACAATACAAAGAGAACCTATGTGAGGAATGTTGAATGGAAGTTAAATTTGTACAATGTACGCCAAATCCAGAAGAAAATATGGCATACATTGCTCGCGTTTCAAATCCAAATAATCAGGAGAATCCTTCATTTGAAGGTCTTCTGAAGTATTGTATTAAGCACGAGCACTGGTCTGTGTTTGAGCAAGCATTCATGACTCTTGAGATCAATACTACCAGAGCAATCGCGGCTCAAGTGCTGAGGCATAGGAGTTTTACCTTCCAGGAATTTAGTCAGCGGTATGCAGATGCTAATCTTTTACAGACAGTAGAACTGCCAGAACTTCGTCGTCAAGATACAAAAAATCGTCAGAATAGTATTGATGATCTTGATGAATTTACAATTCAGAAACTGCAAATGCAGATGCAAACTCTGTTTAGTTCATCATATGCACTCTACAATCAAATGCTTGAGATGGGAGTTGCAAAGGAGTGTGCTCGTATGGTTCTCCCACTCTGTACTCCAACTAGAATGTATATGACAGGTTCTTGCCGCTCGTGGATTCATTACATTAATCTACGGTCAGCACACGGAACACAGAAGGAGCACATGGACATTGCCAACGAGTGTAAGTGTATTTTTGCCGGACAGTTTCCAACTGTTGCAAAGGCACTTGACTGGCAATGATAAATAACTTTGTTACATTATAAGCAAATGGCGACTTACCCCGTAAGAAATAAAGAAACTGGTGAACAAAAAGACGTTGTGATGAGTGTTTACGATTGGGATCAGTGGAAAATTGACAATCCAAACTGGGAAAGAGATTTTTCTGATCCCAGCACCTGTCCTGGTGTAGGTGAAGTTGGTGAATGGAAGGATAAACTTGTCGCAAAAAACCCCGGTTGGAATGATGTACTTCACCAAGCATCAAAAGCACCGGGATCTAAAGTAAAACCAATTCGTTAAGTAGTATGCCAAGGAGAAAGCGTAGTAACTCTAATGATAATATTGGAGTGGGAATGACTGCAAAACAGATGAAGAAAAAGAAGCCTATTAATGAGAGTCTTCTGATTGACATTGAACCACTTACTCATAATCAAAAAACATTATTTGATGCTTATGAAAAGGGTCAGAACATTGTTGCATATGGTGCTGCAGGAACAGGTAAAACATTTATCACTTTGTATAATGCAATTAAAGATGTGATGAATGAACATCTACCATACGAGAAAGTTTATCTTGTAAGGTCTCTTGTTTCGACCAGAGAAATTGGTTTTCTTCCTGGCGATCATGATGACAAATCATCACTTTATCAAATTCCATACAAGAATATGGTAAAGTATATGTTTGAAATGTCTTCTGATGCAGACTTTGAAATGCTATATGGTAATCTCAAAACTCAAGAGACTATCAAGTTCTGGAGCACATCATTTCTTCGTGGAACAACAGTAGACAATTCAATCATTATCGTTGATGAATTTCAGAATTTGAATTTTCATGAACTTGATTCTATCATTACTCGTGTTGGTGAGAATTGTAAGATTATGTTCTGTGGAGATGGATCTCAAACTGATCTCGTAAAAACTAATGAGAAGAATGGTATCGTAGATTTTCTTAAAATTTTGCGTAGAATGCAATCTTTTGATATAATAGAATTTGATATCAATGATATTGTAAGATCCGGTATTGTTAAAGAATATCTTCTCGCCAAAAGTGAAACTGTGTAACTATGAATTTTAATCATGTGATTTGTGAGATCCCTTCTCTTGACAGGGAAACTATTGACGGCGTTCGTTATTACAAAGTTCCCGATCCAGATAGTAGTAAAGTTTTCAGGTTAGTATCCATCACATCTGTTATTAGTCACCACAACAAAGATTTCTTTGCTAAGTGGAGAAAGAAAATTGGTGAAGAAAAGGCAAATTCGATCACAAGAAAAGCAACTAGTCGTGGAACAGACTTTCATACTCTGACTGAAAATCATCTCAACAATATAAACTTTAAAACCGGACTAGTACAACCACTCTCTGAGTTTTTATTCCTTATTGCCAAGGATGAGATCAATAAAATTGATAATATTCATGCACTTGAGCAATCATTATACAGTCAACAACTAGGTGTAGCGGGAACAGTTGATTGTATTGCTGAGTACAATGGCGAACTTGCTATCATTGATTTTAAGACATCTAAAAAACCAAAACCAAGAGAGTGGATTGATGGTTATTTCATTCAATGTGCAGCATATGCGTGCATGTTATATGAATTAACTGGTATTGCTGTGAAAAAATTCGTCATCTTAATGGCATGTGAAAATGGAGAATGTGTAGTCTATGAAGAATATGATAAAGGCAAGTACATTAAATTACTCGCACAGTACATTAGAGAGTTTGTGGAACACAAACTGGAAACCTATGGAAAAAGAACTTGAAAAAGCACTAGAAGACAAATTCTATTGTCCGTCAAGATTCGCACAAGAGATAGAAAAACTAGTTCAAGATGATAAAAACTTAACTTACATCGATGCTATTCTACATTTTTGTGAGAAGAATAACTTGGACTTAGAATCTGTACCAAAATTAATTTCAAAACCACTGAAAGAAAAGATTCGTGGCGAGGCAATCAAGTTAAACTACTTGAAGCGATCCTCCCGTGCGAAATTGCCCCTTTAATTCCAAAAAAGTCGAGAAAAAAATCGCGGCAAAAAAGCGAATCCTTATAAATAAATAAGGTATAAGTATTCCGCTTTTTTATGGACGATTTTAGTTGGTTTATTGGTATTATTGAAGGGGAGGCATATTTCGGTATTGACAAAAATAGCCCCGAGTTTATAATATCCATGTGTGACGATGATATCGTTGAAAAACTTAGTAAGTTTTTAGACGCTCCGATTCGCTCATTTGTTCCCTCTGGTAAAAATGTCTCTGGTGGGTCATATAAGACTCAGCACAGAATCGCAGTCCGTGGTCGTAAGGCATGGGCGATTATGCAAAAAGTAGAACCCTATCTTTCTAAACGCAGAAAGGAACAAATATCATTTGTAAGGGAAAACTACAAACCAAAGCAAACTTTCAATGAAGGATATGTTTCTAAAAAGAAACCTATCAATATTCCCCTCTTTATTTAAAATTATGTCTCCCTTTGAGTGTTATAAGACATACCTTGCAATGAAACAGCATTTTTGCAAGGACAATTATGACTACCACAAATATCATGGAAAGAGTCGTGCATCATTACAATCCTTTTATAAAAGAAGAGATCGTTACTGGTTTGAGAAACTATCAAGACAAAAACCAGATAGGGAAATTGAAGATTTTTTTGTAGCAAATTTTGCATCATGTGATGATCCAGACCAAATGTGGATTGGTGAAATCATCAAAAATGGAGATGATAACTATGTGGCATGGAAAAAGAGAATTCAGTCTTTAACTTATACTTTCAAGGAAGAGACTGAATCAATTTTTAGTGTCAAAGATTTTGATAAGATGTTTATGATTAAAAACGGTAGACATCCACAAATATTCAAAGAGTACTTACAGTCAAATATATCATTTGAGTCGTTTATGATATTAAACAGTATTCTCTCTTTTTCGAAGGAATACGATAAAATACTCGATGATCCAGTTTGGGTCCTAGTATCAAGAAGAATGAAAAAATATAAACCATTTCTAAATATAGACGTACAACGTTATACCGATATTTTAAAAAACTTTGTTATAGGGGCAAAATGACTTTTTTTGATTCTTCAGTAGTTCAAAATGAAATTGCTGAAATTACGGAACTTCAAGAAGAAGTTTATGAGAATGTGTTCAAATTTCCCTCTATGACGAAGGAAGAAAAGATCGAACATGTAAATCTTCTGGAAAAACTCATTGAAAAGCAAAGAGTTATGTATACTCGTTTGTCTCTTTCCAATGATCCAGAAGCAATTCAAATGAAAGAAAATATTGCCAATTCTGCAAGGGATATGGGAATGTCAAGAGATGTTGATATTAACCAAGTCTTTGCTAATATGGGTAAGTTGATCGTCACCATGCGTGACCAGATTGACAAGGGTGCATAATCCTGCTATAGTAACGGGGTACACACAAGCCAAATACGTACAAACACAAAGAATCCTATGTCTTTCGCAAATCTTAAAAAGCAATCCTCTCTTGGTTCCCTGACTTCTAAACTGGTTAAGGAAGTTGAGAAGATGAATACTACTTCCTCTGGTGTTGATGATCGCCTGTGGAAACCTGAAATGGATAAGACCGGTAATGGTTATGCCGTTATCCGTTTCTTGCCTGCCCCTGATGGTGAAGATCTCCCTTGGGCAAAGATGTACTCACATGCCTTCCAGGGACCTGGTGGTTGGTATATTGAGAACTCTCTGACCACTACTGGTGGTAAAGATCCCGTGTCCGAGTACAATCGTGAACTCTGGAATACTGGAACTGAGGCAAACAAAGAAATCGTGCGTAAGCAAAAGCGTAAACTGTCTTACTACTCTAATATCTACGTTGTTCAAGATAAAGCAAACCCTGAGAACGAAGGTGGTGTCTTCCTTTATAAGTTCGGTAAGAAGATCTTTGATAAGATCATGGAAGCAATGCAACCTGAGTTTGAAGACGAAGACCCTATCAACCCCTTTGACTTCTGGCAGGGTGCTAACTTCAAACTGAAACTGAAGAAGGTTGCAGGTTACTGGAACTATGACTCCTCTGAGTTTGATCGTCCTAGTGCCCTACTGGATGACGATGATGCTCTTGAGGCACTATGGAAGAAAGAGTACTCTCTGACTGCACTGACTGCCCCCGATCAATTCAAGTCTTATGATGACCTGAAGAAGCGTCTTGATTATGTTCTCGGCACTAAGGGAACACCTCGTTTCCAAGATCAAGAGACCGTTGAACAGGAAGAGCAGTTCCGTCGTGAGAATCGTGGTGAAGAAACTTCTTTTACTCCAAGTTTCAAAAGTTCACAAGAGTCTGAACTTCCCGAAGAATTGAGTCAAAAACTCAGTTCCCTGTCGAGTTCAAGTTCAAGTGACGACGATGATGACGACACTCTGTCATATTTCCAAAAACTTGCAGATGGTTAATTACTGAAACAATCTAATATTATCCGTCTTCTTCAAGGTTCTGCTCACAAACTGAGTGGAACCTTTTTTGTATTCAATTGCTCTTACAACATCATCAACAACCAACTGAAGAAAATCTGGTTTGATTACAAAGATATTTGTTTTTGCATCATTTATTCTTGATTCAAATTCATAATTTGTAACTGCATTGGTAATATTAGTTTTTATAACTTCTCTTCCAAGAGCAGCATCAAAAAAGGTAACAGAATAGTTTGATGGAACAATAAGACCTTTTTCCAATATTGTTATTCCATTAGAAGTTAAAACCTCTTTAGATTCATAAAAACGAACTTGATTTATCTTATCATTAGTTCCATATTTCTCAGTAAGGAAATTATCGAATGATTGCTGACTTAATGGCCATTCATCATAGACATTTACAATATTATTTGCTAGAAAAACTACCCAATCAAATGTTGGGTCTCCATAAAACTTTTGAGCAACATTATCTGGTCTTTCATCACCTATAACGTTATATTTTTCAAAATACATAAGATTTTGAAAAATCTCATCTCTGATTTTGACTCTTGTAAAAAGATTTTTTGACCGAATATATTCCGAAATCTTTGCATTCGGAAAGCGATTGACATAATCAATGTCAGGAACAGATCTGAAGTAAAATGACATGTTTAGAATCCGATTGGGTGATCATCATAATCTGTATCATAGATTGGATCAAGTTCTCCAAACTGTAATGTCATTCTATATGCAGTCATTGTTTTATTAGCATCAGCAAATGTGCTGTATGTTCCAGCAGGAGTGTAATCAACATTCATATTTTGCAATGCCGATGCTTTGATTCTATTCAATGAATTATGAAGTTGACCGGTATCTCCATCCATATATTTAATTTCAAAAATATCTGGTGCTTCTAGAAATGCTCCGCCACCTGATTTAGCAGCCATACTTTTTTTGAATGCTTTTATAATCCCTTTTATTTGTTCTGCTTCTCTTGGTTCTCTTGCAACCATAAAGAATGTAAAAGTAAAATTTCTCAACGTAGGACCA
>Ga0136656_1000771_pt1 | contig 11338 bp, 7 predicted proteins | sample CPBDNA_9_FD_94862 | JGI IMG/M metagenome (GOLD analysis project Ga0136656, IMG submission 94862) | Freshwater to marine salinity gradient microbial communities from Chesapeake Bay, USA - CPBay_Sum_15_0.8_DNA (version 2) | ecosystem: Environmental > Aquatic > Marine > Coastal | place: USA...
CTATTGCCAATGCAACACTTCATAATACGAACGGTTTCGCCGCAAAGTTTTTAGAGTGTATTGCTGAGAATCGCGCATTCGTTCGTGCCGTCCGCAACTTTTTGGGTATTCATATTGTGGGTGCTGACGAGATTGACTCATCCAAGAATAAATCTCCTATTGTAGTTGCCCCATCCTCCTCTGGAGCAAAGGATATCAGCCCACAAGGGATTTTAAAAGAAAAAGCAGGTACCGACTTCAATTCTTTCCTAAATGAGCTACGAAAGCTTTATGGAGACGGTAAATACGAAAATGATCCAGAGATAATTAAAACTTGGAAAGATTATAAGGATATTCCAGCGAAAGAATGTCGAAAACTTCTCAAGTTGCTATAATGATATTTGAAGTAAAAACAGTTGATGAATTAAAAGAACTTCAAAATGTTCTTGAAAACTTTTATGAAATATTGCCTTACAATGGTGATATTAATGAATATAGAAAACACTGGCTTCCAACTTGGAAAAACTTAATTGAAACAAGAAAAGGTAAAATTTTTGCTTTAGAAAAAAATCAAAAGATTGTTGGTGCTTTGGGATTTCTCATAACACGCGCACTAGAAGATGGTGCTTTATGCTGTACCGAAGCTTTTTGGTATGTACATGAAAATCACAGAGGATCTGGAATTAAAATTTTTAATAAATTTGAAGATTATGCGAAATCCATAGGTTGTAAAAGAATTGGAATGGTTCACTTAGAAAATTCCATGCCAGAAAAATTAAAAAAACTCTATACAAGAAAAAAATACAAACATATAGAAAGTATGTATTTAAAAGAATTATAGTTCGCTCAAAAGAAATGCTGTTCTTTCATCATTTTCGTCTAATAGAGAAGCTATTTCGAATTCTGCATATTCATTTCCTGTTGGAATTACAATCGTATTGTTTACGACATTTAAACCAGGGATGGTAGTGGTTAATTTTGCAGTATCAATTCCGTAATTTTTAGTATCTTTTTTGCCACGAATTGTAATTTTATCATCTGTCCTAATTCTAAAATTACCTACATAATCTTTTGGCAAATCATTGAAAATGGTAATTTCAACACCCGCAAATATATCTACAGTAGTACGATAAAACCTCAAATCATTAGCGTTTGATCTTGAAATTATAGTATCTGATGTGATTTTAGGGACATCTTCAAATCCCCCAAACATAACACCGCTAACTGCATCAGACGCCTCTCCAAAAGTTAAATAGTCTCTTGGCAATGCTCTATAGAATATGTTTTCCTCTGTTCTATCATCTATTTTATCAGAATAAATTGTTAAATTTATAGACGACTCTCCAGATTGTAATAAAACATCTTGGGAATCTATTCTATTTGTAAAATTAATACTATCTGGCGCAAATGTTGGATGCGATCCAGTATAAATATCTACCTTTTTAACGTTTTGAATTGACGCACCATTTAAATCACCAGAAAAAAAAGTTTCTAAAGTTATAGCATTTTCTAAAACTGCTATATCCTTCATAAAATCAATGTTTTGATAAAGAGCATTTTTGCCGCTAAATTCAAGCCTTTCAATTGCATATCTTGGAAATTCAATATTCAAAGTTCCAGATCCACTAGGAAAACCAATCCCGCCATTCGAACTGACAAAACATTCAAGTTGGTATCCAGATGTCGCTGGATGTTCCCCCACTACTGGTTGATTTAATCTCATAATGTACCTGTAACTCCTATTTGCATAAAATTAAAATTAGAACTAGATAATCTATCTATTATTTCTTCGGATCTTTCAATACTCCCCACTAAGCTTATTGTAGTATTTTGAGAAGCGTCTATTAATAATGGGAATCCTGTTATGTTAAATATAAATTGCGTATTTACATCTCCTGAAAAGGCAGTGAAAAAACTGTTTGGATCGCTGAAATAATTTCCTACGGTCGCTCCACTTACCAAAGAAAAATATTTATTTATATATCCGCTGGTTAAAGCTTCGCCATTCAACTCAGAATTTCCTAGAATTTTAAAACCTGTTTGAGAATCCAAGCTAACACCGACAAAAGGAGAAAGTTCAGAAAAAGATGGCGCAGAACTGTCTCCTAAAGCATCTACTCCAGTCCAAGAATCAACGTTCCAAGGGTAGTCGGTATTATCTCCACCTTCCCAAGCTATTTTATCAAAACTTGGGCTTCCAGGATCTTCATCTGTCAATATCCATTTAACTCCATCTAATCTAAATCGTAATCCACTAGTATTTATGTTTTGGAACAATGGAGAAGATCCAGTATAACCACCATCGAATGTATTTACATTATCAGAAACACCAGTTCCAACATCACTAATATTGAATCCAGTTATAAAAGACTCGTCTCTAAGTTCAGTTATGGATGTATTTACATTAAAATTTGTAGCATCGTCCAAATAACCCGTTAACCCATTTTCTCTATCAACTACTATTTGCAAGAAATGTAAATTGTCATCATTTAATGTAGTTGCGCCAGTAGCCGCTAAATAATCTATTCCATTTAAATTTAAATAATTTTTTCCATCACCAGATTGGAACCAAGCTACACCAGTTCCATTTTGATGAGACTCAAGTAGGTATTGTTTTCCATTTAAATTTGGATCGAATCTTACCCAAGCGGCTAGTGTGAAATTGCCAGTATTTATTTCTAATCCATCTCCAGTAATAAGTATGTGGTTTGTAGATCCGTCAGTTAATTGAGACCTAAGTCCTGGCTCCAAACCTGTTTCTAACATATGCTGAAAAACCCTGTTTTGATTACCTGTTCTATGAACAACAAAGAATTTATCATCAAAGTCTGAATTATCTCCAGATCTTTGGCACATAACAGCATATTGATCGTGATTAAATCTTAATCCTGAGTTATTTGTTCCATTAGCTGGCTCTAAAATAGGATCAGATGAAAATTGAAAACCCTGTTCTCCAGTAGCAGAATAATTTAATGATAATATTGAAAGTTCACTGCCAGAAGAAATATTAAAAACATCTTCTTCTAAAGCCATATAAGCATATAAACCAGTTCCATCAGCAACAGTTAAATCTGATTGGAAAGATTTAAAGAAGAATCCGCTCGTTGAAACTCCCGTAATCGAAGTCTCTGAAAAATAACTTTCTGTCGTTGTATCGGGTTTTTGAAGCTGTATGAATACTTTGGGGGCGACATTAAAATCTTCATGGAAATTGACGAATTGATAATCAGGAGTATTGTTGTTGCTTACATTGCCTATTTGCATTGTTTTTCTAGGTCTGTCAAATTTAAAAATTCCCGTTTTTGATGCTATGTAAGCGTATTTGGCTGGTCTATTTGAAATGCTAATAACAGAAAAATCCCCAGATGTAGAATTTACTCTTCCGATAGGTTTAGAAAAGTCGCTATAATCTCCATCAACTATTTGATACATAAAAATTGCTGGAACATCATCAAAACTCGACTCAAAAGCAAAAGTCTGAGTTGTTGGTGTAGATCCAGCTAATTCAAAACTCGAAACTTCAAAATCTAGACTTGGGGGCATCAAATATTTTCCATCTCCAGTGTAACCAAATGCATTATCTAATTCTGAATTTAATATCGTTACAGAAGTTTCGGCAGAAAGTGTTTTAAAATTATTTTGCACAATATTCCCAAAAGCATCTTTTAGATTAATAATTTGATTATCCACTTCTTCTATTACGCGAGACCCACTAACTCCGAATATATCTTCAAATTCAAAATTAACAACAGTATTTATTTTTGGGTCCCTTTCAAAAAAGGAATTTTGAGCGATTCCAGTTTCATCAATATTGCTGTATGATGATTGATAATCGGTATTTATAAAAATATTTTGATATTCAACAAAAGCATCTTGAGAAGTAAAACCGAAATCAGATATTTGTGTAGTGAAAGATATCGATATGGCGTCGGTGCTTCTTGATTTAAGTGGGGTTGTGGTTTCTGAAAATACATTAATTTGATAATCGCCAATTTGATCTATTCTTGCTGCGCCACTTAAAGTAAATACCGTTGTCGAACTAGCGCTTTTGAAAACTTCAGAAACTACAACATTTGTACTTGGCTCTTCCAGAAATACAATATATTTTTCAGGTACCCCTGAAGCTGGATCTGTTATTGTTATAGGTAAACTTAAAGATTTATCGGTGCCTATGATAAATGCTCCAGTAACTACTGAAGCTGGCTTATTTGGCTTAATTACTTCAGTTAATATTAAATCTGGCTTAAATGTGTCATCTTCTATATCAAAAGCTATATTTTCTTCAACAAATTTAAATTTACCAGTATGATGGATTGTCGCAGATACATTGAATCCTTTTTCTTTATCTTCTTGTATGTTTAATACTCTATAATAATTTGGAGATCTACCACTCGCATCAATATTGTAGATAGATCCATATTTTATGTCCACGTCCTTTTCTGAAAACCATTGACTTTCAGCATCTCCATCTATGAAGTTATTTAATCCATTTATATATATAGCTACTCCATTATCCAACTTGTCATAACTTAATCCCGAACCACCTGGTTTAATTTGTAAAGATATTACTTGTGGATTATGTATTTCCCTATAAAGTTCGTTGTCGGCAGATGGATTTTTGTAAAAATCTTCTATTCCAGATTTCCCTACTGGATTATATATATGTATATCACCTCCAGTTATATAATCTAATTGATCACTACCAATAGCTGGCTCCACTATGATTGCTTTGGGTCCAGTTCCGAAATTTAATGTATCAATTGCTCCAGTTCCATCTGGATCATAGTAATTTGTTTCTCCACTAGTTCCCAAGATTGTGCCGAAATTTCTAGTAAAATTTCTCATTTCATCTTCGACCATGATTATATCTCCTGGCTCTATTAGAAGAGCTTCAAATCCAGCACCAAAAGAAATTGTTTCTGTTGTATGTTGTGATTCAAATAAAATGTATTTAGCTAATCTGTGAGCTTGAGATTTTGAAGTTACACCATATCCGTTTACTTGTTTAAAATTTAATCCTACATATTTGATAGCTTCACTATCTTCTACATATTCCGTTGCGCTTTTATAATTATTTCTTTTATCTAAGTAGGCGACTTCTACAGCAGATAATTTTGTTGATTTATCCACATCTGCATAAGAAAATATTCCATCTTTCACGTTTAAATTGTTAAATATTAAATGTGGGGGGAATTTATTTTCTTTTGGCGCTGTTGTGGTGAGATTATTAAAGTCTTCAAACAAATATGGCCTATCTACTTTCACACTTACGGAAGAATTATTGAAATAGGTCATTGCTCTAAAAGACCTAGCTAAATCTTGAAGCGCGTCAAAAGCCCCTACTTGATCTTTTATAATAACATTGCAACTAAATCTCGGCTCTAAGCCACCAAATCCATCATCCAAACCAATAAAATAACCAGCACCTCCATAATCATTTGTCGTCTTGCTTCCGTCATTCATTGTAACAGCATCGCAATACATACCTATTTCATACAAAGTCCATTTATCAACAACCTCTACATCTCTTAAATGGGAACCTATCCCATATCTAGTATTAATCAAAAGGTCATAGTAGATCCAAGCAGGATTGTCAGACCATCCAAATTTAAATGTTCCATCCCAGGGGCCATCATAAATTAACTTACCCCTCGTGCTTTTATCGCTCGAAAACCTTCTGTCAGATCCATCCTCATTAATTGGATTATAATTTGAGGGTATTAAAATTTTCTTACCTTTAAGTCTAAAAGTTCTTGTTGGAACTTGTGGATAATATTTTGAATCTATTGAACTAGCAACATAGCAAGAATTTGGATAGACATAAGTCTCATCATTTATTTCTGTTATGGTTGCAACGCCAATATCTCTTTTAACCAAATTAGAATAAGTTTCGTATTCTATTTTTCTAATTCTTACAAAATTATATAGATCAGTATCAGACAAAACTGGTAAAATTATATTTTCTAAACTAATTGAATATGGAGCAGTTACAATCCCACTTATTGCTATCCTACCATTACCATTACCGAGGGTTACCCCTTTACCACTTCTTGTAGTAAAAGACGCTAATTCAGTTATTTCTTGACCATCTTTATCAACATATCCTTTAACCACTTCAAGAGTTACAGTTAACGGCAAAGGCGTTCCGATTCTGCTCTTTCCTGCTTCATTTTCACTTGCTGTTGCATAGCTTTTTGTATCACTAAGAGCATCCACTTGCAAACCAATTGTTAATCTGTTTACATTTCTATCATAATTTATATAGTTATATGGCTTTTCTAAAACTTCTCTCACTCCAAGATTTTGCCAATTTACAAAATCTCTATCAGGACTCCCTTCATCTCTTATATCATTACTGCCCGTACCCTTTCTTGCGCCTGTTTTATTTGTCGGAATCACTTGGTCGATAGACGATGTCAGCACCCCATTTTCATTGACTTTAACCCAGCCAACTTTTTTATAAGTAAGCGTTGAATCTACTATGGCCCTAAGTATTATATTGTAATCCGCAGCAGTATTTAGAGGTATAGAAAGCAATGACGATTCGGTCGAATTGATACCAATACTAGCTTCCAGTACTTTAAAGTCTGCTACATTTCCAATAAAACACGATGAACTGCCATCAGGATTCAAATTACCAAGCTCGTCTAGTGTGCCTCGAAAGATTGTATTAGCAATTCTGGTCACAGGATGATACGCAAAGCCTCCGCCTTCAGGATAAACAACATTTTCTATTATAAGAAATGGAGTAGATGACCACACGCTTTTTATTTGAGTATTAGCATTTACACATTCTGTATAAAAGGTGCCTGATTTAGTGATCCGAGAGGGTCCCCGATTCTCTTCATACGGTCCTTTTATTGGTGCAGACTGCTTGATTATTTTACTTGGCCTCTTTACTATAGAGCTGGATTCTTGATATTCGCTCCCATTTTTAAATTCTACATCATATTTTGAATGCGTTGGCTCGTTATTTATTTCTTTTAAGGGTATCTCATTAAAGTAAATACCTTTATCAATCCCATTTGATGCACCAATTATATTAAAAGTTGATCTAAACTCTTTTTTTGCGCGATCTCCCTGTAAAAGTAAACCTTTTTGATCTGTTAGTCCAGCCACTGGGCCTTCGCAGATTAAATCAATTGCTTCATAAATTTGAAAACCAATTTTCGAAAATGTGCCATCTGGAGGCATAAGATAAGAAGGACTCGGACCCTTACTTCTGCCAGCGATCGATATTTTTTTTCTAAATCTATTTTTATAAAAACTCATTATCCTAAATCTTCACTAACAACATTTGTTGAGATAATATTTGATCCAACTCTTAACTCTCCATAAAGCAAAGGAATAGGAGACCCTTGAACTATATTGTTTTCTAAATTGCTGAAAATATAACTAGATTGATCAATTTTTGATTCCGTTGTCTGTGGTTTTGGCGCTTCAACAGGAAACAGCAAAGACATAATGCCCTGTATTATTATACCTATGGCTAAATTTGCCAAAAATCCGCCACTAGTTAATGCGGTTCCTAATGCAGCAAGGGCTGCACCTGCAAAACCAGCAAATGCTGTCGCTGCTGTTACAATAGCTGTAAACACATAAGCTCCACCTACAGCGGGGACCACATGAATTTCTTCAGGAGCTTTTGCTGCAGAAAGTTGTTCGACAGTTTCCCATTTTTTATTTGGATTTTGGGGATCTATGAATACATAATTTAAGCCCTCTTTAAATCTTGAAATTAAAAAATTTTTAACTCTGGGGTTATTTGTATTCAAAGCTTTTGTTATATCTAAAAGCTTACTCACTTTAAATTTATGCTCCCTGCCACAGATTGTAGCTAATTCTCCATGTATAATAACATTAGTCATCCAAAAACTCCTTTAACTTTATTACACCTTTTTCTGATCTTTCGAAATGGGGCATATCAAATAAGTGAAATCCTTTAGTGGTTAAAGAATATATTAAAAACGGATAAAGACAATTTTTTGAATTTTCAATGTCGTATTCAGAAGGATTCTCCTTTGCGTTTACATGTGTATGAAATATTGCTAAAAGTTCACCGCTTAATTTTCTTTCTAAAAAGTCTGCGGGGTTTATGATGAAAATGTCATTATCTTTTGAACGATTCTTAGCTGGTTTAAAAAAAAGTTTTTCGTCTTTATAACATACAAAACCGCAGACCTCTTTAGTTGTGTCTGTATTTGCGTATTCAATAAGATCGTTTAGAAATTTATCCTTTTGGTGGGTATGCATGAGTTCCTGGGTATCCTCCGAATCTTAGTTGTCCTTTAAATCTTAATTTACAATCAGAGATTTTTTTTGAGCATTCATCTTTTTGCCAATTTTTTGATTTTGGCGGGAAATTTTCGTTACCAGATACACCATCAGAAACACAAACATAAAAAGTTTTCAGTCTTTCTGCTGGTGCAGATAAATCCGTTTCATCTTCTTGTCTTATTACGAAATTTTCAATTTCAACAAAGACATAATCGCCCTTGTTATAAGTTGTGTCGCTTTCCCATAACCCTTTGTTTGTGAATGGAGTTACAGTAGCTCCACTAGAATCTGTGAATGGTCGAGAATTTGAGGTCGTTTTTGGTTCTTTTGCGTACCTACAACCATGACCTCTGTATATCCATGTACAATATCTAGAATAAACGTTTCTATTAGGTATATAGACATTATCTAATTCAAAAACAGTGGACAATTCAAATTCAACCAAATCTTTTGTTTCTGTTGTTCTTCTATTTATGTAAAAAGTCTGGTCAGGCAAAAACATTGTACCAGAAGCCTCGCTTGCTTGTGTGGAAATATCAAAATATGGATTTTTGCCTCCTTCAAAATTTATATCATCCAAGAACCTCGCAAAAGTCCGTTTTCTAATCACTTTTGCCCCGATTAGATTATTGTGGACCTTTAAATATTTGGATATTGCATATTGCACGTTAGAAACTTTGAGTCTGGGTCTGGGTAAACTATTATCACCCTTAGTTTCAAAGCCTTCAACTTCCATTGGGTACGATATATATTCCTGTCCTTGCCATATAATTCTGTCGGAAATTGATTTTTGATATGGGGTTAAAGCTAAAACGCTATACTGGTCTTCTGGCCAGTCATAATATATTAGATAAAATTCTAAAATTTGACTAGGTTCTAGAGACATTGCCTCTGAAGCCACTTTTTGATTTATTCCTTGTCCCATAATTAACTTTACACTTTTAAATATTATTTTATAATAAAATATGCTAGAAGAAAATAAATATGAATTTTCAAATACTGCTAATTTTAAAGAAGTTTACAATATATCCAAAATACAATTCAAAAAAATTATTAAAGATTTTAGTGAACTTCGATTTAGGAACAATTTTGAAGAAATTTTTTACGGAGACCAAGATTGTCACAAACTTTTCCTAAGTAAAAATAATTCAATACTTTGCGGCACATTAGCTTATAAATTTGAAGAATACGCTTTTACCGACATTTTCTTTTGGAACGAAATAAATCATAAAAGAAATACAAAAGAATTTAGATTATTCTGCGAAAGGTTTTTTCTCGATACTCAGAAAATAGGCATTAAAAACATGATTGTTCCTTTTGATAAATCTAGGTTTAAATACGAATTATTTAAAAAATATTGCCAAAAAGTATTTCTTTCTAAAGAGGAATATGTCCCATCAGACAATTTTTTGATCAATCAATATGGCGATCATTTTCTTCTCAATGTGAATTATCAAAATTATTTTCGAAAAGCAGAAGAGGGTGGATTAAGAATTTTATACAAATAAGAGGGTTTCCGAAAAACAAATTTAAGTGTAAAACAATAATATGTCATCTGAAAACCCAAACGAATTAAAAAGCGAGATTCATAGCACCTTAGATGCTGGTGTTCTTGCTGGAGGAACGCTAGAAAGTAGAATAGCTGCTTTAGCCTCAGTGTATCCAACTGGAGATTCCCAAAATTTTCACATGTTTACTCACATTATACAAGAGCTAAACAGAAAACTCGACCAATTTGGTTTTGCTGATAATATCGTTAAACCAATAGATGCGGGATTTCGGCCTCTCAATTTTGATGATTTTTTTATTATTCTAATTCTACTTTGGGAACAATTAGGCCAAGACATTGACGGTGAAGCTGCTCTTGACCAAAGTGGTCATAGCGTTAGTATCAATGCTGCTGGAAATCGAGTAGCCATTGGAGCTATAAATAATTACGGTAATAATATTTTTTCTGGTCATACAAGAATCTATGAATATACCAATGGAACGTGGTCTCAATTAGGCAATGATATTGACGGTGAAGCTGGTGATGATAATAGTGGTTATAGTGTTAGTATGAATGCTGATGGTGACCGTGTTGCAATTGGAGCAATATTAAATGATGGTGTTAATGGTACTGATTCTGGTCATACAAGAATCTATGAATACGATGGTACTAATTGGACTCAATTAGGCCAAGACATTGACGGTGAAGCTGCTTATGATTGGAGTGGTCGTAGCGTTAGTATCAATGCTGCTGGAAATCGAGTAGCCATTGGAGCACAATATAATGATGGTAATGGTAATAATTCTGGTCATACAAGAATTTATGAATACAATGGAAATAATTGGGTGCAATTAGGCCAAGACATTGACGGTGAAGCTGCAGGTGATCTTAGTGGTTATAGCGTAAGTATGAATGCTGATGGTGACCGTGTTGCAATTGGAGCAATATTAAATGATGGTAATGGTTCTAGTTCTGGTCATACAAGAATCTATGAATACGATGGTACTAATTGGACTCAACTAGGATTAGATATTGACGGTGAAGCTACGGATGATCGAAGTGGTTGGAGTGTTAGTATCAATGATGCTGGAGACCGTGTTGCAATTGGAGCACCATATAATGATGGTAATGGTGATCGATCTGGTCATACAAGAATCTATGAATATAGCGATGGAACTTGGACACAATTGGGCCAAGACATTGATGGTGAAGCTACTTTTAATTTTAGTGGTTATAGCGTTAGTATGAATTCAACAGGTAATCGTGTTGCAATTGGAGCTATAGGTAATGATGATAATGATGTCTTTTCTGGTCATACAAGAATCTATGAATATGATGATATTACTCAAGAATGGGTGAAATTAGGACAGGACATTGATGGTGAAGCCGCTAATGATTATAGTGGTTATAGTGTAAGCATGAATGATGCTGGTGATCGTGTTGCGATTGGAGCAATATATAATGATGATAATGGTAGTCAATCTGGTCATACAAGAATCTATAAATTAACAGGCGAAAAGCTTCTCCGAAAATTTGGAGGGGCATCTGTCGGATATAGCTTACGTGACTTGTATGGCAACTCTGCTAATGTTA
>Ga0136656_1000772_pt1 | contig 11336 bp, 15 predicted proteins | sample CPBDNA_9_FD_94862 | JGI IMG/M metagenome (GOLD analysis project Ga0136656, IMG submission 94862) | Freshwater to marine salinity gradient microbial communities from Chesapeake Bay, USA - CPBay_Sum_15_0.8_DNA (version 2) | ecosystem: Environmental > Aquatic > Marine > Coastal | place: USA...
ACTATACTACCCCTGAAAAGCTTTGTTAAGCTAAATAGCGTAGTTGAAATAATGGATAACGAGGCGGAAGCAAGACTCATGGAGTTTTCTTCCGCTTCTGGCTTTTGGATAGCAGAAAATAAAGTAGTTACTGCTGCTCATTTCTGTGATAGTCTTTCTATTAAAATGTCTTTGATAAAAAGACTTGTCTTTTTTGAAAAAATCTTTTTTACCATAGAAACTTTTGATGGCCATCGGATGGGAGCAATTGTAACTAAAATGGATCAAGACAACGATCTTTGTATGTTGACGGTTATTGGTCCAACACAAGAGATAGACAAACAAATATTACACATGGCTCCAATTAGACCTTATCATGGAGAAAGAATTTATAATCTTGCTGCTCCACTGGGTGTATTTACGACCGGCATGTTGCCTGTATTTGAAGGCTTTTATTCTGGACCAGCTTTATATCCTGGAAAGATAGAAGGATTAAAAGTTGATATGTATACTCTACCCATAAGGCAGGGAAGTTCTGGGTCTCCTATAATCAATAGTAGAGGAGAATTAATTGGAGTTGTCATAGCAGGCGTTAGGGGCTTTGAAAATTTAGGCTTCTCTCCGCGATATGAAATAGTAAAAGAATTTTTAGAGCCATAGTTTACTGAATCTACGGAAGTGTTCTGCTAGCGGTCCTGGATAGTTTATTACGGGATATCTTTGTGTTACTTTTTGTCCTTTGGATGTTTTGGAGTTTCTTATCAAGTTTAATAACTGTATCCTTGTTTTTTCATCTTCTACTTCGTCATTATTTCTATCTTTAAGTTGTCCTGATCCAAAATGAACTTGATACATAATCGCAACTTCTGTTTCTATTTGTTTACCATCTCCTCTATTGACTCTAATTTTTTCTTTTTTTGTTTTGTCTCTAAGAACAAAAATAGGATCATCTTGCTCGTAATAATGGTTGAACATGTTTTGTGTACTTCTTGCTGACGTACACCAATGCGAAAAACAAATAGAGCCAAGATGCATTGCGGCATTTTGATCGTGAGGTAAAAAGATTTCCCAATTAGAGTCTGGCGATTGTAGTTCTTCTATATTGAGATTTTTTTTATCTACTTTGCCTGAAGACTTCTTTATTCTTTTTTCTTCCGCAGCTGCCCATTTTGGTTCTGCTTCATGTATTATATTTTGCATTTCCTCAAAAGAAGAAATGTCCATTATTTCTTTCTTTGAGGCATATTCTTTTACTTTATAAAATTCTTCTATTTGGGATATCCTATCAGCAGTTAGTGGTTCTCCAGCCATTCCTGATAAAAAAGAATAAACATTTTTTTCTTCCCCTTCTTGTGTGCGTGTTTTCTTTGGCGTGAGTACTTTATTTTTTAGCCAGTTAAGAACTTGTACCTTAAAACCCTCTGGCAAACCACTTGGCACAGAGTTTTTTAAATTATCTTTTATAATCTTTATTAGTTGTTCAATTATTCCTTCATTTGTTATGGTTTGTTTTAGAATACCTTGAAGTTTTTTTGTAAATTTACCATCCATCTCTTTTATAGTATCCGCGAAGGTTTTTGCTTCTTCTAGAGATTGCAACTTCTTTTTTATTATAAATTTCACAAAAGATCCTCTTATTTTTATTACTAAATAGTTTACATGAATAAAAAAAAAGAACCCCTCTTTTGAGGGGTTCCTACCCATAACAATAGGCGGAGATATTCAGTTTTGCTACCCTAATATTATTATTCTTATTTATATTTAACTATGCAATCTTGTATACCGAAACATTGTGACGGTTATCTGGATTCAGCACAGTTTCACTAGTGCGAACCAAGAACCCTTCACTAAGTAGTTCCCTAAATGCGTTAGTGACCCATGCACCACGAGAAATTCCATTAAAATGTGTTCGCATAACATTTCGCACATCTACAGCTGATACTGTTCCGTTACGACGAGCCAGACGACGAATTTCAGATTTTAGATAGGTGAATGCACGTTGATTACTCATATTTACTCCTGTTTGTTATTTATAGGCCATTATTGGCTGGCATCCCGTGAGAGACTCGAACTCCCGACCCACAGCTTAGAAGGCTGTTGTTCTATCCAGCTGAACTAACGGGACATTTTTGATTATATTAACAGATGATCTGTGTTCTGTCAAGATTGATTGGCTGGGGAGGTGGGGCTCGAACCCACGACATCATGGTTAACAGCCATGTGCAACTACCAACTGTGCTACTCCCCAATGCCTGGTGATCCCTACGAGATTCGAACTCGTGTTGGCGGAGTGAAAGTCCGCTGTCCTAACCGCTAGACGAAGGGACCATTAATTTATTTCTAATTCTTTTGTATTAAACTCTTGAAGAAGAAATTCGTATTGCTTAATATCTTCCATCAATGCTAAATTAGAAAGAATTAATTTTTCGTTTTGTTCTTTCACAGCAAGATAATCCAAAACCAAATTCTTTAATAATTTATGGCCTTCAGGCATTGTTTTTACCATAGAAATTATTTTTTTCATATCTTCAGTATTCATTCTTTACTTATATCATCTTTTTTTTTCTTGTTAAGGTTGTTTGGTATTCAATTTTTTATTGGTGCTCCGAGTGGGAATTGAACCCACCTAAAACCGCTTATAAGACGGGTGCCTCAACCAGTCAGCCTTCGGAGCGCGGTGTTGAGATCATTTTAACATATGATTTCAGTTTTGTCAAGAGTTGTTGATTGGCCCTACCAATGTTGGTAGGGCCAGTAATCAACAGTATTATTCGCGCAACCCAAGAACCTGGTTTGCGGCTCCTAGAGCACCATTCATCTTACCTTTTAAGGTTTTTAATTTTCCATGAGGAATTGTATCGATAAATTCCTCTAAAAGTCCTTTTGCAACAGAAAAGGTGCCTTTTGCATTTACGGAACCACCCCTACGCTTCATGGCCTGATGAATTCCCCTGTAATTACCCTCCTTAAAGGTAACCAACCTATTAAAGAATTTCTGAAATTTTTCTTTTTCTCCTTGAGAGAATTCAACATGTTTAAAAACAAAAGCCAATCCAGATAAAAGCTCTGACGGGTATTCGTCCAACTTTTGCGAAGTTGATGAAATGACAACTTCATTCGCTTGCTTTAGCGCATCAACACCAAAAAGCTCTACTGCCTTTTTGAAGTTATTTATTTTTGTTTTTGGGCCGCCAAAATCTCCAAGAATAGTCCCAGCCTCTCCTGTACCGATGTCAATACGGACACCAACTTCTTTTAGTTGTTGTTCGTCTTCATGTGACAAGCAATGGACTGCCAATTCTTCTGGCAAGAGATTTTTTCTTCCAGAGTGATTCGTAACTTGAAAGAGCCATGAAATCTCTTCTTCAGATGAGACGTCAATAACTTTACTGTATAGTGGAGGAATTTCTACATTTTCATTTTCTGATTGATTCTGATGAATTGAAATCCACATCCAGCATGTGTGATCTCCATCAAATCTGTATATTTCTCCATTGGGTAATCGCCCGTACTTAGGCGTAGTTTCTAATGCAGGATCAAAGCCTCCTGCGTTTACAAGATACTTGCTGATTAGCACAGCACTAGTTGCTCTGTTTTTCCAAGATGGAGTTCGCGGATCAATCCATTCATGGCTAACTTTTCTAGGAATTACTTTTAATTCTGCTACTTTTTTTGATAGATTTCCGATTAATTTATTAGACATTATTTTTCCCTTTCGCTCTTTTTTGAGCATTTTGTCTTTTAAAGAAAGTAAAAATAAATGAGCTGTTTCTCTAAAATTTTTACTTGACGCAAAAGCGACTTTGACACCATAACATGGAAAATTTTAAATGTCAAATGTCTCTAAAATGCAAAAGCCGAACCCGCCAAGGAGGCAGATTCGGCTTTTTTTAAAAATTTATTTTTTATCAAGTGTTTCTAATGTATATATGCAGCATTCCACTATCTACACCTGGATTGTCTTTTTGTGGCTGTCCGGTTACAACTATGCTGCCGTCTCTGGAACATCTGACACGAGCACCGAATCCGTCACCGCCTACATTACCAGGAGTAAGGCCTCCCATGAAATAATAGTTTCCAGATGGCTGTTCGTATTGAATAATAGCAATTTTTGCTTTTCCAGGAACAGAAACATAGATATAATTTCCATCATCAGAAACGTCCAGCCCTGTGCCTAGTCTATCATCATCTGCGCTCCAAGGATATACTAGTTCCATTTCTGTTTTACTAATTTCTGTGCTTACATATCTAGTCGCATCATATGTGCCACTACCAGAATTACCTACATAATAGGTAACATATTTTACTTCTCCTAAATCTCTTATGATCGTAATGCCACCGGCGTTATCTTTTACGCCACCTGGCTGGCTGTGTCCACCTAGAGTTCTGTATACTTCGCCAACAACTATAATGCTATTGCCGATACCTACAGAATTTCCATATAAACCAGAGGATTCGTCTCCATACATATACGGAATTGTAACTTCGGAACCAGATGCAATCTCTAAGAACTTATTATTTATCTTTATGTCTTCCCAATGTTGATTTACTACGTTCCAATTAAGGTTACGAACTTGGCCGCCAGCAGACACAGGAGAGCTTGAGCCTGGATCAGAGGGGTCTGTGTAGCCAGTAAGATAACCATTACCTGCCATTAGCATAGTGCCATCGGAAGACAATCTCAAAACACTAGGACTAAAATCACTTCCTTCCCCTTGAGGATAATAAGTATATTGAGCACCCATACTATTTCTTCTAAAGGTGTGTATTTTTGAAGCAGAAATTACAATGATTTCTCCACTCTGATCTATAGTTATATCTTCTTCTCCAAAACCAAATTCTGTTTCTGAAATGGTTAGCTCTGCAAAATGGACCCACTGGAAGCCTGTTGTTTTTTCGTATACGTGAACTGTTCCCGCTTGTCCAACTGCAATGACGTTTCCGTCTCCACTAATTGCAACAGAAGCTCCAAATTTTTGATGCATAGATGTTGGAGAAGGTGGCTGAAGTTCAAAACTATTTGACCAAGTACTGTCTACTCCTCTTTCAAATACGTAGGCTCTCCCTCCGTTAAGATCGTTGTTTCCATCTGTTGTTCTGTGGCCGGTGGCACCGACCGCTATATACGTACCGTCACTGGATAGATCAAAACTAGTGCCAAAGTTAGCTAGAGAACTTAGACTAGTTGGATCGCTAAGTTTTATTGTTGGCCAAGATACCGTTGTAGTTGGGTTAAATGGCGCTGTTAAATATACTTCTTCGCTTTCATTATAGAAAAACATCTTTTATTTTCTCCTATTAATAAGTCTGGTTTTCTATAAATAGTATCTTTGTTCTTAAAAGGCGTCATCTTCTTTCCACGATCTATATTTTTTTCTATTCACAACTTCTTCAAATTGAAAAATATCTCCATAATATAAGTCGTCGTTATGTTCTTCAAAAAGTTCTTCATCCTTTTCTTCATTATAGCCAGAGAAAAAAAGAAAATTTTCTACCCACTCCTGCATGGTTCTTGTTGGTTGCGATTCATAAACCAATTGAGCTTCTTTGAATTCCTTAAGCTCACTTAAAATTGTATCAATAAATTTATTTACGTTTATTTCTTTCTTGCTCATTGTTCTATTTTCCATCCTTGTCTTACAAAATAGCTGATTGATTCTTCTAGCAGAGCGTCATCTTTTGGAAACATTTTTGAAACTATCTTTCTATTGCCCTCTATCATTTTTCCTCTTCGCAAAGGATATGCGACATGTTTCAAGGTCTGCAATCCAGCAAGTGCCGTGGTTCTTACTCTAAAGACCATTTCGGTATCTAATATTTCCATACCGTGTTGCGGGACAAATCCGGCATATATCGTTTTCGTAAGCCTTATATCTCTTTGTGAAATCTTACTTCTTATGTCTATGAATAATTCTAGTGGAACCTTATCTAGCATTTCCATAATATCTCCGTTAAATAAAGAATTTTAGAAATATTATTCTAGCAGAAAACAAATGTTAAACTTTTTTTATTATGCTTCGCCTTTTTCTGTGGGGAATCCACCAATATCTCCAGAAATAACATCTAGTACGTATTTTTCTGCGCCTTCTTTAGCCTTTTGAATAGCTCCTGGGTTTATTCCCATTTTTGCTAGTTTGTACTCAAAATAGCTACAGACAGAATAGACACCAGCATATGCAGATAGAACCGTATGTTTTTTTTCATAATCTATATTCACAGTTAATGCATTTGTGACATCTACAATATTTTTATGAATCATACCAGCCATTTGTGCTGCCAATTCTTTAAGTTCTGTTTCTTCTTTTTCAGACATTACAACTCTCTTTTGTTGTTTATTTCGTTTGCCATCATAATAGGCCAAGCAAACAAGCAGGATAAAAACAAAAATCCTAAAAATATGTTTGGATCATGCTCTTCGCCAAATTCTTTTTCAAATAGTAGCAGAAAACCCTCTTTGTTTTCAAAAATTTTTTTGAAAGTATACAAAGAAAAAAAGATACCGCAAACTAGATATGGCATTAAGATCATTTTTTACTTTATTTTTACCTAGATTCCTTAGAAGCCCTGATCATAGCAGCAAACTGTTTAGCTTCCAGAAAGCTCGTACTAGGTCCATCGCCGTCTGGCCATGGACTTTCTTGTAGGCTTTCCATCCACTGTAAAATTTGCTCTAATCTATCATCATTGCTTTCTGCTGTTATTTCTGCGAAATCGCCAGCAAAATCTACTAATTTTTCTAACATTTCGTTTATATCATATTTCATCTTGCTATAGCTCCTATTGAACCAGTTCCTAGTATTAAATCTGTTTGCGGTAAATCAGAAAAGGCAAAAGAAGAAGTGACAGCTCCTACTATTACTTCTTGACCTGGATTTACTGTATTGATTATGTTCCATCCCGCTATTCCAGGACCAGCTTGAGTTGTTGTGAAAGCATTACCAGTCATACTTTTAGTGCCAACAATAACAGGAGCAGTACAATCTCCAATAGCAGAAGGGTTTAGGTGTCCCCAGAAACTGTTATTACACAAAACTAAAGGATTGGAAACACCAGAAAAACTAAAATTACCAGAACCAGCCGATGCTCTAACAGAAGTATTACTAAATTGCATAGCTACACCTGGACCTATGAAGTCTACTGCTCCAAAGTACGAAATTCCAACAGATGGGCCAGCTCCATGACTTGTGCTTATGTCATCTGTTCCTGTGACTAATTTTGTCATTGATGTTGTTGATTCGTAGACGCCTCCGAGATTTTGATATTGTCCACTAGATACATTAACTGGGGTATTTTTAATATAGCAATTAGATATTGTTCCTCTAACCGAATGTTTGTACCACAAAAGAGGGCTGTATGATATGTCGCTTCTCTTATTAAAGATGCAATATTGGAACCCTGCCCAATCCGATTCATTGTTATCAATATAGTAAGCTCCGTAATTAAAATAGCAGCAATAAAACCCCACATTTGCCGCTTGTACCGAACTACCATAAATTGTAGTTCCGTAAACAGAAGTGAGATCAAAAGCTAAGTTTCGTATTGATACTTTTGCACTGTTTGACTTATGATTTCTGATTGCTCCTAATTTTGTAAATGTCGGGAGCTGGCTTTTGTGTACCAGGTGCCATGTTCCAGTTGTATATAAGTTGCTGTTTCTTTGATTGACTGCTCTGATAAGACCGGTTGTATTGTCAGCTTTATAAACGACCCTGGCATCCCAGCCAGGAATATTTCCATAAGCAGTATTGAGACCGGACATCAAAAAATACTGTCCAGAGTCATCATTGAAGTTTGTTTGTGTTGTAAATGTTGGAAAATTAAAATCGCTAAGAGCGGCATAGTTCCCATTTCCACTTGGATGAGCAACATAATTAGCGGTAGTATGACTAGAATCAATTTGTATTTGTTCTCCATCGGTGTATGGAGACATCCCGACTACATTTATAAGTGGATATGAAGTACCCGCTGGATCTTCATGATCTTCTGGAGATGTTGCTCCTGGGAATGGAAAGTCCCAGTTGCCATCTTCATACGAACCGCCAGCTACACGAATATAAATTCTGTTTTTATACCCATTTGGAATTGAATTTAGAGCACGAGATACTGATTTAAACGGATTTTGCTCCGTTCCTTCTCCGGTCGTATTGTTGCCATTTGTATCAACATAGATGTTTATCCAGGCGTAAGAAGTGCTCGGATATTTAAAAAATTCTGTTTTTGTTGAGGAGTTTGGAATAACTCTCCAGAGAAAATCTGTTCCATCGTAAACAAATAATTCTCCTGTACTTCTTACCCTTACTACATCCCCCTCTTTTGCAGACAAAGCGTCTCTTGCTACCATATCATCTACGGCAGGATGAACCAAAGTATCTTCTTTCACATAATCACTTATCGTTGCCAAAGACGCCCTTTTTGTTGCTTGGGTTTCTTCGTCAAGAACTATAAAACTGTCACCCGAAGTCAATGAACCAGTTAATTGTATTTGATTTATTTTTATGTTTCCCATAATTATTGCCCTATTAAAATGTAATCCCCTTCACTTGTTAAGATGAAGTTTCCACTCACATCCATAAGAAAAAGTTCGTCTTCATCGTAGAAAAACATTTTTTACTCTCCTATAATATTTTATTATAAATAGTAAGGCATATTTTGTTATTCCAAACTTTCTTGCATTTTTGAAACAATGACTTTCATTATGAATTCGTTGATTTGTTCTTCAGTTGGTGTTTCAGTATCTAGCTCTTTTTTTACAACTTCAAGAAATTCTTCATCATAATCAAATTTAATATTTGAAGTTCCGTCTTCATTCTCAACAACTTCTTCTATTACCAATTTCATACTTTACCTCCGTTATAGCATATAACAGACATTTTTATTTTTGTGAAGATTATTTTTTTGTAGATTTCTTACCCCACTCTTCTCCCTTGCCGCTAGAACCACAATCGCTTGGTTTTGGACGACATGAAGGATACTTGGCTCTTTTCTCACCTTCTTTTCTGCCGCAAGTTTTACAAGTTTTTTTACCAGTTTTTTTGTCCTTACGACAAGTGTTACAATCTACCCAGCCTTTGCTTTTACCTTTTCCACCTTGACGAGAGAACCATCCGTGTAAACCGCTTTCTTTTTCTTTTTTAAAATCAGGCTTTTTTTTTTCTTCAAGAGCTGCCTCTATCTCCTCATCTATCACTTCATTAAGTTCTTCTTCTGATAGGTCTTTCCAAATTTTACCTTGTCTACACTTAACTACGGCACCAGAAGCATAAGCAGATGGCCATACATCGTATTTTCTTTTGGCAATGCGAACACACCTATCACCTTTTTTCTTTTTCTCTTCATTTAAAAGAGACCAAACAAAATTAGACCATTTCTCTACACCTTCAAACATTGTACGAGGATCATGTTGTCTAGATATATCCTTTGCTGAGATTTTACCGATATATTTTTTTCTAAAGGCTGCCGATGGGTTACTCTCGGCGCCTTTTACATTTTTTGAATAATCATTTGGAACTCGGAATTCTTTTCCACCTGGCATTTTCACTTTTATGTCACCAGCTTTGTTGATTTTTAGCGCAACCAGTTCGCACCATGAATCCCATAATTGCTGAGAGATTTTTGCTTCAGAAGATTTTGTCATTTCAGCAATATGCTTTAAGAATTCTACATATTTTTCGGCCAACTTTATCCCACCCTTACTTATCTGTATGATTCCTCCAGTTTCTTTTTTAGAAGGAGTCTTAAAATTTGGTGTTCCTTTTTTCTTGTCGTAAGTTATTAGTTTGCCTTCTGGATCTAGTCCTTTATAGAGATTTAAGTTTATTGAATCAATACAGCCAAGTCTACCTATTATCAACTGGGAGGCAAATGCTGCTTTTGGTAAGCCCAATCCTTTTACCTTAAGAAGTTCTAAATAAATTTTAAACATTGATTCTTCTTTAGCAATTGTGTCTTCGCCTGATTTGTTAAACTGGTCAAAAAGAGGTTTCATGGAAGAGTATATAGAATCTTTATTATCCCATACCCATTGAATTGCACCTTTTCTGAATCCAAGCGTTAATTGAGTAAAGGCTTTTGGAATGTCATAAACTAACTCTCCTTTTTCGTTTGTTACGGCTTTTTCTGGATCTAGTAGTCCATCTTCTTTTCTTATAAAAGACATCATAACAGGAAATTTGGGAACAACATCATACCACCGTTGTTGCTGAGTCGCTATTACAAATATTAGCATTTCTGCCAGACCTTCTGGGCTGTGTTGGGCGTATTTGTTTATAAGAGGATTGAATTGGCAAAATCCAGAATCTAATTCTTGTCCTAAATCAAGAATATTTTCTTCTCCAGCTGTTTCTTCGTCATCTGTATTTTCTTGTTCTAGGAATCTTCTCCAGGATTCATTTACGTTTTGATATTTCATGTTGTTCGCCCTCTTAAGATTAAATAGTGGTAATAAAAAGAAAAACTGCCCTAAAGGCAGTTTTTTAAAGTATTCAGTTTTGATTCTCAAAAAGGCACATTGACTAGATGAGATAAAATTTATCTTGCCCACCCTGTGGCGTTATACATTGTACCGGTTGCACTAATAAGTCCGCTGTCATCATATGCAGGCCATGGAAAATAATTGAACCATACACCAATTTTAGGATTCTCATCTGGCCACCAACGACTTAAACAGACATGAAAATTTCCTGCACCTGGGTAATGCAGGTCTCCGCCGCCAGTCCAATCTCCAATGCAAAGACCGTGATAGGACATTTCTACAACTGGAAAAAAGAGGTTGTTTGCTGACCAATTATCAGGACCCCCATTCCATCGATAAGTACCTCTCAAGATAGATGGTGTTCCGCCATAAATTGACGAGTCTGTTGTATGATATGCCCATATGTTTGGATTTGTAAGCTCTTCTACAGTTTTAGACCAATACATTCTAACTTTTCTTTCATTCAAATCTTCGTTTATGACTCTCCAAGCTCCAAAAGAAGTAGAGTTCATCCAAGCTGATGGCATTATTGCTTCTTGGCTAGTATAAGTACTGCTCTGCAAAACAATTTCATTAGAACCATCGTTTGTTCTATCTTGTGCCGAACCACCTGTCCAAGCGCTGTGAATTTTTACCCATCCACCACCAGAACCATCGTCGTTACTCATGTCAACGTATGTTTGTTTGGCAACTTGTCCTTCTGGCTGAATCCAATAGACTCCACTAGGATATCCCGCTTGAGCCAATTCTCTTGCATGAGGAGGTGCTGTTTCTGCCGTACTTCCGTCTCCTAATGTCAATATTCCATTCTCTTCTTCGTTATAAAAAAACACGGTTTTAAATCTCCTTTTTTATTTTAATGCAATTCAGATAGTTAATTTATTTA
>Ga0136656_1000777_pt1 | contig 11290 bp, 10 predicted proteins | sample CPBDNA_9_FD_94862 | JGI IMG/M metagenome (GOLD analysis project Ga0136656, IMG submission 94862) | Freshwater to marine salinity gradient microbial communities from Chesapeake Bay, USA - CPBay_Sum_15_0.8_DNA (version 2) | ecosystem: Environmental > Aquatic > Marine > Coastal | place: USA...
AGTCCTACAATTGCGTCATCTTTTGAATTTGTGATGTAATCAATCGAAAGCATAATTATTTTAAATCAAAGATAAAATTTATTTGTTGATTAACTCAATACAATGAATTTCATCTTTTTTTAATTGTTCTTTTAAGGCTTGAATTGATGAAAACTTTATCTCATTTCTTATTTTTAACAATACATCAACAGAGATAGTTTTATCATAGATATCCTTATTAAAATCAAATAAATGAACTTCTATTGATTTTTTGTTTTCACCTATTGTAGGTCTATGACCAATATTCATCATTCCATGGAATTTTTTATCATCAATTAAAGTTTTTATTAAGTAGACTCCATCTTTAGGAATAATTTTATAATTTTCTTCTACATAAATATTTGCAGTTGGATAGTCAATCTGTTTTCCCAAACCATCACCTTTAACAACTTTACCAGTTAATTTAAAAAATCTACCTAAAAATTTTGCCGATCTATCAAGATCACCATTATTGATTGAATCTCTAATTTTAGTTGAGCTTACAGCTATTGATTCAACTTCGTGAGCTTTTATTTCTTCAACTATAAAATCAAAACTTTCTCCATATTTTTTCAAATCATCTACTGATGATTCTCTTCCTTTACCAAATCTGTGATTATATCCAATAATTATATAGTTAATTTTTAATTTTTCAATTAAATAATCTTTGATAAATTGATCTGCAGATAATAATGAGAAATTTTTATCAAATGGATGTATTATTAGATTTTCAATCCCTAACTTTTCAAAAGCTTCAATTTTTTCATCTAGTGTATCTATCATCTTGACTACATTATACTTATTCAGTATAGTCCTAGGATGAGGAAAAAAAGTAAGAACAACAGATGATAAATTTTTTGTTTTTGAGGAAGATATTAACTTATTTAAGATCTTCTTGTGACCCTCATGAACACCATCAAATGTTCCAATTGTTAGAATGGATCTTTGATTTAAATTATAATCTTCAATGCTCCTAAATATTTTCATTAAACAAAATTTTTATTATTGTAGAGATTCATTGTCTCTTCAATACTAGTTTGAATAAATGAGAAAATAATCTCAATTGAGCTAGTTTTTAGATTATTTAAGTTTGACTTTTCGAAGCTATTCCACTTTCCTAAAACATAATCGGATTTAGGTATTTTATTATTATTTGATATACCAATCCTCAACCTAGCATATTTAGAAGTTCCAAGATTATTTTCAATATCTTTTAAACCATTATGACCCCCAGATGTGCCATTTGGTTTTATTTTAATATTTCCAAAAAACAAATTTAAATCATCACAAACGACCAGAATGTTTTCGTTAGAAACCTTTTCTTTTTTTTGCCAATATACTAATGATCTTCCTGAATTATTGACATAATTATTAGGCTTTATTATAATTATCTTTTTTCCTCTGTAAATACCTTCTGCCCTTTGTGCTAGTTTTACAGATTCAAACTTAGTATCTAGATTTTGAGAAAGTTCATCAACAATTTCGAAGCCTATGTTATGCCTTGTTTCATCATATTCATTACCTATATTCCCAATACCTAGAATAAGATATTTATTCATATCAGAATTATTATTTAAACTTGAGAGGATCTTCTTAAGAAAATTCATTAGTATTTATTAACCCTAATATAATTAAGATAAATAAAATAAATTTTAAGACTCCTAAGACTCATCATTAGAAGATTCTGTAACAGAATCTTGAGATTCTTTAGCTTCTGGACTTTCAGTATCTTCTGAGACCTCTGCATCTTTAGCAACTTCTGCAGATGCCATAGACGCTCTTGATGTTCTTACTTGGCAAATCACAGTATTATCTGAATGAAGTATTTCAAAATCTTCACTTTCAACTTGAGAAGTATAATACTTATCTCCCAATTCAAGAGAAGAAATATCTACATCAATTGAATCAGGAAGTTTAGCAGGAATAGCTTTTACTTTAAGTTTTCTTTTATTTCTTCTTAAAACACCACCACTATTTAATACTCCTGGGGCTGTTCCACTAAGAATTACGGGTATTTCCATTGTAATTGGTTTATCATCATGTAATTCATAAAAATCAGCATGTAATATTTTATCAGATACTGGATGAAATTGGATGTCTTGAAGAATAGCATTCACTTTTTTATCACCAAAATCTAATACAACAGTATGAGCAGCAGCTGTATAAACTAGATTTTTGAAGGATATTTCAGTTGCAAAAAAATGCATTACTTCTTTTCCTCCATACAAAACACACGGAACATTGTCTTCTTTTCTTAAAGAAATTGTGCTTGTTTTACCAGTATTCTCCCTTATCGTACTTTTTATTTCGATTGATTTCATTTTTATTTATTTATAAATAGCTTATCAATTGATTTGTTATGATGAACATTATACATTGCCTCAGAAAATATTTTTGAGCAAGATAGGTGTTCAACTTTATTAGATTTTTTCTTAATTTCAATTGAATCGCTTGTTATTAATTTACTTAGTTTGGATTTTTCAATTTTTTCATAGGCATCACCAGAAAGCAATGCATGTGTACATATTGCTATTACAGACTCTGCACCTTTTTTAATCATTAGATCTGCAGCACTAGTTAATGTTCCAGCAGTATCAACCATATCGTCAATCAAAACAACATTTTTACCAGTAACATCTCCAATTAGCTCCATGTGTGAAATAATATTACCTTTTGATCTTTGCTTATAACATATTACTACGTCTGAGTCTAAAAATTTTGAGTATGCATAAGCTCTTTTAGAACCACCCATATCTGGTGATGCAATAGTTAAGTTATCAATATTTAGGGATTTTAAATATGGAACAAATATTGATGATGCATATAAATGATCAACAGGTTTCTCAAAGAATCCCTGAATTTGATCAGCATGAAGATCCATTGTAATTATTCTTGTAGCTCCAGCTGATTCCAATAATTTAGCCACTAATTTTGCACCTATTGGAACTCTTGCTTTATCTTTTCTATCCTGTCTTGCCCAACCAAAATAAGGAATTACTGCTGTAATGTGTCTTGCAGAAGCTCTTCTGGCAGCATCAAGCATAAGAAGCATTTCCATTAAATTGTCTGAGGAAGGATTTGTAGATCCAATTATAAATACTCTTGAACCTCTAACTGACTCTTCAAAAGAAGGTTGGAATTCTCCATCACTATATCTTTGAAAACTAACAACACCAAGATCTTTTCCAAAATCTTTAGCAATTTGCTTTGAAAGAGTCATGCTCTGGGTACACGAAAAAATCTTTACAGGCGTTTCCACTATCATATAATTGGAGTGCAAATTTATAAATAATTATTGTTCAGTATAATTTTATCACAAATTATTTAATATCCTGGAATTTATTAATTTTGAGGCCATTAGCTTCGGTGGCGAAACTGGTAGACGCGCTGGATTCAAAATCCAGTTCCTTTGGGAGTGTGGGTTCGATTCCCACCCGAAGTACCACTTTAATTTCATATCAATAAAAAAAACCTCCAGTGCTGCAGTTGGAGGTTATAACTGATAGATTTGGGTTTTCTTTACTTTTAGTTATAGATTGTTAAATCAAATTAAATTTAATAATAGTTAAGTTAAAACCTGTTATGTGATTTTTAAACAACTATTATCATAAGATTAATAAGGAAGATGAGCTGATAAAAAAAACTTGTCTCTAAATCATAAAAAGCATACCTAACATAAGTTTAAAATACATTATAAGTAAAATTTTATTTAGAATAAATTAGATTACTTTTGCCTGCTTTAATAATAGCAAAATGAGCTCAATTAGAAATATTGCAATAATTGCACATGTTGATCATGGTAAAACAACCTTAGTTGATAAAATTATTGATTATTGTAAGGTATTTGATGATAGAAAAGAAAGAACAGAGTTACTCCTTGATAACAATGACTTAGAAAGAGAAAGAGGAATAACTATTCTCTCTAAAAATGTTTCTGTTGTTTACAACGATGTAAAGATTAATGTGATTGATACTCCAGGGCATGCAGATTTCGGTGGCGAAGTTGAAAGAGTATTAAAGATGGCTGATGGAGTTTTACTATTAGTTGATGCCTTTGAGGGTGCTATGCCACAGACCAGATTTGTTTTAGGAAAGGCTATTGAACTTGGCTTGAAACCAATTGTAGTTGTTAATAAAGTTGATAAAGAAAACTGTACTCCAGATATTGTTCAGGAAGCGATTTTTGATCTAATGATTAGTTTAGACGCAAATGAGGATCAGTTAGATTTTGTAACTCTTTTTGGATCTTCAAAAGAGGGTTGGATGAGTCTGGATTGGAGAGAAAAAAAAGACAGTATACAGCCACTTTTAGATGCTGTTATTAATGTTATTCCTGAGGCCCCATACAATGAAGGTGATCCTCAAATGCAAATTACTTCCTTAGACTATTCAAAATTTGTTGGTAAAATCGCAATAGGTAGAATTTACAGAGGTGATCTTTTTGAAGGAAAGGATTATATGCTTTGTAAAACTGATGGAGTTAAAAAGAAAGTAAGAATCAAAGAATTGTACGTTTTTGAAGGAATGGGAAAAGTAAAGGTTAAAAAAGCAAGGTCAGGTGATATCTGCTCTATTGTTGGAATAGAAGATTTTGAGATTGGAGATACAATAGCTGATCTTGAATCACCTCAAGAACTTCCTAGAATTGATATTGATAAACCAACAATGAGTATGTTGTTTACAATCAATAATTCTCCTTTTTTTGGAAGAGAGGGGAAATATGTAACTTCTAGACACATAAGAGACAGGCTCTACAATGAGCTTGAAAGAAATTTGGCACTTAAAGTTGAGGATGGTCCTACTGAAGATAAGTTTATCGTATATGGTAGAGGAATACTTCACTTATCAGTTCTTATTGAAACCATGAGAAGGGAAGGATTTGAGCTTCAAGTTGGAAAACCACAAGTAATTTATAAAGAAATTGATGGTGTTAAATGTGAGCCCATGGAAACACTTGTTATTGATGTACCAAATGAGTTTTCTGGTAAAGCAATTGAGTTGGTTAGTCAAAGAAAAGGAGATATGCTAGTAATGGAACCTAAAGGTAATCTCCTGCACCTTGAGTTTGATATACCTTCAAGGGGATTAATTGGCTTAAGGAATAATATTTTAACTGCTACTGCTGTTAATGCAGTAATGACTCACCGCTTTAGAGAGTATGGTCCTATTAAAGGTAATATTCCTGAAAGAATGAAAGGCTCATTAATTTCTATGGAGGCTGGAACTGCTACTGCATTTTCTATCAATAAATTACAAGATAGGGGTAGATTTTTCATATCTCCTGGAGCAGAAATATATAAAGGACAGGTTATTGGTGAAAACTCTCGAAATGACGACCTTAGCATAAATGTTATAAAAGGAAAAAAGCTCACAAATATGCGAACGCAAAGTACTGATGATGCTGTTCAGATTGAGCCAAAGATTAATTTTTCATTGGAAGAAAGTATGGAATTTATCCAAGGGGATGAATATTTGGAAATAACTCCTAATTCTCTTCGAATGAGAAAGATTGGTTATGGAGAAAATAAGAGAGGATATTAATTATTTTAATAATTGATCAATATCTATAAAATTATTAATTGACGCAATACAACCAGCATTATTTAAAATATCACTTGAATTACTTGATGTCACACCAATTACATTAATACCAGCATTCACTGCACCTTCAACACCTTCAATGGAGTCCTCAAAAATTATACAATCGTCCTTTTTTAAGTTAAATCCAATTACAGTTTTATCAAACATTTCAGGATTTGGTTTTCCAAAACTTACTTCATCACCACAAATAATACTGTCAAATAAATCATAAACATCCAATTCATTAAGAGTAAGAGTAACATTTTTCCTGATTGCATTACTGGCGAGTCCTACTAGTATATTTTTTGATTTTAATTCAGAAATGAATTCTAAAAACCCTTCAATGGGTTTAATATTTCCTTTGTATATTTTTCTGAAGATAATTTCTTTATCATCACTCATTTTTTTTAACTCATCTATTGAATAAATATTTCCATAAACAGCTTTCATTAAATCAAGTGTCCCTCCTCCCTTATACTTTTTTAATTTTTCTGAAAAATCTTCAACTTTATTTTCTTCAAAAAATATTCGCCATGCTTCAAGATGATATGGTAAACTATCAACTATAGTTCCATCCATATCAAATATTACCCCTTTTATCATTTTGTATTTTTTAAATTATACTTTACTTTAATTAAAAATATTAAACCAATATGAACTCAAGAAGAAATTTTATTAAAAAATCATCATTAATTACTATAGGAGCACTTAACTATAATTTTTCTTCATTAATAAAAGATATTAATGGTGTAGATATATCAGTTATTACATATTCATTTAATCCTGGTTCAGAAGACATGAATGTCATAATCCAGAATTGTATTGACTCTAAATCTGATAATATTGAGCTTATGGGAAATCATATTGAAAGATCTTTAGGAATGCCAAGATCAAACAGAATGTCAGCTAATTGGAGAGCTAATGCATCAATGAAATTAATTAAAGATGCAAGGAAAGTATTCAAAGACAATGGAATAAATATTTTTGCCTTTAAAGCAAATTGTATAGATAAAAATAATACTGATGAGGAAATTGAATATGCTATGAAAGCAACTAAAAGTCTTGGAGCAGATTTTTTAACTAATGAGCTTATGGATAATGATAGTGTTGATAGAGTTAATTTTTATGCTGAAAAAAATAATGTTAATGTTGCATATCACACTCATAGTAATAATTTTGGCTCTAATGTAAAAGCAACAGATACAGCATGGGATTATGCTTTAAACTCTTCCAAAAAAAATTATATTAACCTAGATATTGGACATTATATAAATGTCGGGGGATTGAACACTAAAGATTCTCTGTTGGATTTCATAAAAAGAAATCATAAAAGAATTTCAAGCCTTCATTTAAAAGATAGACAAGCAGGTAAAAGTGCTAATTTAACTGCAAGTGACAATCAACAATGGGGGAATGGAGATACTCCAATTATTGAGGTATTACAATTAATGAGAGACAATTCATATAAATTCACAGCAACAATAGAACTTGAATATAGAATTCCAGAGGATTCAAATCGAGTAAAAGAAGTAATAAAATGCTTTGATTATTGTAAACAAGCACTTATTTCATAAATAGATGTATAGGCCTCTATTAACCTTTGCATTTTTAGTACTTACCTCAAGTATATTTTCTCAAAATTTAGGAAGTTTAACAGGTAAGGTCATTGATAATGAAACCGGATTTCCTTTAGAAGGGGCAACAATTATAGTTGAAGATTCAAATTTTTTCGCTGTCTCAGATCAAAATGGTTTTTTTCAAATATTAGATCTACCAACAACAAGTTATAATATAACAGCAAGTTTTATTGGTTTTAAATCTCAAACAAAATTCAATATAATTGTTAAATCGGTTGGAAATCAAAGTTTAGTCTACACTTTAAACCCTTTATCAGATATTCTTGATGAAGTTATTCTAACAGAATCTCCTTTTAAGACTTCAATTGAGACTCCATTATCAACTCAAACATTCTCTGCAGTTGAAATTGAAACATATCCTGGAGGTAACAATGATATTACAAGAGTAATTCAAAGTCTCCCTGGTATATCTCCATCTGTTGGAGGTTTTAGAAACGATATTATAATAAGGGGTGGAGGACCAAATGAAACTGTATACTATATAGATGGAATTGAAATACCGAACATTAATCATTTTTCTACTCAAGGTAGTTCTGGAGGTCCAGTCGGATTAGTAAATATTTCATTTATCAAAGATGTAACTCTTTCAACATCTTCCTTTGGAGCAGAATATGATAATGCTTTGTCAGGAGTATTGTCTTTTATTCAAAAGGATGCAAATCCAGATAGATTATCTGGTAACTTTCGAATAGGATCTAGTGAAGCTGGAATAACATTTGAAGGACCTCTAAATGAAAAAACTTCATTTATATTTTCTGTAAGAAGAAGCTATTTGCAATTTTTATTTAAAGCCTTTGGATTTTCTTTTCTCCCTGACTATTGGGATTATCAAATGAAAATAAGCCATAAAATAGATGACTATAATTTTATAAATTTTATAGGAATTGGTTCAATTGATAAATTAACTGTAAATGAACCAGATGAATATGATTTTGAGAACCAATCAACTATTGAGCAGATACCAATTATTAATCAAAAAACAAGAACATTTGGTGTATCATGGAAAAGAATTTACAAACAAAATAATGGTTTCTTTAACTTATCAATAAGTACCAATAGACTTAAAAATGATTTTGAAAGATTTGAAGATAACATCAATAAAAGTGATAAAGTTTATTCAAATATTTCACTAGAAGAAGAGACAAAATTGAGATTTATAAGTAGTCAAACTTTTAATAATTATAAATTTTCAATTGGTGGTAATATTCAATACTCAAATTACTTTAATAATACTTTTTATCCATTCTATGAAATAAATTATAACACTTCTATTGATTTAATTAAATATGGCTTTTTTGCTAAGTCAAATAGAAGATTCTTTGATGATAGATTAGGGATTTCACTTGGAATAAGAGTTGATCAAGATAATTTTACAATAGATAATAATTTATTGAAAAATTTTTCACCTCGAATTGCCTTATCATGGTCCATTTTGAAGGATAATAGATGGAAACTTAACTTTGCAACAGGAAGATATTTTAAGATACCAATATATACTATTCTTGGGTTCAAGAATCTAAATAATAATTTTATTAATAATGATTCTAAATACACTAGAAGTGATCACCTTGTTTTTGGAATAGAGTTTAATAACTCAGAATCATCTAGATTTTCTATTGAAGCTTTCAATAAAAGATACTATAACTATCCGATATCTATTAATGATATGGTTTCACTTGCAAATAAAGGAGGTGATTTTGAAGTTTTAGGTAATGAGAATGTATCTACATCAGGAAGAGGTAAATCATATGGAATTGAATTTCTATATCAACAAAAGCTCAAAAACAACTTTTATGGAATATTTTCTTATACATTTTTTTACAGTAAATTTTCAGGATTTGATGAAGTCTTTCTACCCTCTGTATGGGATAATAGGAATCTAGTTTCATTCACTGGTGGATATAAATTGAAAAAAAATTGGGAGTTTAGCTCAAAACTTAGATATACTGACAAAACTCCTTATGCACCTGTTAACACTATATTGAGTAGCCAGTCTTATCCAGAAATAGTTTTTGATTATTCTCAACTTGGTAATTATTACTTGGATCCATTCCTTAAACTTGATGTTAGAATTGATAAAAGATGGAATTTTAAAACTACATCTATGAATTTTTATATTGATATTGAGAACCTACTGCTAAACGAAATTCCAGTTCCTCCTGAATATGGACTCGAGAGAGATAAAAATCAGAATATATTATTTCCGAGGAATTTGATTGAGGTAGAAAGTGATAATAGAAACTCTATAATACCTAGTATAGGCTTTGTTTTCTATTTTTAGAAGGCATTATGACCTGTAATTTCATTACCAAGAATTAATAGATGAATATCATGAGTACCTTCATAAGTTATAACAGATTCAAGATTCATCATATGTCTCATAATACTAAAATCTCCAGTAATACCCATACCTCCAAGTACTTGCCTTGCTTCACGGGCAATATTTATTGCCATATCAACATTATTTCTTTTGGCTAAAGAAATTTGTGCAGAAGTTGCTTTATCTTCATTTTTTAGCTTACCAAGTCTCCATGATAAAAGTTGAGCTTTTGTAATATCCGTTAACATTTCCGCAAGTTTTTTTTGTTGAAGTTGTTTTGCTGCAATTGGTTTTCCAAATTGTATTCTTTCTAATGAGTATTTTAAAGCAGTATTATAACAATCCATAGCAACTCCAATAGCTCCCCATGAAATACCGTATCTTGCAGAGTCCAGACACATTAAAGGAGCTCCAAGTCCAGATTTTTCAGGTAAGATATTTTTCTTTGGAACTCTTACATTATCAAATATTAGTTCTCCTGTTGAGGACGCTCTAAGCGACCATTTATTATGAGTTTCAGGAGTAGTAAATCCATTCATACCTCTTTCAACAATTAGACCATGAATTCTCTTATTTTCATCTTTAGCCCATACTACAGCAATATCTGCAAATGGAGAATTTGAAATCCACATTTTTGATCCATTTAGTATTACATCATCACCATCACTTTTAAAATTTGATATCATACCACTAGGATTTGAACCATGATCTGGTTCTGTTAAACCAAAGCAACCCATAATTTCACCAGTTGCAAGTTTAGGTAAGTATTTTTCCTTTTGTTCATCACTGCCAAATTTCCATATTGGATACATAACTAATGAGGATTGAACAGATGCAGTAGATCTAATTCCACTGTCTCCTCTTTCAATTTCTTGCATCATAATCCCATAGCTTATTTGATCAAATCCTGCGCCACCATATTTTTCAGGAATATATGGTCCAAAAGCACCTATTTCTCCAAGTTCTTTAATAAGATGGCTTGGAAACTCTGCTTTTTGAGCATACTCTTCAATAATTGGGCTAACAGATTTTGAAACCCATTGCCTGGTTGACTCTCTTATAAGCTTATGTTCTTCAGATAGAAGTTCATCAATGTTATAAAAATCGGGCGAGGTAAAATTTTCACTCATAATTTGGAACTTATATTACAAAAATATGAATTAAATGTTCAATTATGTAATTTCTAAAAGTCCGTCGGGTATAACTATATAAATAGATTTTTTTTCTTTATCTATTTTTTCAATAAAATCATCATGAATTGGTATCATAAATTTTTTGTCATTAATTAATATCTCAAAAACAGGTTGAGGAAGTTTATCATTAATACCAACAATCTTACCAATCTTTTGGGAATCTTTATATACGATGAAATTCATTAGTTCATTATAAAAAAAGTTTTCTTCATCTTTGAAGTTAGAGTGTTTTTTATCTAAATAAACATTTTTTAAAATTACTTCAGATGCTTCTTCATCACTATTTAACTCTTGTAATTTTAAGATAATTGAATTATCACTTGAATAAGTTATATCGTCTACTTTAAAAGGGACAATACATTTATCAATATCAATAAAAATAAAGTCTACATCTAAATTTTCTTTAAGATTTGATGATAATAGACTTACCTTAATTGAACCCTTATAACCATGTTTTGAAACTATAGTTCCAATTTTAACATGATTTGTATCCATAAAATTTATTATTTATCCTCTTCAGCAGGAGCTTCATCAGCAGGAGC
>Ga0136656_1000778_pt1 | contig 11285 bp, 6 predicted proteins | sample CPBDNA_9_FD_94862 | JGI IMG/M metagenome (GOLD analysis project Ga0136656, IMG submission 94862) | Freshwater to marine salinity gradient microbial communities from Chesapeake Bay, USA - CPBay_Sum_15_0.8_DNA (version 2) | ecosystem: Environmental > Aquatic > Marine > Coastal | place: USA...
ATAAGAGCAGTTAGATATCTCTTAAGGAAGAAGTCGTTATAGATTTTTGTGTGGTCTGTTGGGTCTAGAGCACGATAGCATTCGATAATCAGGTATCTATCTTCCTGAATATTCTTTGCTTCGTAGTCGATGTATAATCTATTCTGTCTCTTAGTATAACGCAGTTGAATGAAGGCACCAGTATTCAATACCATATCCAGAGTTTCTAGATATGTTTTTGTCATGTAATAATTAAGGATATCTAATGACCCGAATGCATATAAGTCATTCAAAAACATTTGATACTCAATACCAAACAAGTCTCCACGAATGCTACTAGAGACAAAGGAAAACATTCTTTCCACACCAATGATGTGGTCTGGCAATTCTAGATAGTTATTTCTTTCTTCCCAAACATCTCCATTGGGAGCGGTTGAGGTAGCATTGCTAGTCTGGAATCGTGCTTCATCTGCAGCAGTAAATTTGTGTTTGAGAAACATTTTCTCAACACCATCGAAATGCCTTTCGTTGAAATACTGCAGTGCCTCATCAACCAAATCTTCAATCTGGTCTTCATCTACGTTAATTTCTAGCACTGGAGCTCCCAGTCTACGAAGGCAATAATCAATCAACTCTTGCCTTGTAGCAGGTTTAGATTTTGACATGAATACAAAGAGACCCTTCTTTACTATTTATCTGTATGAATATTAGTCTTCAAGTATTCATATAGTGTTGGACATCTTAAAGCTTTTTCTAAATTTTTAGAATACCAATAATCCCAAGATTCACTACTCTCCTCGACCAAAGATTCATAATCGACATGTGGATTTGATAATTTTAATAAATCTATATCCAATTTTGTTATGAAATTATAATTCATTCCAGCAGCAATTGGAATGTCTCCTGCAAATAAATCAACAGGACATCTTTTGTCATTATTTTTCGCCCAGGATAATTTCAGAGCAGCATTGGATGGTTTTACGTTTCTAGAAATTAAATCATCGGTCATTCTATTTTTTTGACGAGTGACATTTTTCCAATATAAAGTATCATTTCTATTTGATAAAGCATAGTGCATAGCAACAAACTCTGCAAATTCATAAAACATTTCTTTTGTTGAAGTATTGTATGAATCTACATCAAATTGAGTATATACATCACTGCGTTGTAAAGTACGCATTAATTGAAGTAGAAATTCGTGAACCGTAAACAAACCATTACTTTCAAGGGGTTCTACAAATCCTGCTGACAATCCAATACCAACTACATTTTTAACCCACGTCCTATTGTGAATACCAACTCTCATGGTGATGGGTCTAAATGACATTGCATCCACTTGCTCCCTAGTCCTAGGAATTACAACTTTATCTGACATAAGATATTCTTTAAATTCTTCTAGTGCTTCTTCATCGCTAATATATTTGTCAGAGTAAACATATCCTGTGCCAATTCTTGACCATAGTGGAATATTCCAACACCACCCGTTTCCGATTGCGGTGCTATTAGTAAAACATTCCAATTCTTTTTCTTTATCAATATATGGTAAATGTGTAGCCCATGCTTTATTATTTGGAAGAATGTCATTAAAAGAAATAAATTCTTCCTTTAATGTTTGTGATAACAATAGACTTTTAAATCCAGTGCAATCGATATATAAATCTGCTCTATGTTTAATACCGCTTTTAAGAACTAGATAATCAACGCCATCTTCATTCACCACCACATCATCAACACTATCTTGTATAAGATTGACTCCTTTGGGTAAACAATAATTATTTTTTAATACTTGACCGAATTTGGTGGCATCAAAATGATATGCAGTATCCCATTCAAAATCAAATGGATATTTTTCTGAATCATTTGTAATCCTATTATTTTCAATTAAAGGCATTGACATATAATGAACTCTAACATATTCCTCCACAGGTGTTTCTGGTTTTAATGCCTTTTTAAAAAACCATGTGTTAAATTGGTCAAAATTGTCGCCAATTAATTGTCTTTGACCAAAAGGATAATGAAATCCACCAGCATCTTTTTTATAAAAGTCGGTAAACTTAATACTCATTTTATATGATGCATCAGTTTCTTTCATGAAATCTTTATCTTCTATACCAAGAAGGTTTCTCCATTTATTAATTTGCCCTAAAGTACTTTCACCAACACCAACAATTGGATAATCTGGACTCTCGATAATTGAAATATTTTTATCAGGAAAAAACCTAGCAAAAGTGGCGGCAGTCATCCATCCAGATGAACCGCCGCCAACGATCGTGATATTTTCAAAAGAATATGACATAATATAAATTTATTGTTTCAACTATTTATATTTGTTGTCCATCTCCTCTCACTCTAATGACGCATTGGCCGCTTCCACCTCTACCACCGTTGTTTTCTGGGGAATGGTGACCACAACCACCGCCCCCACCACTTCTATCAGTGCCACTTACACCAGAATTGTGGTGCCATTGAGTACCTCTTCCACCGCCATGAGCTCCTCCTCCAGAAGGTGGATAATACCCCCAACCATAGTGACTACCGCCACCACCGCCGCCAGCATATCCTCTACCTAAAAGGACAATGCCATTTCCTCCTTGACTATAACCATGTTGTCCAGCACCCCCGCCGCCACCACCAATATATGATGGACATTCATTTTTATTTCCACCACGGTTACCATAATGAGTAGCACCAGGATTTGGTGGAGCAGTTGATGAACCACCACTATAGTATCCACCCCAGTGAGCGTTGCATCCACCACCTGACCCTCCATCTTGGCCATTCTCACCAGACCATCTACCGCCTCTTCCTCCACCATTGCAAGATAGAGTGCCAAAAGTAGATGCATTACCATTAACACCATATTCCGAATGGCTACTTGCTCCAGCACCGCCTCCGCCAACAGTAATAGTAGTTGCGGATGTGGTAGATAATGTATAGGCAGGGTGATATAATACACCACCGCCACCGCCACCGCCGCCAATACCGCCTGGAGCGCCACCACCACCAGCAACAAGTACTACTTGCAGTTTTGCTGGAATTGGCGGCGCTGGGAGAGTGTAAGTGGCATCGGATTGAGTTACATTCCAGGATTGTCCAGATGCACCATCATACACTTTTTCATAGACTGCTGTCGCAGTGCCAGCGGTACCACTTATCAAAGTAAATCCATTATTATTAATCCAAACTTCAAGAGATCCGCCGCCGCTTCCGCCAAATGATCTACTACCTGTAAAACTTCCTAAAAAAGGCATTTTAATTTCCTCCTATTATATTATATATTAAAATCAACCGAAGGATGATTGAGTACCGTAAACATTCCAATTAGTTCCATCATAAAGCATTGATAGAGACCAAATGTCATGTCTGCTTGCATTTCCAGTTGCTTGTGAAGCATTTGCCCACTTAATTGTGTAAGAGCTACCATTGATACCGAAGGAAGATGAAATCTTATAAGGAGTGCCACCTTGCGAGACAATAACTGCAATAGTGTAAGCTTGTGGCACACCAGAAACAGCAGGGACGTTGCTAATACCAATAGTGATATCACCAGCAAGTCCTGGGTGATAATAAACACCGCGAGCAGCGAAATCATAACTTACGTTTCCAGATTCACCACCAGTTCTTACTTGGACTTTTTCTTGGACACCAGCAAAACCAGAGATACCGCTAACTTGCAGTGAACCGAGAGTGCCGACAGAAGTTAGAGACGAGTTAGTAACGCCACTGCCAAGAGTGCTCTGTGATAAGACTTGGACACCGCCGATTTGTAGACCGTTGCCACCAATGCTTAGAGCATCAGTTAGATTCCATCTGGTGTTGCCATTATCATACTTAAATGACTTGCCAGATGTGCCAACTACAAGACCAGCGCCATCTGCTGCAGTTGCGTCACCAGCTCCACTACCAATGATAATTTCCTTATCGGTAATTTCTAAGTTAGTAGAGTTGACGGTAGTTGTTGTGCCTGCAACACTTAGGTTTCCAGCAGCAGTGATATTACCTGCTTTGTCAACAACAAACTTGGACTGACCATTAACGTCTGCTTTAATTAAAGTAGAAGTTACTTGTGAGCTGGTATCTGTAACATCAATGTCAACTGCATTGAATACGGTTGATGAGCTATTCCAAGTAGGACGTGTCTTGGTGTTACCAACAACGTCTAGGTCAGTAGCAAGCTTCTGTTTTCTTTCACATGTGATAGCACCAGTTGCAGGTGAAACTGCAGTGCCAGGCATCACATATGTGAATGAATTATTTGCAGTATCGATAGACTGGACAATGAATGTGCCGTTGTAGTTTGCTTGCTGAGCACCAGAGATAATAACTTCGTCGCCTTGATAAACATTGTTGGGGACAAATGAAGTTACGGTTGCAGTCGTGCCAGAAGACTCAAGTGCAGAAACACCAATCAATTGTGCTGTTCTTCCAATACCACTACCAGTTGCTGCATCAACATATGTCTTAACTGCTAACTGAGTAGGACATGCAGTGTCTCTGGAGAAATCACCACCGAGTGTTACGTCAGTAGAGAATTCGTTAATTGATGCACCCAACTGAGCACCGATGGTGCCTAGTCGTAGTGAAGCAAGACCGCTTAGGTCGAATGCGTTAGCATCGAGTGTTGCACTACCAGTTGCCTGCTCAACCTTGAAGAATTCACCAACACGGAAGTTACCATCTTGGTCAGTAGAGACATAGTATACACGACCTGGATAGTCTTCATAAACCTCATTGAGTTGATTTGGTTCTTGTAGAGGTTGGTTTGGCCAGTTAGTAGTTGTCTTCGTGCCTGTACCAACATTTAAGAAGTCGTGAGAAGTAAGTCTAACCTGTGAGTAGTTTAGACGCATCTCGAAGGACTGACCACTTGCTGCAGCAATAGTCTTGGGTTGTGAGAAGGTGACCGTTGCTTGACCAACTAGAGCGGAGTTGACGGCAGTGACTCTCAAGAATTCATTCTCAATCTTAATGATGTCGTTAGCATCGAAGTTGGAGATAGAGAAGATGGGTAGATTAGTTACTGCAGTATCAATATCACCCTTAAGTGTGGTTGCAGCTGCTGTCTTAGTTACATAGTAGACAACGCTACCATCAGCGTGCTCTGCCGCTGCAGTGCCTTCAGACCCTCTGCTTACGGTTACACCGAGACCAGCGTTAATCGCGCTGATTTCCATGAATTCGTTACCAATGAGAATAAAGTTGTTTGCCCCAGCGGTCATACCAGATAGGATAGAAGTATCCTGGAAGGTGATGTCTGTGGTTGTAGTATCGAGAGCCTGTGTGCCTGCTCGGTCTAGTCTAGTTGTAGTAGAAGAGACGTTATAGAGGTCAACGTCAGTACCACCAGTGTGTACTGCCTTTGTGCTACCGCCGCTGCTGCTCTGTAGATAAACTTTAGATCCACCTTGGGCAACAGCAGGAGAAACATCGTTTAGACCAGTCTTAGAGTATGTGAAAGTTGTGCCGTCGATGAGAGTGACTGTTTGTCTTTCAAATGGTCCTGAAGCGTATGGTTGATAAACTGCGTTTGCAATTACAACTACAACTTCATCACCAGATGTTAGACCGTGAGCACCTGATGTTACGATAGTAACGGTATTATTTGAATATGCAACTGTTGAAATATCGACTGCAGTTGGAGCAGTGCCAGGGACATCACGTTGACGTAGAGTCGTTAGTGAAAGATTTTGTGCAGTAGCTGGGTCAACAACGTCTGCAACAACATAGAATCCGCCGTCATCATACTGAGAAGACCCAGAAACATTCAAGAAGTTAGTTGAAGAGTTTGGTTTTGGTAGAACTGCTTGACCACCAGAAACAGGTAGGTTATCCATGGTAAAGATTGTACCAGTGATACCAGCAAGTGCTGCTGCTGCATCTGTTGTGCCAGTAGCGCCTGACCCAACAACGGTGCCTGAAGAAACACCTTGAATTGGAAGACCGTTGCCGAATGTGCCCGTAATAGGCTCGATTAGTAGATACTCATCTTGGACATACAAGACCAATGCAAGAGCATAGTTTGCGTTAGATGTTGAGTAATCAATGTTGCCAGCACCATCATCTTCACCCTGGACGACCTGCTCAAGTTTCTTGAATAGAGCAGAGTTTTCATCATAAGCAAAGTTGAGTCTCTGACCTCTGACAGTACCTGTAAGTGCTGTTTCTGTTGGGTCGGTGCCTGAAGATACACAACCATACTCACCGTAGGAGTTGTTGCCAGCAACAGAGCGGATTCTACCACCACCTGTGCAAGTGTAACCGATGTGTGCGTAGTAAGTGAAGGAAGAAACGATTTCAGCGTTACCTAGGTCCTTACACCAGAAACCTACACCACCATCATGGAATTGTGTGAAGGAGTCAAACAGCATAGAGCCGTTGGAGGTGACAGAGTAGATGCTCTTGTCAATAATACAACCAACACCACCGCCACTATTTGCATCACCAGATGCTGGGCGACCAGAGAATGCAGAGCACTGAGTGATATAAGGAGACTTACCAGTAATAGCGTCATTTGGATGTAAACGTAAGAATACACCACGAATAGTTGCTTGGGTGATATCCCAAGAGTTGCTTGCACCAACTGCAGGAGTGAAACCTTCCATGCCGACCATAACTAGGTCTTTGAGAGTTACAGACTCCGACAAGTAGAACATCGTAGAGAATCTATTCTCTACAGGTGCTGGGTCAGTTGATTGTGTATTGGGATCTGGTTTGATGATGGTAGCACGGAGGTTGTCACCAACAATTGATGTATGAGGTGTAGTTGTAAGAGGTAGTTGCTCTTCGTATGTACCAGACTTAACGAAAATAGTTACAATATTAGTTTCTGTGCCTTGGTTTGCTGTTTGTGCGAGAGCATAGCGTAGTGTTCTCCAAGGTTTAGAAATATTTCTACCAAAATCTGGGTCGTCGGTGCCATCAGTTGCAACGTAATAAACGTTAGCACACCAGTTGTTTCTTTCCCAAGCAGGAAGACCTTGGTCGTCAACAGTTAGGACATCACCTTCGTTACCGATTGCAAGGTTAACGTTTGCGCCACCGTTGTTACGGAATAGGATGTCACCAGGGTTTGATAGCGTTAGAGTAGACTCACCTTGTGCAAGTGCCTGCCAGTTTGTGCCACCAGTATTGGTTTGGTCTGCAACAGGGTCGATGTTGATATTGTGGTCGGTTAGACATACCCAAGATGCAGACGTTGAGGATACAACATCATTGATTTGATATGTGTTAGCAGAATTCCAAGGACCTCTCCAGTTAAGACCACTAGCAACTAATTCCCATGCATTAGTATCAGTTGGATATACACCAGCGTTACCAGTAACAATCTTAACGAAAGTGTTACCACCAAACTGGACTACATCGCCAGGATAATATTCAGTGGTGTTACTATATTCACCCTTGACATCAAAACCAGTTGTTAGAATATCCCAAGCTTGGGTATTTGCATTTGGTTGGAGGTTGGTGTGAATTGTCTTTGCAACATAAGTGTAACCACCAAAATTGACAATATCACCAGGCTGATATTCAATAGCGTTAGACCAAGTATCTTCAAACTTGAGAGACTCCAGATACAAGTCAAATTTCGACTCATCAAAACTAATTCCAGAAGTATGTGCGACATCAACGAGATATAGACTATTGCCATATCTTACGATATCATTAATTTTGTAATAAACACCATTAGACCAAGAACCTTTGTATTCAACACTGCTTACATAGATTGTCCAGTTAACTTGAGATGCATAGAATTGAGATTCTGATGCTGGTGATGTGTGGTTATTTGTGCAAAGATACTGGTTGGCACCGAAACTAACGAGGTCATTGACAGCATAGAAAGTGTTTGTTGTCCAAGCACCCATAATTCTAATGCCAGGGACATGCAATTGCCACCTTGGTGTTGCGATATCTAAATCAGTGGAGTCCCACTGAGTCTCGTCGGAAGCGGAGGTGTGGTTGACGACACAAACGTATGTGTTGCCTTTGAAAGCAACGATGTCGTCAATGACATAAGCGGTAGATGCCTGCCAATCTCCTCTCCAGTTGAATTTTAGTCTACCTAATCTGAAATCAGCCATTTTTTATATTTCCTATGAGTCCGTGGTGAATAAAAGACGTTTGTGCCGCTAGGCAATTATTTTGGTCCTACGGTGTAATCGTAAGTGCCAAATCTGGCAACGAAATAACCTTCGTCGTCGATGAAGTAGGTTATCTTTCTTGCTTCAAACTTATACTGTTGGTATTTATCAATGTTTTCATTATTACTGTATGATTTAACCGTATCCTCAACTCGGATAGTTAAATCAGTGACATCATTGATTTTAGATGAGGCAACTGTCACAGTTTCATTGGGGGAGAAGGAAGCACCACCCGAATGGATTTGGATGGTGCTAATTAATCCTGCACTATCTCTAGTGATGAGTAGATTCAAACCATATCCTGGCACTTGGTTTGGCTCGCCGTCACCATCTCCATTACCAACTAATCCAGTTACAGTGTAAGTAACATTTGCATCTGAATCGTTTGGAATACCTCCAGAAATATGGGAGACCGATTTTACTGCGCCAACTTCAACAACGTTATTCCATGCATCCATGAAATCTGGTTGACCAGTGCCATCGATATTAAAAACATCGATAACTTCATTATCGGACGTGTTTGTTTTGGTGTAGTTGAGCATTCCGTCTGCGTCACGACGGAGAGCGTGGAAATAGAAGCGATTTGATTGATTGAAAAATGAGTACATTCCGCCTCCACCACTTGAGCTTCCATCCATGCCTGATTCACTTAGGTATAGCGCCATTTAAAACCCCAACAAGAGTGTTCTAGAATCAATTTTATTTATATCGTCAACTGTATTTATAATATTTGAGGTTTTTGCTTAAGCGTATACCTTCCAAACAACTCCAGTCCAAACGATAAGTACTTCTACTCCAGATACATCCAAAATATATGGAGAATCAATTTCTCCTGTTTTATCTTGGAATGTTTTTCCAACACCAGCATCCAAGATAACATTAAAAGCATCCCAACTATTTTTCATATCAGCAAACGTAATCGTATTACCGATATTTGGTGATAATGGTAATGTTACAGTAATATCAGTTGCGTTAGTTTCTGTGTCAACTAGATATCTACCTGCAACCTGCGCGGAAAAGTCATTAGTTTCTACAGCAAAACTTGCACCTGCAGCAATGTTGTTACTACCTCTAACAATTAAGTCACCTTTAATTTCAACAACACCAGTAACACCATCATCATTATTTGGGTCTAACACCATGTCACCTGTAGACTTAACTCTATTTGTTAATAGAGTATTCATAGTAAAGTCACCAGTATCTTCAAGAATAGTTGGTGTTACTGAGTTTGGAAACATGTTGATGGTGTTTACCTTTCCCCAAGAAAGGACGCCATTACCATCAGTGATGAGCATTTCGTCTGCTGCACCATTATCAACTGGCATTGTTAATGTGTAATCGCCAGTTAGACTAGATGGTGCTTTAAGAGACACAAATCTAAGTGTGCCTACATTAGTGCTGAGTTTTACGGAATTGTTATTTTCAACAATCAGTCCGTTTTTTACTGTAAATTCTTTGTTATATACTGCCACGGTTCACTCTCCCCGTTTGTAGTGTTTGCTTAATATTTATCTGTAGTATAATGTTACCTTGATTTTCACATCATTATTTTGATTTGTGTAGTTGCTATTGGGTGTGATTTGTAATCTTGCATCACTGCCATTGATACTAGCAGCTGCTGTAAAGCATGGATTTGCTTCGTCGGTATACAAACTACATTGCTCAGTTGTCCATAGATTGCCAAGACCATCAGACATTACCAAAATTTTAGTAACTTGCATTGCGCTAAATCCACTACCACTTTGAGCTCCATAGTTGTCAAAAGTGATGGTATATTCTGCTGCATTGTAATTAACGTAATTCCAAGTATCAACTGTATATGGAGATCCAGCAGGCATATTTTCTATATTAATAGCATACTCGTAGTAAGTGTTAGTATTGGTTGCTGATCTCACTAAAGTGCCATCACTAATTAGATAACCATCTAAAAATGCACCTGAAGATAATGTATAGAATTTAGAAATACCAGCATGATACAATTCAACTGATGCATCGTCATAACAGACGATACTGTTCTGTCCTTTCTCTGCTTGGATGTAGATATCTGTGCCAATATCACCATAATTATTAGAGGTAATGTAGAGAGACCCTCTAGAATCAATTCTGCTGATACTGGTTGAACTTTCATGTGTTAATTCTAAATCAGATGATGTGCCAAAAGTTAATTTTTTGTCATCAATAACGTTAATATCATTTCTGAATGTAGAGATGCCATCTACATTTAAAGTAGTATTGAAATCAACCGCACCTTGAACTGTTAAATCATTCAGTATTCCAACAGAGGTCAAAGAGGATGAAACAATACCACTACCAAGAGAAGTAGACCCAATAACTGTAGTGCCTGCAATCTTGTAGGTCTTGCCAGTGGCAAGATTCCAACTCTCAGATGATGTCCAAGAAGTATTTGCTAGGTCGTATGTTAGAGATACACCAGAAGTGCCAATATTAAATCCAGCACCGTCAGCACCCTGAGTGTCTGTGGACCCATCACCAATGATGATGAGTTTATCGGTGACTTCTAAATTAGTCGTAGAAATAGTTGTTGTAGACCCAGTTACATTTAAGTTACCAGAAATTGTTACAGTAGTACCATCATCAGTGATGGTAGAATCTACAAACTGGGTATTGGTATCATCCCATCTAAGGATAGTATTATTGGAGAAATTAGGGGAATTCTTTAAACGTAGAGTTACGTCAGTGCCACCATCAAACTGAGTGCCGCCACCAGTATCTTCTAGACCTTCACTGATGAATAATGTCTTATCAATAGATGCTTCGATGGTAATATCCGCAGTACCATCAAAAGAAACACCGTTAATATTCCTTGCGGTTTGAAGAGCAGTAGCAGTGTCTGCGTTACCTGTAAGTGCTCCAGTAAACTCCTGGGAATGTATATTCAGGAATTTAAATGTACTAGACCCAAGATTGTAAGTGGTATTTAATGTTGGTAAAACAGTTGTACCAAAAGTTGCATTAGTAAAATCCTGTCTGGCAATCTCATAACCACCAGCAGTTACACCATCATGTAACCTTAAAGAGTAGTTACTAAGGTTTACTGACAACTCACCTTCAGCGCCAGTAAAATTATTATTTTGAGTGGCTGTGCCTCTTCTAAACTGTACCTGAGTTGCCATTGATTAATACCTATAATATGTTAAACTGATCCTAAAT
>Ga0136656_1000780_pt1 | contig 11277 bp, 9 predicted proteins | sample CPBDNA_9_FD_94862 | JGI IMG/M metagenome (GOLD analysis project Ga0136656, IMG submission 94862) | Freshwater to marine salinity gradient microbial communities from Chesapeake Bay, USA - CPBay_Sum_15_0.8_DNA (version 2) | ecosystem: Environmental > Aquatic > Marine > Coastal | place: USA...
CCAATGACCAAGTAAATAATCTTCAATCGTCATAAACTAAACATTCGGGCTGAGAAGGATTAGCGTCACAATAGAGTTCTAAAGAAGTAGGATCGTGACTATCTTCTGGATGGTTTTCATGATACGCTTCTAATTCTTGCAGTTCTCCCTCAATATGCCTGCGTTGTTGAGGAGAAATAGTCGGGTCTCCAAGAATCTCTTTGTCTTTTTCAATGTGTTGTTCGATACTGTCCATGATTGTATCTGAATTATACAGTAATATTTAGCTGGCTCAAATAATCGAATCCTTCATCAGAACCATCTCAGTGTTCATTGTAGTCGTATTTCCCTTGTGTGTCAAGCCCACGATTAAATATCTTCCACTATATCGTCTATCCTCTTTAGTTTGATTGCCAGATTTGAAGTTTCCAGGTATACTAATGTCAATTCCACAACCAACATATAAATCCAAATTACCAGGTACAGAAATTTGTAATCTGGTTTGCTTCAGTGACTCCATTCTCATCCATTGATATGCTTGAAGTTCTACTAATTGTTCATAATTTTTCTGAGGATTGTTTTTAAACTTCTCATCAAAGTTTTGATTAGGAAGTATGGTATATCTAACTCTCTTTGGATATTCAAGCAAAGTCTTCATTTGCTTATCCATAACTTCTATAGGATTTTTGTTTTGCCCACCTTTCAAGTGCGACATTTTATTCCATGTCTCATTAATGTTATATCTGAGAGCATCAACTGACATATCAGTACTAAGACCCATTTTTGATTGGGTGATTGTTACTGGGTCAAATCCCATACTAAATCCAGACCAAGCACCATGTCTCAATCCCATTAAATAATTTTTTTCTTTTGGAAAGATAACTTTATCAATTCTGAATTGGTCATCAGCGCCACTATCAATACTCTTTGGAGAGTAGGAGTATGAGTATAGTTTTACTTCTCCAGTGGCAGGATTAGTATCTTTATCTGGTGATTGTTTATTAGCATCATCAATCAATTTGTCAATAGATTTAAAGTGATATCCTAGTGCATTTTCAAAGAATGCAAATCCATTTTGAAAACTGCTACTTGATTGAGACTTACGAATACTTCTTTGTGAAATCCAATAGATTGTATCAAAAACTCTCCAATTTGGAGCAACGAATGTATGCTGATTGAGAGTTTCTTCCGCAAAAAGTTTTTTCTTACTTGATAAAAATCTCTTATCTTTTATAATCAACTGTTCTATAATTTTAGAACTCTCAGTGTCTTTGAAAAGAACATTAGAGTTACCAAATACATTACTAGTCTCATTAGTCATGAATTCGTCTGATGCCAGACTAACCATATAAATGTCATTATTCTGATTAGTTCTGGAACGAGAATGAATTTCATACGAGCGCATATAAAAACTTCTATCAATAATAGAACCTTTAATTTGAAGTTTAAATACTTCAGAACCAGTCATAGCACCAATCAATCCACCAGCATCTTCGATTACTAGTTGTGCTTCTATAGTAGAAGAACTAATCAGTTCAAAGATTTCAAAACTCTTGATATATTCTTTTAAGTCCCAGTTACCATCGCTATTTTCTAAGCGAGTACCATCACGCCAAATAGAAACGCTAAGTTCAATATCACCAGCAGATTGTCTTTTAATTGTCATCTGAAGATACCTCTTAGAGGATTATTAGTAGAATTTAGGATAGCAGCCGCAGTTCCTCCAACTGCAGCACCTACATTACCACCAATAGCACGACCAATACCAGATGCAGAAATACCTCCTCCTCCTCCGCCGCCACCAGTGGGAATAAATTGAGGTTGTGATGGGGGTTGAGATTGTGCCATTACTTGTTGGATAGTTTGTTGTGCTAAAGCAATTACTTGTGCGTTGGCACCATTTTGTTTACCAACAGCATCTAACGCTGTACTAATCATCTCCTGAGTTCTTTGATTCATCATTTGACGAGCTGTATTTCTTTGCTCAGTTGCTTGTTGCAAATTTGCACTTTCTCTTCTCTCTGCAGGAGATATTGTACTTCCAGGAGAGGTGCCAACAGTAGTTCCATTGCCACCCGCTCTATTTACATTACTCGCTCCAGCTGCTGCAGATGCTTGGTTGTCACTGCCACTGCGAGCGCCAGATGCTCTTGACCCCACTCTAGCCCTACCATAAACATCTTCAGCAAACATACCAGCAGTAGGACTAACTTTTCCTAAGATACTATTTCCATAATTTCCTCCTGATGGTGCAGAAACATTGGAATCCTCATGGTCAGCAGGAGAAACTGTATTAAGATCAGTGGCAGATATTGTCATTGTTCCACCATTGATACCGAATGATTTTTTCTTATCGGCAATTCTTTTACCCAATTCTTTGATGGTGATTGCACCATCATTGTTTAAGTCAAGACCCTGGTTTCCACTGTACCACGATGCGGGGTGGTGTCCCCAACTATCAGTAAATCCACCTTTCTTAGCAAGAATGTAATTAGGACCCTTTGCTGCAAATGCTGGTAAGAACACAGCAGCATATAAATTTCCTGCAGATACTTTTCCATTGTCAAGAGGAACTCCCTTCAATTTTGGCACCAAGTATTTTTCAACATATTTCATTTGCTCTGCACGAGTCATATTTTTAAGTTTTGCTTGAGTAGTTCCAACAGATTGTGCAGATGATGCACTAAATTGAATCAAACCAACATGAGTACCATTATCTGCTTTGGGGTCTAATCCAGATTCAGATGCCATTAGACCCAACAAATCTGCTGGGTGTGCCTTAATTCTTTTTGCAACTCTATTAACTTCAGCAAGGAAATTACCATCTCCACCAACTAATCGTTTAGAAGCTCCACTCAATGTTAATGGTATTTCGGTTAGACTAACACCATCACCATCCATAGCATCTTTTGAAGTCAATCCACCTGCTTCTGGAACTTCTTTAGCATTGGGGTCACCCATAAACTTCTTCATTTTTTGACGAAGTTTATCTCCACCAGTTCCTGCTTTATCAGTTTTCTTTGTTTGCAACCAGTCCCAGCGTTCACCAGTTCCGCCCCACATTACTGGACCATAATTATCATGCATATTGCGCCCATCTTTGTTTGACCCTGCTTCAGCGTGAGTCATAACACGTTTGATGTTAACATCTCCTGGTTTCCATCCCCATTTTTTAGCAATGTTTGCTGCTTCGAGCATCATTGCATCAATTTGTGATTCTTTAGGGGGATACGATTTCCAAGGAGTTCCACCCATAGAAGCAACAGATAAACCTACGTTGCCACTATTTCTATTGTAAGTGTGTCCAGTCCTAGCACTATATGGAAGATGTCTATAAATCTTGGAGTTGCCCTGAACAGTTGCGTGATAGGGACCCGCTTTATGGTTATAACTACCAGCAGTCCAGTGAAGATAAATTTGTTTATTTAAGTTTCCACCTGCAGCAAAGCCAGGGACATCATATCCCATGCTCTTTGCTTCACCCATTCTCTTCTGAGTTAAGTTGGGGTTTCTTTTTGTGAAAGGAGTATCAAAAGGAACGACGAAAGCTCCCCCATTTGCTTTTCTAGCAACGTATTCCTTTCCATGTCCAATAAATGATGTACTCCTTCCTCCATCCAGAGAGACTGGGTATCCTGATTGGGGTCCATTAATCCATCCTCCATTTGCTCTTTGAGGTAATTTTTTTACAGAACCACCCTTTGCCTTTTCTTCTGCTGCTGCATTTACCTCATCTGGACCAGGCATGGCAGGGTTGTTATTTCTCACGTCATTGAAAGATTCCACACCCTTATAAATCAGAACACCAGCACCGACTGCCAAACCAAGAGCGCCCATTCGGCGCATCATTCCAGCACGAGAACTTAAAAGATTCTTATGGAAGAATTTTAATACTCCACCAAAATCCCTAATAATATTACCTGGGTTTGTCAACCAACGGATGCCAAGCATCATTCCACCAAGACCCGTTAGACCTTTTATAAGTCCACCAAATCTTTCTAATGGCGTTGCATCATCTTTCAGTAAATCGTATAGTCCATCAATAATAGAGGTAACACCCCATTTGGTAAAGTCAGCAACAAATTTTATGAGTTTCCAAATAGCAGTTACGGCATCTTCAACTTTTTTCTTATTTCGTTCATCTGCTAACCATTCTAATGCTGGAGTTATTACAGCAGCTTTAAATAATCCACCAAGAATATTCAGAATACCTTCAAGAAAACTTGGTGTCTTGATAGATAGAATTCCAAGTCCACCACCATCTTTCTCTTTCTTTTGAGGTGTTGTATATTGTGCTTCGAATTTTTTAGACTTTAATCTTTCTGCTTCTAATTGTCCAATAGCAACTGCCTTCAACCCGTCCATTATCTTTACGAGGGAGTTGACAGTTGCGCCAAGATTATTGATTGCTTTGGTGCTAGAATTAATACTCTTAGCAACTGCAGCGGAAGAATCTCCTTTGATAGCAGCAGAAGAAGGTTCCTTTACTTGAACGAACTTATAAAAATTAATTTTACTAGTCTTTTGTACAGTTGCCATTATTGTGTACGTTGCGTTAAGTTAGAAGGTCCTGCCGAAACGACTTGAGTACCGCCTCCAGTATTTATGGGCACAGCTGTTGGCATTGGAACAAGTTTCTCGATAATTACTGGAACAGGAACTAATTCTAGTGTTTGCTCCATTGCATACTTTGCAGACAAACCTTCTTTAGATAACGCCTGTGTTGCTAATCCCGCTGCAGTTCTAGTAACACCAAGATATTTAGGGTCAACTCCAAGTTCTCCAGCAAGTTGAGACATACCATCTGAATAGTTGCCACCCATAAATCCAGTGATTGCTTTATAAAGACCACCAAGATTAAATTGATTGGCAAGAGTTCCTGCAATAGAACCGATTAGGTCGGATGCACCACCAGGACCAGTTCCTAATGCAAATCCAACACCTTGGTTAACAATACTACCCAATGTTCCTCCTAAACCAGGAATCATCCCTAAACCAGCACTAATAGCTCCACCAATATTACCATTCAACAAACTCATACCAACTTGTCCAAGGGGACTACCAATTGCAGAACTAATTCCACCCAGGATTCCAGACACACCAGGAATCATTCCAATACCAGAAGCTAGGGCACCCAATGGGTTACCAGAAGCAAGTCCAGAGACCGCTCCAATGGTCGCCATAATGGGTGCAGCGCCAGGAATGAAGGATGCAGCAGTCTGAACGATAGGATTGCTAACGACGCTGCTAACCGCCTTTCCGACGCCGCTGACAACGTTGCTTATACCCTGACTAACACTCTGAAAGAAACCGCCAAGACCCATCTCGGGCACTGCGCGAGGGATTGTTACTGGACCACCTCTTGCATTCAAATCAACTTTTTCCCATTCCGAAATTACACCATCACCATCAATATCGGTATATCCCGTATCAGGATTATTGTGCCCTGCTTCTTGTGCTTTAAGTTTCTTTGCTAATTCTGCCTTTTCTTTCTTTTCTTTTTCTAATCGCTTTTTCTCTTGTTCTTTAGTTTCATTCATAGGAATGTTCGTAAAGAACGCCCTATGGAACTTTTTGAACTTATCAACTACATTAAGTGGATTAATTAACCAGAAAATGTCTGGTACTTTTTTACCAAAAATGTTTACCTTTGGTACACCATCAAAATATCTACCAAGACCTCTTCCAACCCAATCAGTGACAATCTTTCCAGTCTCAAGGACCTTCAACATGTCTTGTTTTAACTTGTTACCTACTGCTTCAACTCCGCCTCCCATAAAGAGAGTGTACAATAGGTCACCAACGTATGTACCAATAGTTTCACCCAGGAGTGTACCCAAAATTGGGATGGGTATAAAACTTCCTAAAAATCCGCCAACAGCAGCACCGAATGTTTTAAACAGTGTTTGTCCAATAGGTTCACCAGATAAAATGGAACCAATAGCAACCATCAAAGGACCGATGATTGGAATTCTACCAAATATTCCCTTTAGGGATTGCATCCCCGCTTTACCAAATAATTTTAGTACGAATCTGTTTGCGGTTCTACTAACACCACCTTTTAATATCTGACCAGATGGTGCGTTGCTTGAAGCCAATGAAGACGCTGCAGGTCTTGATACAATTTGTCTTCGCTGTAAAGCACGAGCAACTGCTGCTTGCGCTTGAGATGGAGACTTACCATTTCGTAACGCATTCTCATAGATTTGTCTAGCAGCAGGACCATGGGATCTTTGTACTGCACGAATTCTAGAATTTGTTGCGCGAGTGCTAGCACTAGGTCTACTAGCAGGTTGAGTACTTCCTGGTTTTGTTGGAGGTTTTCTTCCTGGTTTATCTCCACCAGGAACATTCTGATTCATCAACTCAAATAATGACATAATATCTGAGATTAATGAGAATGGATTCATAAGGTATTTCAACCCTATGATTCCCATCATCAGTTTGCCAAGACCACTTAGTCTTTCGCCAAAAGATTTATCTTTACCAAATAAATCGGTAAATCCATCAAGAACATTACCGACTAAAGTCTTTCCAATGTTATAAATTTTTCTAATTACAAAGTCTGCTCTTTCAACAAATGTTTGTAGTTCTTCTTTATTCTTTGGGTCCGCTGCCCATGCCATCATTTCTTTGACGGCTACAAAACCTGCAATTGATAATAAAAAACTACCAATTGGTCCTAAAAACTTATCAACCCAACTTACAGACTTTTTTGCAGTTTTCTTAATTGCACTACCAAATTCGTCTGGTTTTGCTTCTTTTTCTGATGCTTTCTTAGATTCTTGTGCCGCTTCTGCTGCAGCATCTCGCTGCAATCTTGCATTACGCTTTTCGCTAAGAGCAGTTGCTTTTACAGCAGCAGAATTAAGCGTCCCTACTTTTTGTATATCTAAAACTATTCTACCAAGAGACTCAACACTAGCACCCAATCGGTTAAGTGCCAGTGTTTGAGTTCTAGCTGCAGCAATTGCCAGGTTCCCGTTGTTGGTAGAACCAGGATTGACAAACTTATATACTTGTAGTTTAGCCATTCTTTGCTTGCTGCTCCTTCATTCTTCGTTCTTCTTCCTTTAGGAACTGAACTAATAAGTTCACGTAGATTTCTTTTTCCCAGGGCATCAGATTATCGATATGCTCGATATTCCACTTATGATGATGCATCAGGGCAAAGTTTCCTTCATAGTAAGAACGTAGATTGTTGTGAAGGAGTGCTATGCGAAAAAACTCGCAAGACCCTCAAGAACAATCTCATTTTCAACCCCAGTATTGGGATTGGTGACTTTTAATGTATGAGATAATTTAGGCATTGTTTCAAAAAATTCTTGAATCAATGTAAACTGTTTGGTATTTAATTGTTCGAAGAATTCAATTAACTCCGTCTTGGATGAATCCGCACAATCATAAACTTGTTCAGTATCAGCAATAGTTTTTACACAAGACGCTGCTAATTCAAAAACTTGGTCAATTGGACTCTCACTCTCACCAAAGTTCATTTTTACAAACATATCAAGACTTGGATATCCCATTGTGAGAATGATATCATCAGAAATCTTAATCTCAGGTTTGTGTCCTCTAGTTTTCTTCACTGTAATTTCATCTAAAGGAATGGATACAGACACTTCGGTCTCACCATCATCAGGACACGTTACCGATACATCAACATTTTCGCCAACAGACTTTGTACGAATTTGCAGGAACACATATTCAATATCAAATGTAGATAATTTCTCTACATCTTTAATATCTGTACAATCACCAATGATATTTTTAATTGCATTGATGATGTCTGCCTGTTCACCAGTTTCAGTTGCAATGAGAAGAAGTTTTTCTTCTTTAACAAGGAATGGCCTAAAGTTTACAGTTCTACCGTCAGATGGTAGTTTTAGTTTAAACTTAGGTACATTAATCTTAGGTAATGCCATAGAAATTCAAATCAGTAATTTTATTTATAGGGTCAGTTTCCAGGTCCAATTCTTTGTCTCTGGTCAAGAAGTGCTCTTGGATTTCTCGGAGTTGGATTTGCTGCTGCAGGAGTGGCAGTGGTCTGCACAACAGTATTTCTTGATGTTTCTTCGGTTGTAGTGTTACCCTTACTGTAAAGTTCAGATTGAGGAAAGGTAATCTGCTCAATAATTCCAGGGTCGTCAAAGGAAGATTGGGGATAGAACCTGTAACGTTCGTAATAAAACTGAATATTTAACTCCATAAGTCTTGTTTGGGAGTTATCCAGTTGAACCGAACCGATGTTGAAGGGAAATGCATTTTGAATATGCCAACATGCGGTCAGTTCATTTTTTCTTGACAAGAGAGCATTTGCACCAGCTTCTCTAATAGCTCTTAACATTTTAGGGTCAGAGGTTGCATAATCTCCACCACCTCTCTCCCATTTATAAATGTACAAATCGGGACAAACGTAATCTTTATAGTATTCCGTATATTGGTTGGCATCGCTTGCCATTACTTGAGTCCACTTCTCAAAAAAGTTCCTTGTTAATTGGGAGCGTGGCATAGTAAACGTAATTGAAATTTGGCTGAAAGAACTTCCAGTCGCAAATTTATATCCAGAACCAATATTTACAATCTGACCTGTTGTAATTTGTTTGCTGGGTAGATTCACATTCTTTGCATAATAATCTAATAGTAAAGATAAATCACCATTTTCAGAAGTAAACAAATTTGTTTTACTAACTGCTCTCAAAATTGGAGGAGTAGCAAAATGCACAGAAAACAGGTTGGTAGTGCTAGGATGATTTTCATTTTCCTTGAAAAATCCTATAAACTCCTGTAAAGAGTTATACCTCGCTCTTTGTTTTTTGGATTCTAATGACATTAGACCTTAAGTTCCTTTTCTGTGATTAACATAAACTCCCATCCATTATCTAAACAAAACTCAGTTGCCGCTTTCCATTTTGCTTGATTTACAGCATATGTCACAACTTCATTAATATATCGTTTTGTGTTTCTTTTCTGAGTTTTGGGTTCTTTAGTTTGTTTATATGGTTTAACTTCGACCAGATATTTTTTATTGCCAATTTTTACATAAAAATCGGGGAAATATCTATGCCGCTTACCATCAACAGGTGAGATGTATGGAATGATAATCTCTTCACTACCCCATTCTACAACAGAAGGAGTAATGTCACACCATTTCATAAATTTATATTCCCAAGATGACCTATAAATCACATTACTCGGGTCTCCTTTGTACTTCCTAGGAAAGGAAGGTCGGTACTTACCTTGATATCTCATAAATAACTAAAGGTCACATAGTATTTAGGTGTTATCTTGGCAATTCTACGTTACCCATTAGAACCTCCAGTACCAGGGAACAAATCAGACAATGCTCTGTTGGGGGAAACTGGTGCGGTTGACTATGTGTGTTTTCAACGACAACGTATTGCATACAGTGATAAATCTGGTACAAAATATTATGGAAGAGCATTTCCAGATACTAACAGAATTGAATTAAACCGAGATGATAATCGAGTTTATCTAGCAATGCCCAAAGCGTTGTCAACCGCTTATCAACCTCAATATAGGCAAGTTGATGTTGGTGCTTTAGGTATCGCTGCCCTCTCTGCCATGGGTGGAGACATGACAACAAAGTCAATTACAGAAGCAGTACAAGGAGCAGCAGCTGCAGGTCTTCCAGAATTTGCTACTGGAGCACTTGCTCAGGCAATTAGCGGATTTAACCAGTTAGGAGGTCTGCAGGGTAATCTCGATGCAAGTTCTATTCAGGCATTAACTAGAGGAAGGGTTTTTAACCCATTCAAAGAACAAGTGTTCAACTCGATGGCATTTAGAACACACAGTTTCAATTTTAAATTATTCTCTCGCAGTATGGATGAAGCGAAAGAGATTAGACAGATTATTGATTACTTTAAACAAGGTGCAATGCCAAGAGTTACAGGAACTGATAGTTTTGATTTTGAAAGTGGTGAAGGAAAAGCAGCAGTTAGTGATGTTTTCAGTAACGCAGATGCGAAGTTAGCAGCAAAAAATAGGTTCTTTGAAGTTCCCGATTCATTTGCAATTAAATTCATTCGCATCAATCCTAATGGGTCGATGGAAGAAACTACGGATTCATTCTTACATTTTAAAATGCATCCTTCGGTTATCACTAGTATAAATGTAAATTACACCCCAGATGGTCAATATACTTCGTTTAAACGGTTATCTAAACAGTCTGGAGTTGAAGACCTAATGGTACATGTGCCTGCCATTGAACTTACATTGCAATTTGCAGAAACCAAACTTATTACCGCAGAAGACGCAGGAAAAGGATTCTAATGGGATATTTTACAAATTTACCAAACATTTATGTTGGAGAAGGTGTATCGGATGAAGAATCCCTTAAGTACCGTCTTGTAAAGAATATCTTTAGAAGGGTAAAAGCAAGAGATGATTTAAACAGATATACAACATTATTTGAATCGTACTCAATTAAACCTGGTGAAACTCCATCTTCTTTGGCATATAAAGCATATGGAGACCCAGAATTAGACTGGTGCATTCTTTTAGTCAACAATATTATTGATGTTTACGAAGAATGGCCAAAGTCTGAAGATGAATTATTGGAATATGTAAATTCAAATTACCCCGACCCAGACTCTGTACACCACTACGAAACTCAAGAAGTTTTATATAATGGATTTGTCTATTACAAAGAAGGTATTGAAGTAACTGAAGACTTTCGTATCACCATGCCAGATGGAACCGTTTTATCCGAGAACGAGTCAATATATCCAGTTTCAAATTACGAACACGAAACATTCTTAAACGAGCAAAAAAGAATTATTACACTACCAAAATCTGCAATGGTAGATTTGATGGTAGCAGAATTCCCAGATCTTGTTGGATACGAATCCAATCCCGAATTGGACTCTCTCGGCAATAAGAAAACTCCAGTTGACTTGTCATCTAGATTTATTTCTAGTGTTGGAGGATATGCTGCTGGTAGTGTATCTGTAACTAGTGAGATTGGACCAGTAACATCCTTTGATTACGGTCCAATCAATACATCAAGCACAGCAACTGCTGGGGTAGTTACTAGTACTACTACCAGTTCTACATCTTCTTCCAGTTCTTCAGGTAGTTCTGGTTCTTCTGGCGGTTCTGGATACTAAAAAACCCTAGAAACCCAAAATTTGGCGGGAAAAATTTCCGCCGATCCTGGGAATCAAGGGTCGATTTAGGTTAGGGGAGGGGTCACCCTCCATCAATTTGGCATCCCACTAGAGCACCACCTACGATGCCAAGAGGGATTGCCAAGTAACGTCCATCACCTCTGGA
>Ga0136656_1000783_pt1 | contig 11257 bp, 23 predicted proteins | sample CPBDNA_9_FD_94862 | JGI IMG/M metagenome (GOLD analysis project Ga0136656, IMG submission 94862) | Freshwater to marine salinity gradient microbial communities from Chesapeake Bay, USA - CPBay_Sum_15_0.8_DNA (version 2) | ecosystem: Environmental > Aquatic > Marine > Coastal | place: USA...
CCACAAGAACAAAAAAGCAGGCAGAAAATAACTGCCCACCCGAATAACAAAATTAAAATGTTGCGAGTCTTAATAGTCATATAGACTATTTACACTCGATTGAGCTTTTCTTTCGCTTCTTTCAAACTGTTATATGTAAATCCAAGTGCGCCCCAACTGCTTGAACTCGGATAAAATTCGCTAGGTTCATAATGTTTACCTGCGATTTCATATCCATTATGAGATTGAATTTTAATTACTTCATAGTGTTTTCTATCTGAGCCAATCAAATTTCTTTCGTAAATTGCTTTGTCGCCATTGCGCGTGATTTGTTTATGTTCAAATCCACGGGAAGTAAATTGTTTGTTTAATTTTTTCATGGCTCGCTGATGTAATCATGGTAGGCTTTATTGGCTTCTAAATATTCGACGCATTCTTCCAAATAAATTACTGCTGATTCAGCGACTTCATCAAATTCGTCTGCCATTTCCCCTGTCTCAAAACCGCCATCTTCATTGATTTCCTTACGAATTTTATCAATATGTTCAATGATTGTTTCGATCTTTTTGATATATATATTGAGTTTGCCTTGTGTCATAACTAAGTTTTATTTAAATTATCGTACCAGTTGCTTTTGTTTTTATATGACCAGAACGGACATTTATGCCATTTGTAGGTTGTCGGATGCGGATATCTTCTGCAAGTTCCTACGACTTTATACTTGCTGCGCTCCCACAACCAACAATGTTCGCAGCAAGAAACGTGAACAGGAAGATTTTCGCTTTTTTCTTCCATGTCAAATCATTTCGCAATTTACTTCTATCTTTTCTGGAAACCGATCTTGCATGATTTCATCAAACACTGTTCTGTAATTTATATCAAGATTATATTCTCTACGAAAGTAATTGATAGCATCCGAAATCCCTCTTTCGTATTCGTATCTCGCAACGTCATCTTCGTCCATTATGTTTTTATTATTCTTCATTTTCGTCTCTTTCATTACTAGGGATTTTATAAGGCCAACTAGAAAATAAACAATATCTAAGAGATCTTAAACCCAGTGCTTCAAATAAATTAATTTGCGGCAAACTAAAAATGCGTGTTGCTAGCCAATTCCAAAGCAAATATAATAGCAAGACATGTAGGATAATAATTCCTACGTTAAAGAATGTTGCGCCCCAAGAACTTGGTTCGCAGTTTGGACACTTGTATTTTTCTTCGCTCATATTTTTTCTTTTAAAAAATGATGTCTTCATGGTTGATGTAAACAACCTGTTCTGAGTCATCTTTATCATAAATCGCAACGGTTCGATATACAGGAGCGTCAAACTTCCTCATCGCGTCACCCAACAAAATTGGCGCAAAACTGTCTCGAAACAAGTTAATTAAAGCATCTTTATTAAACTCGCCATCAAGCGCATTGCCAACCTGTTTAAAACCGTCAACCACTCCAACAGTAAAATAACCAGTCGGACAATCCTTCAAAAAATCCAAATAATTTTTCCACAATTCATGGCGAGTGCAATAAATCGTGATTTTGGGCATTGTGTCTTCAATGATTTTCATATTTTTCTTGTGCCGTTTTTAACGCCTTCTCAAAATTCTTGTACAGACCGACATTGTAATTTAATCTATCTTGAATGTTGAGATTGTATATCTGATTTAATTCGTTGAGTATGTAGAACTGATTCTTAACTACCTGCAATATACCGTTCCAGTCTTCGACTGTCAACTCTACTTTTAGTTTATCGTCTAGCTTCATTAGAATGAGGTTCCTAATCTACTGGCGTAACCCATGTGGCTACCCTTTGCTTGTCTGTGCGATACCTTGCGATAGTTGTCAAAACCCCGTTTAGACGTTACTACGATGGCTCCAGCGGTCTTATGACCGTAATGCATGTAACCAGCGGGGCGATTCATCTGGGCGACTTTCTCGCCGCATACAACGCAGTTCTGGTAGCCAAGTTCGACTCGTTCTTCTGGGATGCTTCTGCCGCATTTGCAATTCATATACGCGCAATTTAGTCAATTTTTATGTGCCTGTCAACAGTATTTTTTTACAGATCAAAAAATAACGTCTTGACTATAAGTGCCGCAGACAACCAGAAAATAATCATCATGATGATCGGCGGCCAATTAAATGGGTCTTTATTATTCATTTGTTTTATACTTCTTGCGGCAGTTCCTATTAAAAATGATGGCGAACACCAAGCCAATAAAGACAAGAGCGTAGGTGCTCGGCTCAGGCACACAAGGCACGTCAACGTGCGGGAAATCGTCTCTGTCGCCCTTTGGACGATAAATCTCGCGACCTTCGCCCCAACCATCTTCGCGGTCTTTTTCCCACTTGCTGTCCTTCTCGCTGCTGAATACTAATTTATTTTCTTCCATAATTTGTTTCTTGTTTGTAATGTATTTGTAACAGTTCCAAAGTAATATATATCGTATGACTTGTCAATACTGTAATTCAGAATATTCGATCAAAGAAAAGTATATAGCCAAAAATTGTATGTGCGATGAAGAAGAAAGATTTATAACTTTTGACAAGTGGTATGAAATTGTTTTTAACTACTCTTACTATAAAATAAAAAATGGGGTTTTCTAGGATGACCCCTAACCTTTACTGACCTACTCCCTATTGTTGCTTACCCTCCATAAACTCAGCGGAACATCCTCGTCTGATTCAACTGTGAAGCCAAAGTCTTCGCAGATTTCAACAAGCTCCCTGCATGTAATCGAATCCCCCTTCAGCCTCGACTGAATTTGCTTCAGTGTCGGAGCGTCTCCCCAAGCGCACTTGTTGACGACATAGTTCTCGATCTTTGAATATAGATTTACGTATTTCTCGTTGTGTTTCGTATCGCAACAACCAGCAACGCACTCGCCCTTTTCTTCTGATTCCTCGGGTTCATAATCGTCAGGATCATAGCAGTCACAAATGATTTCGCCACAATCTGTACATTCTTCGTCGTCGCCATCGCTGACTTCAATTTCCTCTTTGTCAGTGTTGTAACAGGCACCATCAAGTTCCTCGTCCTCCTTGACATCAATCTCGCCAATAACCCTGTATTTGCATACGCGAAGCTTCTGGAAGTTGCAATCGGTTGGGACGCTAACCGCATCAGCAGGATCGAATTCAACCATCATGAGATGCCCTCCGCAACCCATGAAATCGCTCGCGTAATCAAAGCTGCCTGCATGTAAACCATGCGAACAATGATTGTCTTTATTGTCATCGACAGATCGACGAAGAACTTCAATAGTTTCGCCAACCTTATTGAGAATGCGACCGCCATCATCTACGGTGCCTTGCAGCACCACAGTCTGCTTGTTACCGCTATGAGAATAGTAATCGCTGGCTACGCCTTTATAAGCAATAATCTTGCCATCCTCGGTAAGCGGCAGCAACTTGTAGGACAAAAAGGTATATAACTGTTCTACGCTGTTGCTTGAAGGATTCACCATCAAACGGTCGATAAAGTTTAGGATAGGTTTTGCATCTTTCATACCTTGACGCAAAAACTGAAGCAATTTATCAATAACAATGCCAGTCAGTTTATGCTGACCATAAAAAACCTCTCCATCCTTCACCCTCAAATTCCCATGAGAAAAGTTTTCGATCCGTTTTTCGATTTCCAAATAATTTGGAATCTTGTCGTATTCCGCATTAAAAAGCGCAGCTTTCAAAAGCGGATAGTTAGGGTTGTCGTTGTTTACAATGTGCGACTTGCCGTTCCAAACGATAGAGATCGCAGTTGGGGTAACAATATACGGAGGTTTGTTCATAATCTGATGTCTATAATATCTATTTTTACACTGCCGTCAAGCACTTTTTTTGTCCAAATCGTTGATTGTTTTGGCGAAAATACTATATGCATTTTCTTGGCTTCCTACATCTCTCCAGCAATCGTTAATAGCGGATTCCAAAAACTTTAAAATTTCATACTTGTCAAACATTGCCGCAATTATTTTTGTTGTTTTACGATCTAAAACTTGTCCGTTCATTATCGTTTGATAAAGCTCGTTAAAAAATCCCGCAGTATTTCCCGCCACAAAACAGTTATAAATAATAAACTTTACAGGACTTAAAATACCGGCAGAAGCTAAGTCATCTTCAATCTTTTTAATTTTGGCTTCTTGCTCTGACACTTGTTTCAAAGAGCCTTTTTCGGAAACTCCGACTAGGTTCGACCAATTTTTTCCATCGTATACGTAATTTTCGGCATAATCAATAGCTAAATTTTTATTCTCTTGACTGAGATTTTCCCAATAATCTAAAATATAGTCCTTGACCGAAACAAAGTCGTCCTGCTTTTGAAAAGACTTCTTTCTGGTTACTGCCGCCGAAACTGCGTAAATTGGAGTCTCGAAAGCTTCTTTAAAATTATCAAAAAACGTATTGCTCGGATTACCGTATGAATCGCCATAAATAGCATATTCATTATCAACAATCTTTCTGTTTTTAATGGAAATGTAAGGCTTGATTTTGTTTGTGTCTTCTACTTCATTTTTATCTGCCACAGATAAAGCGTATCGGCCAAAAGTAAAAAACAAATCACAATTATAATCTACAGATTTCTTTGTGGATTTGCGCGGAATTTTAGTTTCCTCTAATTCAGACAGCTTATAAAAACCTGTCTTAATTAAATCCATTCTATTTGTCTTGACAAATAAATCAGCACCATCACCATCTTTAATAGACGCAATGCTTTCGTCATGACTAAGCACGATAACGTCTAAATATCCATCGCTTTTAAACAAGTTATAAATGCGCGGAGTCACCTTTGCGCCTGATCCAATATCGTTTACTACATACGCCGTTCCTTTGTCGGAAGAAAGAGAGTAGCCGCGACGAACGGTAATCCTATCATTGTCATTGACTTTATAACATTTTGCAGAAACGGGGATTCTAGCTTCTTTGTTTTTGCTGTTCGTATAATAATAACTAGTAAAGGAATCTGAATTAATTACCCCGCCTTTGAATTTAAAATGCCCAGCTTGATCGCAGAGATCAAATATACAATGGGGCAACGAATGTCGCAGTTTTTTGTATTTTTGTTTTGCTTCTCTTATACAATCAAAATCCTTGAACTCCTCTGGAACAGTTTTCTCAATAGAGCTTTTAATTTGCTCCATTATGTCTACTAGGAATTTTTTACTTGCATTGTTATACTCGATGCTTTCGCGACTGTGATGAAGCTTAACAGAACCAATCGGCACAAAGATTTTTAACCCGTCTAAACTATCATACCAATCAATTTTATCACTTTTGATTTGACTTAAATCTAAAGAATACGGGATGCCGCCCATTATGATATGGTTATTGTTGCTCCAGTAGCTTGTTCTATTCGCTAAATACCATTTAGCATTATTGCCCAAACTAGCATCAATAATTTTTTCGTCTTGACTAATTTTACCATTTAAATTTTTAAATATCGGCAAGACATCGAAGTATTTAAAAAAGTCATGAGCAGTAGATTGAAACTTGTGCCTATCTGCGTTCATTGAAACGCCGACAGAAATCAACAAACCGCTTTTCTCGCTTGTCGGTTCGCAGTAGATTTCGTCTAGCTTCGTATCGTTGTCATCGTTGATGTAGAGGCTATAGATGCGCTTTTCACCGTTATGAAACGAAGTAATGCTAAAGCCATCGTTGCTGTAAGAAAGCGGAGCGAGACGACCAATACCAAAGCCGCCAATGTTTTTGTCGTCATTGCGCTTTGTGCTCTTGCCGTATTTCGTATACAGATTAAACATGTCATGTCTGGACAAGCCCTTGCCATAATCTCTGATCTCGAAATTAGGATTAAGACTTGTTGGCATACTCACGACAATAGAGGACGCATCCAGCCCATTTTCTGCATTTGCATCGACGGCATTGGCATACACCTCGCGGATAGTAGCGAGAATGGGGTTGGAATAGTTATTGCGTAGTAAAGACGCAATATACTTCATGTCTTCTGCGTCGATAGTGCATCGCGCAGATTCAAAGTCGTGCGAAGAAACAATCTTCTTTTCAAGCAATTCGATTTTCATGTTGGATGTAGTCTACTGATTTTTATGTCTGAGTCAAGCGTTTTGTGCCAAAAGTTTGTAGCCTGCGTGAGTAATTTTTCGGAAGCCTTCGATGCACATGAATCCCTTGCGAAGCAGGAACAATTCATGATCGCGTTGCAAACTACTTCTTGACAAGCCAGTTTTTGCGGCAAGAGTCGAAAGAGTGCATTGTCCCTCTCTTTTCAAGATGTTGAGTATCTGCCATTCGATGCGATTCAGTCCATGAGGCAGGACTCCTAAAATATCAAACAAACTATTTACATGCTCCATCTGTACTTTTTTAATTCCATAAGTGTCGCAGTAAGTTTTAATCTCTTTTGCTCGCAGTATGCATGATCTGGCATTACCCCTTGACGTTTCTGCGATTCTTGAAAGTGCATCGTCTTCAAACTGCAAATCATCCAAATAAGACGAAAAGATTTGTTTTAATTGGTCTGTGTTGTAATCCGCAAATTCGATTACAGTCAAACGATCTCGTAGCGGTGGAAATAGTTGCTGGCTTTCAGTTGTCGCGAATAAAAAATGTTGGCGGGTAAAATCAAATACGTATGTATTATCTGGAGTTGTATATTCGCGAATATTGTCTTTCTCTGTATTTAAAATAGTCAGAAAAGCATAAATCAAATCATTTGGCAACCCGTGACACTCATCAAACAAAACAACTACATCTTGATCGTAAATGTGCGGCAGAAAGACCTGCTCGAAAAATTGTTTGGCTGACTTGATGGTTGAGCTGTTGATTTCGATGAATGGTTTTTTAATACCATTCGGCCCTTTAAGATGAGAGGCAAATTCTCTAGCGTATGCTGTTTTGCCCAAACCTCGCGCTCCGATAAAATTCAAAAACGGAACAACTTTTGTTTTAGCCTGAGCCTCGATATAAAAACCGAGCTTGCTCTTTACCTTTTCCTGTCCGATTAATTTCTCAAATGCCATACGCTCAACCTAGCAAATATCGTGTGTGATGTCAAGAGGGGAAGGAGGATTTTTTATTGTCCTCCTCCCCCGTGTTTATTAGTTGATTGAGAATTCAATCTTTGGTTCTTCCTCCAACTGTTCTTGGATATGCTGGGGAATGCAATCGCCGTCTTGATCTGATTTCCCGCTGGTGATTGCAACCGTGTTGTATTTAGCCCACCACAGATGCTTCACCGGAATGACTGCATCCATGTTACTGCCCAACGCTTCAATAAGCTGGGCAAGTGTGACTTCAGTGTTTCCGGTGCCTTTTGGGCGACCGCGACCTCGTTTAGCAGTATCGTTTGTCATGTTGGTTTATTTTTTACTACGGATTGTTGTGTGTGTCAACGGATTTTTTAAGAAAAAAAGCCCCCGTTCAAAAAACATGTGGTTTTAAAATGCGCGAAGGGGGGTGACGGTTTTATTTTAAACAATATTAACCGTGTAATTTTGCGCTATATATTATTACACCTAATATTAATAATCAGAAAAATCTTCTTCTGATTCGTTTGCTTCAAGCATATCACAAAATTCATTATAATACTCATCATAACAGAGTACACAAACGTATTTGCGACCGATCTTTTCGTAGTCATCAATACTTGTATCTATAAAATCTTCACAGTATAAACATTTCTTCATATTCAGAGAATACATATTATATTCCCGAATGTGAAAAAATAAATCAATTAAATACAAAAGACCAGTAACTACAATCATTTTTATTCTGATTGCGGTTCCAATAAATACAACGTGCGATATAAGAAGGTAGATTGAACATCTTTGCCCACTGTGTCCAGTGGCTTTCTAATTTCTTGTATTGATTTGTATGTTTGCTTTGGTTGAGAGAATAAAATTGAAACAAATGAGTGTCAAGACACACAACGGAACTTTCCATTGGGTAAATCATTTCTAATGCAAAACTCGATTTTGCCAAGCCAAGTCCAAGAATATTCTTTTCGATACGGTCGCGGCAATCTGCCCAAGATTCGTCAGCCTGTTTCTGATATTTTTTACTGTTCTGCCAGAAGTCTTGCGCGAATTGGATCAGGTATTTTGTCCTGTTATTGTGCAAGCCGATGCGTGATTCCTGCAATCTCTGGGATAACACTTCAGGGTTGGCAATCCAATTATACCAATCCTTAGTAGCTAAGTAACCTTTGACGTTCGATTCCCATGTAGAGTGAACGCTGAGAAACGCAAACAAATATCGTTTGAAAATTTCTTCTGAACTTTCTGGGACAATTTTATTCCACAATTCGCAATGTCGATCAATCTCGTCTTTAGAAATAGAATGAAAGAACTTCTCGACTTTTGAGAAAACAGGCGAACGTCTGTCGTCAAACGTAAGCTGCTGTTCCGGTGAGTAAATGTTTCCAACAAAATCTAACTGCAACATGGGAGTCATCATACGCAAAAAATCGTCGTCGTCAATATTTTTTTTTCTTCTTCATAAGGAACTCAGCATAAACGAGTTTGCCAAGGTTGGCGGCAAATTTTCTGGCTTTCCATTCGGGCAGATCCCAGAAGTGGGCGTGAAAAACTTCCTCGATCAGCACATTTAATTTTCGTCTATCTTTTAAATCCTTATCTACGTAAATAATAGGATTGATTTCTGGATTATAACATAATCCATCAGCTTGTTTATTCGCAGGTATTTTTATATAGTCAACTTGATATTCTATTCCTTCGAAATTTTTGAATTCCACGTATTTTTTTATGTGTTATTTTTAGTTTTAACTCTAATTTGTATAGGTCAACACTGCTGAAGATGCGGCGTAATCCGCGAAATAAACCAGTTATAAAAGTGTTATATGGGCCGAAGACATATTTATACATTTTTGTCTCGTAGAATTTTTTTCGTTCTATTATTTCTTTTACCAATTCTTCGTCTCTTTTTTTTCTTTCAAAGTTGAGTATTTTATTGAACTCACTTATTTTTGTTTTAAATATTTTGCCTTCTACGAAAGCTACCTCGTAAGATATAAAAAAATCGTAATCTAAATTGTCATTGATGGAATAATCGTATAAATTAATAGTTTGTGTGGCGTTTATTTTCTCCCATTCTATTTTTTCTGTTATAAACCGAGGAAACGCCTCGAAGAAATTTGACGATTTTTTGTTGCCCTCTGTCCAATGCCCGATTCTTTTTTCCATCCAAAGTGTGCCATCCTCCCTTATTTCGTAATATTCCATTAAACATTCAAGATCCTTTGTTTGAAAGTTTTCCGAGCCAATGTAACCTTTTGGATCACTTGGCATCGGAAGATCGTATTTGCAATTTACTGTATCAAAAAGTCCCATAAATGTATTTACACGTTAGAATGGGACAGTCCCATATAAAATGGGACAGTCTCATAAATATATTTACACGTTAGAATGGGAAATGGTGCTGAGAATAATAATACTTTTTAGCGACATTTTTTTCATTATAAACACAAAGATATAATATATCCTCGTCTTTATCTAAATATCCTTTATTAATTAACTCTTCGGCATGTATTTTAGCCTCATTTAAAGAAGCAAAATGCTGGGGCAAATCTCTCTCGCCACTTGTGTAATGTTTTTTAATGTAATACATTAGCTAGTTTTTTTTAGTAGTTTTTCATATTCGTCAGCTAAAGACTTATATTCTTCGCGCCAACAGGTTAATTTTTCGCGCAGTAAATCGTTCTGAACACGTAGCTTTTCTAATTTGGCTCTTGTTTTTTCGTATTGCTTTGAATTTCTAATGTTCGTTTCTTCGACGAAACCGTTCAAATCGTCTAATGCCGCATCAATTTGCGGACATGTATAGTCTGGATGTTTACCAATTTTTCTTTTAGTTCGTAAATACAAAGACTGCTGCTGCTTTGCTCGTCGTGGGCGTTTTTTCATAGGTAGTTGCCATTTTTAAACTCTTGGATATCTTCAAAAAAGCTCTTCAGTAATTTAAAATCTTGTAAGTCATCAGGATTTACCTTGTTTTGATCGACGAGATATAAAATATCTGCGATAGTATCAACCCAATAAGATGGAATAACAACGCTATTTCCATCGAAAACCAGATCATCTGCGCGAATAACGCTTTTGTCGCCCTTGTATAATTCTCTTTCCATAATTTACTTTATAATACATCTGCCGCAGCTATTGTCCAGCCTTTTGTTCAATTTTGCCATCAGAATTTGAAAAATAAATGTTCTTCAACTTGTGTTGTTTCAAAGCCGTCATGCAACCGTAACATGGCTTACTATTGTTCAGTTTATTTTCTCCATCAACGCGCAAAACAATAATTTCATGATCGCTCAAGTCTGACTTCCCAGACTTCATTAAAACATCTAATTCAGCATGTATGCAGACATTAACATTGTTATATTTAATGTTACTGCCGACATAAGGAAACCTTTTGGTTCGTGGATGCGTCCGATGCTTATTCCAGCCTATTTTTACTATTCTATTTTTTTTAACGAGTACGGCTACATGCGCGGCTCTTGTGCCCTCTTTTTTTCTATTTGTCGGACACATTGCAAATGCAATCTCTACTGTTCTTTTAATTGTTTTTTTGTTCAAGTCTTTCCCTCAATTTAATAGAAGCAGCATACATGATATCGTTGCCTTGTAAAGAAGAAAAAGTTGCGATTTTCTTGCCTTTAAAATTCGTGCATGATTCTGGACCTTCACAATACTCTGTTTTTCCGAATTTAAGATAAAAACTTTCAGCCAGTTTATTTAGTGGGGTTTTTGAATTTAATAATTCTTTTACGTATGTTGCCTGTTGATAAGTCATATATTTGTTCCTTTATATATTTGCTTCTGAGTAACTCATTATTCAAATAAAAAAGCCGCAACGCTTTCGCATCACGGCACAGTCTCACGACTGGAAGTTAAAATTAATTAACTTTACTTGCGCTCTACGACATCTGCAATGTCGTCGGCTTTCGCTTTGAGTTTAGGATTCTTACGAAAAACTGCGTAACAAGTTACGAAGCCTCCGATGAAACCGCCTACCGCTGTTAAAATAATAATTGTCATTTATATATTTCCTTTTGTATTAATTACGCTCCAGTGCCAGCCGAACCAGCAGAACCAGCAGAACTTGGGCCTGAAGCTCCAGCACCAGCCGAGCCAGCCGAGCCAGAAGAAGCTGGCGCAACCGTGCGTAAAGTGCCTTTACGAATGACGCGAGGAGTGCCGCTGAAACCCGCGCTTCCTGCGCTGCCTGAAGTTGGCCCACTAGCGGAGCCAAAAAACCAGTTATAAAATCTTGAAAAAAAGCTCATAA
>Ga0136656_1000785_pt1 | contig 11231 bp, 12 predicted proteins | sample CPBDNA_9_FD_94862 | JGI IMG/M metagenome (GOLD analysis project Ga0136656, IMG submission 94862) | Freshwater to marine salinity gradient microbial communities from Chesapeake Bay, USA - CPBay_Sum_15_0.8_DNA (version 2) | ecosystem: Environmental > Aquatic > Marine > Coastal | place: USA...
GATGATGATGATGATGATGATGATGATGATGATGATGATGATGATGATGATGATTATGATGATGAATTAGAAGATTATGATGATGAATTAGAAGATTATGATGATGAATTAGAAGATTACGATGATGAATTAGAAGATTATGATGATGATGAATTAGAAGATTACGATGATGATGAATTAGAAGATTACGATGATGATGAATTAGAAGATTACGATGATGATGAATTAGAAGATTACGATGATGACGAATTAGAAGATTATGATGATGACGAATTAGAAGATTATTAATTTTTATTTTAAAAATAAATTTTTATTTATTTTTTTTGATATAATATCTTCATTACCATTTATCACTACAACCCAAGATGTCCATTTTTCATTAAATTTTTGAATTGAAGTTTGCTGAATTCTTAATTTTTTATCACTGCTGTCAATATAACAAACTCTATTTTCCTTCTCACTATAATGAACAAGAACCATAGCGTGTCCAGGTACGCTCCAAAGAACTCCTTTTCTCTCTTTCATGGATTTTTTTATTAGTTCCAAACCTTTTTCTTTATTTCCATAAATTTGAGTAAAATCAACTCTTAATTCATTCAATAAATTTTCTACTTCACTCGGACTTGAATAACTTTTGCATTCTTCTCTACTAGTCAATGGGGGGTTCGTAATTTTTATTTCTTCTGCCCATCTTCCTAAAGTCTCTAATGCAGAGAAAACAGATTGTTTTCCTGTATGATTTTTTACTCTATCTTTATAAGGAATAGGGCATTGCAAATTTCTTAGAGAAGGTTCAAAAATTACATTTGATCTATATGAAGTTGCAGATGTTGTTTTGTAATAATCTTCTAAATCTGTTGCATATTGAATTGATAAAGGATATCTGATTAAGCCATTTCCTCCATAAATTTCAATGCTTCTATAAGATAAAATTAGCATTATAGAAAAAAGATTAATTGATATTATTATTTTTTTTAATGTTTTTTTTGTCATCTTTCTTATCTTTTTTATTTAATTCATAAGTTTGAAAAGCACCAGGAAGAATGAATGTGTTTTTTACGGGTGATAGTCCACTTCCCACTCCACCTGCGCCCATTCCAACTTCTAGCCATTTTTTAAAATTCATACTAATATATACTGTTATGAATTTTCATTTGCTAAAAGTTTTAGAAATAAAACATCTCGACAAAAATAATAAAATTAAGTTTGTAAAAAATAATATAAATAATCTTCTGCATAAAACAGGAGAAGAATATATACTAAAAGTCTTATTTGGAGGAGAGTCGATTCCAAATGAATACTATTTAGGATTAGATTCAAGAAGCGTTATTTCAAGAATCGATACCTTAAATACAGTATCTACTAATGAACCTAGTCTAAATGGATATTCAAGACAAAGCATAAGTAATTCAAGTTTTTCATTTTCTGTAAATTCTGAAGATAATTACCAAGCAAATAGTCCCGTTGTCCTTTTTCGAGCAACAGGAGGATCTTGGGGTTCTGTCAAGAACTTATTTTTAGCCACCTCTTTAACAAATAATGGCTACTTAATATCATCTGTTCCTTTGGGTGCAAATTTAATAGTTGCTAATGGAGAAACTGTTAGTATGAGAATAGGATTAGCACTTGGTACGAACTAATTCAAACTATTAATTAGCACATCTATAGATCTTATTGAAATACTATGCTGAACATCTGCAATAGCATCAATTTTTTTAAATTTTTTATCAAGTTTCTTTATCTTAAATCTTAGACTTTTTGTTTTTAGCAAAAGCTCTAAACTTATTTTGTCTGGATTTCTTTCCAACCATCTTTTTCTTTTTCTTTCATAATATTGCCTTTCTTCCATAGCCATTTTAGATAAAAATTCAAATGAAATTTCTCTAGGTTTTTTATTATTAGATTTTTCGGGCAATACAATTGAATATCCATTTTTATTTATAGTTATTTCTTCTTTTTCACAATTTTCATTTGAAGAAATTTTGTATTCGCAAAAAATTTCTTCTGCTGGCTCTGTCGTTTTTGTTGACACAGCATTCACCCACACAGGAACATTATAGCCTACTGTAGTTATTGATTTATAAGTTTCCAGTTCTTTGAATTGATTTTCTCTTAAGAAAATATTGTGATTTATGAATAATGCTAGTTTATTAGGCATATATAATATAGAAATTAGAAATTAGTAAAAGCAAGGAGGCTTAAGATGAACAAATATTTTTTTTGCATTCTTTTTCTGATAATATGTATTATATCAGGAAGTCATTTTTTATTCAATTCTAAAAATGACAAAATAATTAAAAAATGGGCACCACAAGAAGACGTTGTGGAAATGCCTATCGTCAAAGATAGTAAATCATATAAAGTTTCTTTCAAAAATAGCTCCCCTGTCCCAGAAAGAAATGAAAAATATTTTGATTTATTATCTGCATCTGTAAAAATAAGAGCAAATGGAGCAAGTGGATCAGGAACAATTTTTCATTATGATCATGTTGAAAACTGGGCTTATATTATATCTTGTGGTCATTTGTGGTCAGGAAATTATGATTACAATCCAAAAAATAAAATTAAAAAAGCACAAGTTATAACTTGGTATAATGAAAAAAAACTAAAAAGTGAAAAAACATATGAAGCAGAAATTCTTTTTTATAGCAATGAAAGAGGATACGATTGCAGTTGTATTAGATTCAAACCTGATTGGAGACCTAATTACTACCCTATTGGTTTTCAAGATCACAAACTAACACAAGGCGAAGAATTAAATTCTTTAGGTTGTGATGGAGGAGGTGAAGTTGCAAGATACGGAGTTCATTTTTTAGAATACAGAGGTGAAGATCTTATAACTGTCGATAACAGCCCTAGACCAGGAAGATCTGGAGGAGGACTTATCACTGATTCTGGTTGGTTTGTTGCCATTTGTTGGGGAACATCTGATACAATATCAGGAAATGGAGTAGGTTATTTCACTCCATTAAAATCCATTCATGAAATTTTCAATAAAAATAAACTTTATCATTTATTAAGTAATAATGAATTCAACATACCAATTTATGATAGAGAAAATCCTGATAAAAAATATGATTGGAATTTTGTGCCTACTCCAGTGAAAAAAATATTAGACTTTTCATTTTTCAATCACTAAATTATATTAACAATATGGCTACTTGATTTTTAGTAGCCATATTGTTACTTAATTTTGGAGAAAAATGAATATAACACATATGAGCGTCTCTAGAAAAACTCTTTGGGACGAATGCAAAAAAAAATATTATTACAAATATCACTTGAAATTAGACCCCGAACAAGAAGAACCTTTTCATTTTACATATGGAAAAATAATACATAAAATTGCTGAAGAATATATTGAAAAAAGAGGAGATAAAAGTCTTCAAGAAGTAACGAAATTAGTCACAGAAGGACATATACCAATACAAGATAATGTTTTTGCTCCAAAAATTCCTTATGAATATATGTTTAGAATGCCTGGACATCTTCAAAGCTTAGAAAAAATAACAAAAGAAATTGGATACGAAGGATATTTAGAATGGGACTTCAAATATGATTTAGATCCTCCAAACAATAAATTTGTAATTGGTTTTATTGATAGATTAATACTAAAAAATAATAAGGCTTTTATTTTAGATTACAAAACTACAAAAAGAGGAAAATACAGAAAAACAAAAAATACAATAAAAAAAGATCTTCAATTGATGACATATGCAAGAATAGTTCAAAAGGAATTCAATATACCAGCAGAAAATATTCATACGGCATTATTTTATTTGGAAGGTGGCAATTTAATTTCTTCTAAATTTTCTCAAGAATCATTAGAAAAAGCAGAACAAACACTGCTAGAATGTTATGATGAAATAAAAGATTTTGATGAAAAAAATGCATGGGGAAACGTAGGATATCATTGTAGATTTTGTGAATTTAACAAGATATGTCCATTTTATAAGTAGATTTTTATCAAATTATTTGATACAATTCTCTTATGGGAATAGATTTTGAAGTATTTTCTGATTGGGCAGAATCAAGATTTGATAATATTGTAATTAAAGATAATGAAGTTAAAATAAATTCTATATTTTGCGAAGATTACAAATACCATCTATGGTGCAGTCCAAGTGGAGGTAAAAATAAAAATCCTTATGGAGTTTATCACTGCTGGAAAACTGATGAAAAAGGCACTTTAGTCAATCTCGTAATGAAAGTTGATAAATGTTCTTTTGAAGATGCTCTTGCTACATTAAATTCTTATAATAATAAAATTGAAGAATTAGAAGAAAAAGTCCAAAGTATATTATCAAATAAAAAAGTAGTTGAACAAGAGATAAAAGCAGATGTTGTAAAATTAAAACTTCCTATCGACACTTATGCATTTGATGATTTGCCATCTTCAAATAAAATTAAAATAAAAGCAGAAAAATATTTGAATGAAAGAAAAATAAAAAAAGATAATTTATTCATATGTGTTTCTGGAAAATATAGAAACAGAATAATAATACCTTATTACAATAAAAATAAAGAATTAATATATTATAATTCTAGATCTCTAGATGATAATAAAATAAGGTATTTAGGACCTCCTAAAGAAATAGGAATTGGAAAAGGTGATGTCATTTATATGCCTGATAAATGGCCAATAGAAGGCAGCAAAATATATTTAACAGAAGGCGAATTTGATGCTATTTCTTTATGGTCAATTGGATACGATTCTGCTGCTTTTGGTGGCAAGAACTTAACTCAAATTCAAATGCACTTAATTAAAAATTACATTCCTGTTTTATGTCTAGATTCAGATGAAGCAGGATCCAATGCATTAGTAAATATGGGAGATTCTTTATTGAAAAATGGCTTTGAAGAAATTTATTATGTAAGAGCACCTAAAAAACATAAAGATTGGAATAAAATGTTACAAACAGATGGAGAAAAAGTAACAAAATATTACATTATGATGAATGAAAAAAAATATGATTACCTAATTGGAACAAAACTAAGGAGTCAAAAAATATGAAAAAACTAGAATATTTCTTAAATAAAATTTGTACTATTTTCACAATACCGACGAATAGAGATTTTAAGACTGAAAATCCTACTACTTTTCCACAACCTATTTTTCATTATTTTGTTGGGAAAATATTAGAAATTGATAATAAAGGAATACTTGTTCAACAATGGAATAATAATAATAAAAAATTATTGAGCTATTTTTTTATAGATCATATCGTTTCAATATCGGAAGAAGAAATATTAAATCCAAATGATCCTCAAGATGCAGAAGTTATAAATAATTATAAAAAAGCAAATGAACAAATCCATAAAAAAGAAATAAAAAACGAACCAAATATGGAAAAAAATGATATAAATTCTTTGATAGAAATGTCTGAAAATATTTAATTCATATATAATACATACAAGTATTGAATAATAATATCGGAATACTTATATGAAAACATTTAAAGAATATATTAAATTTAGATCTTCTTTTTTTGAAATGGCTCGCCCTGCTGTTTCTCTTGATCATGAAGAAATGGTAGAAATTAAAAAAATACCTATTTTTTATGATGAAGATGACATTAGGTATCTAGAACAGTTCCAAGAAAATGGAAAATACATAGAAAGAATTTGGCCTAATGCATTAAGAAGAAGATATATGTTATTAGTAAAACTTCATAAAGCAAAATTAAATGGAGAAGATACAAGAAAACTTGAAAATGTAAGTATGAATTTTACTGATGGTCAAAAAAAATATTCATTTAAAAACATTAAGACAAATCTGAATAAATTATATGAAAAATTAAGCGGAGATGATGATTACAAAAAATATTTAGGAATCCCTACTGATAAAATTGATATTTATTATGACAAAGGAAGAGAATTTGTTCAAAATCCTAATGACGAGCGGTACTATCGCGTTAGAAGAGGATTAATAAAAGATAAAAAAATAAATATACTTAAAGATATTTTACAGAAATATATAAATAAAAATCCAATAAAAGGTGAATTATTATGTAGAGTAAAATATAATTGTAAAAACTTAACAAACTCACAAAACCTTCGTCTAAATAATAGAAAAAAAGATAGTGAAAAAGAAAAAGATCTTAGCGAAAAAGATCTTATTAAAAAAGATCTTAATGAAAAATACGAAGGATTTGTATCATGGGTAAAAGATACTGCCAATTCTAGTGGTAAAAATAAACAACTTGCAAAAGACTTCGCAGATAAATACTTTTATAAAAATAATAAAGAAATAAAATTAAATATTATTATATCTACATTAACAAAACTTGCAAATAAAATAAATCAAAATATCAATATTAAATTGAATGAAAAAACAAAAGATTTGCCAAAAACTCAGGTGCGAACTACATCTCAAAGAGGAAATGTTCATGGACCATATAGTTATAATTTTAGAAATTTTAGAATAAGTTCAGATAATGAATCGCTTGCGCATTCTGATGGATTTGTAGTTCCCGATTTACGTTCTATTAAGAGAAGTATTAATACATGGAAAATTTATTCAAGATTAGCTGGAGATTCTAATGCGCAATATAAATCTGGACTAGTTCCAGGAAAAATATTATATTTTGAAAAAGACAAAGAAAAACAAAAAGATTTTAATTTTAGATTCAAATTAGTCACGAACTTAAGGCATTTTCATTCATTATCTGAAAACAAAAAGAAAGAAATAATTGAGAAAGCAATAAAAAATATTAAATATAATTCTAGCGATGATATTTTTGAAAAAATTAAAGAATATGAAAAAAAACAAGGAAGATCTAAAAAATTAATAGATGATGATGAAAATACTCAAGGGCAAGATTCTATTATAGATAAAATATGTGATATAATTATAAAATATTTCAATCGTGAGAATATGAATGTAGATAATGTTTATGATTTTATAAACAATAATGAAAATGTATTAAAAAATATAGTAAATAATACCCAACATATTAGTCCTCACCAATGGAATTCATTTCATTATAGAACAGGAGATCCTAATATACATTCAAAAACTTTTGCTGCTGGAGCAATACATCCTAACAAACAACAAGTAGAAGTTAATTATGCAATACTTGATATTTTTGATAATTCTAACTCAAGTTTGCAAAAGTTTTGGGATTTCATAAAAGATAATTTATTTATAGGAAAAAATATAATTCAAATAATAAATGAAATACAAGAGTCCATATTAGAAACATTGATAATTAAAGAAGATACCAAAGAGCTGGGTAATTTTTTGCTTAAAAATTTAGAATCAATTTCCACGCAAACATTAAATCAAATAAAATACAAAATAGGACATAAAAATGTATTGCCATTAGCTAGAGTTTTCAAAAATAAAATATTAAATAAAGAATTAAATTTAGAAGAAATAGAAAAAATAAAAGAAAGTAAATATTATAAAGCTGCACAAAAAGCTTTTCTCTATTTTGTTTCTACTGAATCTAAAAATTTTGTAAAGCAAATGACGCAACTATTCAGCAGATTACAAAATGATAAATTCAATAGAAAAATTAGATTAGAAAACCCATATGAGAGAAAAGAAGTGGAATTAGACGTAGTTAAGCTTTTAAAATATTTTGATTCAGAAGAATATTCAACAAGCCATTCTATAAATTCATTAAAAGGTTTAACAAACGATCAAATAGAAAATATTGAAGTTGAAATTACTGAATATTTAAAAAATGAAGAAAAAGAAGCAGAGAAAAAATTAAATTCTAGTAATAAATTTGTTGAAGGAAGCAAAAGATTTATAAAAGAAACAATAATTGATGGATTTTTTAATAATGCTAAAGAAAAAACTAAAAAGGCTTTTGAAAGAATATTGAGATCCGTTTCTTCAGGTTTTACGCCTAAGGCCCCATCGACCCTGCCAAAATCTACGCCCATGCCTGAAAAGCCAGCAGGAGTTAGGTCGCCCGAAAAATCTAAATCCCCAAAAGCATTTGAAAAGTTATTAGGTCTAGTAAGAAGAAAACCTACTTCTTCTGAGCCTGTTGATTTACCACCTGAAAAACCTACTTCTGAACCTGTCAAACCTTTTGTTCCTGTTGGTAGATCATCTGAAAAGCCTGCTTCTGAACCTGTTGGCAGACCATCTGAAAAATCTACGTCAACGCCTACAAATAAAAAAGCGGACAAACCTCAAATGCCTCAAGATGTTGACGACTTTGAAAAACATCTTGACGATTTATTATCTTGAAAAATATAGAATGTAACTCAGTTATAGTATGTATGAAAAATTGATAAACAATCTTATCAAAATACCTCATTGTACTTTTGCAATGAACTATGCAGAAAGAATTTCTTACTTAAATAGAATTAAAAATTATATACTCGAAATAAAAGAAAAAATCAATAAAAATTCAAAAGTTATTGATCCTGATGATAAATTACTAAACTATAACATTCCTGTTTTCATGCTTGCTTATTACGGAGTCAATGTTAGAGATATAATTCAAGAATATAATTCTTTATATAAATTAATTTTTAGAAATAAAATAAATGAAATAAATTCAATGTATTCTTGTAAAAGAAAGTACAATAAACCTTATAAAAAAATATTGTTTTGTAGTGGTAGATTGGCAGCATCTTCATCCGTTTTAAATTCAACTTTGAATATAATCAAGCATTTATCTTCTAAGAATAATTTTTACGTAGATATATTAACTAAAAAAATCAAAACAGAAAATGTCAAAAATAATTATAAAAATTGTAAAAATGTATTTGAAAAAGAAAATGCTCTAGAGTGCATTGATATAATAGGAGGAGGAAGGTATGATGCTGTGATTTATCCTGACATGAATATGGATTCTTTGAATTCTTGCCTTGGATTGTTCAGGTTGGCACCAGTTCAAATCAATACATTCGGACATAGTGAAACATCAGGTTCAGCAGATTATTTTATTAGTTCTAAATTTTACGAACATGAAAAATCTCAAGATAATTATAGTGAAAAATTAATTCAATTTGATTCTTTAGCATTAGATTATCCTGATTATAGTAAAAATAATAAAACAGAATTCAGTTTAGATAGAAATTATTTTCAAATACCTAAACATAGCAATGTGTATTACTGCAATTCTTCTTTTTTTAAATTCGGAAAAGAATTTTTTTATATTATTGATAAAATTTTAGAAAAAGATGAAAAAGCAATTATCGTTTTGACAAAATTAAACATTCCTATATGGGACATTAATTTTTATAATTTTTTAGAAAAAAACATATCAGAAAATAATATAAACAGAGTAAGATTTTTAAATAGATTAAACTCTTATGAAAACAATTGCATGATGAATATAAGTGATGTTTATATAGAAAGTTATCCTTTTGGAAATATGAACTCAACATTAGAATGCTTCAAATTAGGACTTCCTGTTTTATCTATTCCTACTTCTAAACTTAACAACAGATTTACATATGGATTTTATAAAAAAATGAATTTAGAAAAAGAATATTGCTTCACTAAATTTGATGATTATATAGATAAAGCAATTCAAATGGCAAATAATAAAAATAAAAATATAAAAGAAGAAATAAAAGAAAAATCCAAAATTCTATTTGAAGAAAAAGAATCTTCTGTGGAATGGGAAAATTTTCTTTTAGAATTACTATAAATAAATATGTAATGTATAAAGTAAAAAATATAAAAAAATTTGTAAATAAATTAAAAAAAATATCTTGTGATAATTTCATGAAAATAAATGATAGTATAAATGATGAGATTTCAGAAGAAATAAGAAAAATTAAGGACTTTGATTCAATTATAAATGAAGAAGAAATAAAAAATATTGCAATACCATTTATAAATAGAAACAAAACAATATCTGAAAGTTCTTTGATTAAAATTATTGAAGATATAAATAATAGAATAATAAGTAATTCTATATCAAAACTAGTATCAAATGGATGCTTAGAATCTGCTTATGATGAAGAAGAAAATGATTTTATATTTTGGAAAGTTTAAATTATTTAAAAAACTTTTTCAATCCTTTTTTATCTACTATGCTAAAATTTTCTAATCCATATTCAACACCTTTTTTACACTTATTGAAATTTATTGTTTCAAAATAAGTTTCGTTAGGTTCTACTAAAAATATATCTATTCCTTTATAACCTTCTTCGTTTTCTTTCTTAAGGCATTTTTTAATATCTCTTCTCATTATTTCTTGTAGACTTATATCCAATGCTCTGAATCCCATCTTTGGAATAGAAAAAAATCCTTTTTCTTTTTTCCATTCATCTACTTCAAATCTTCTACCCATTATAACGTAGATTTTATCACATCCTGCTTGAATGCACTGTTCTAAAGGTGCCAATTGTCTACTACCAGCATCAACCCATCCATCTCTATCTTCTACTAATGCCGTTATTGCAACGCTTCCAAGAACTGCTTCTGCAAATTCTTCTGCTGACACATTCTTATTAGAAACATAATCCATAAATCCATCTTCTATGTTCATTCGCACAACAACACTTTCACAGATAGGTTTATTTTTAACTGCTTTATAAACTATTTTTTGCATTGGCTTTTGATTCAACAGTCCACTTTTCCATAAAAAATTATAATTTATAGAAAAAACATCAAATATATTATTTATTCCTCCCCACAATTCATACAATCCTTTAGGACCCAAATAAGCATAAGAAGAAGCACAAATAGATCCTGAAGAAATTCCTATTGTAAAATCAGCATTGATTCCTTGTTTGTGTAGTCCGTAGGCAATTCCTGCTTGAATTGATCCTCTAGCACCTTCTCCTGTGAAACAAAATCCAATTTTATTCATTTTTTATTCTTCCTTTTTGACTTTTTCTTTTTTCTTTTTTTCTTTTCTTTTTTATAATACCATGGATAAAAACCCCATCCACAACATCTACTTGGATATTTACTTATATCTTTAGACAAAGTTCCATTGCCGCTATTGCCGCTATTGCCACTAGTTCCATCGCTAGTTACATCGCTAGTTACATCGCTAGTTCCATCGCTAGTTCCACCGCTAGTTCCATCGCTAGTTCCATCGCTAGTTCCACCACTAGTTCCACCACTAGTTCCACCACTAGTTCCACCACTAGTTCCACCACTAGTTCCACCACTAGTTCCACCACTAGTTCCACCACTAGTTCCGCCACTAGTTCCGCCACTAGTTCCGCCACTAGTTCCGCCACTAGAGTCTTCTATAATTTTTATCCAATTCTTAAATTCTATCATCATAATAACTATATAC
>Ga0136656_1000788_pt1 | contig 11184 bp, 16 predicted proteins | sample CPBDNA_9_FD_94862 | JGI IMG/M metagenome (GOLD analysis project Ga0136656, IMG submission 94862) | Freshwater to marine salinity gradient microbial communities from Chesapeake Bay, USA - CPBay_Sum_15_0.8_DNA (version 2) | ecosystem: Environmental > Aquatic > Marine > Coastal | place: USA...
ATTGGATATGTATTTTTTCTAATCTATTGGTTATATATAAAGATTACTAAGAGAAATGGAATATAAAATAATTGAAACTGAAAAAGGACAAAGGGAAAAAGTTTTTAAGGGCAATACTATGCTCTATAAAAAAACTAAGGTGGAGCATGATTCAGAAATTATAGAGTATGAAATGGTAGTTACCTATTATGAGGCAAATATTGAATTTGGCGTGTTTAGGGAAAATGAAATTGTGAAAGATGAAGAACTAAGGAAATTTCTTGAAGATGTTTTTTTAGATTATATGCTTAACAATTCAATCCCCTCACTGGATTAAACATTATTGGCTTTTCTCCACTTTTCATATTTTATATATACTTCTTCATCGGTTGTAATCCCATGTATATCCTTTTCTCCAAATCCTAGATCAGCTACTTTTTTTGTTATTTCGAAAATTTTTTTCATTGTTTCTTTTCTATTATCTATTCCTTTTGTCTCTATGTGGTTATCTAATGATAGTAAATACTCAAACTTTAATTTATCTGGAATTTCCATTATTTTATTGTTTTGAATGTTTTGAAAAAAAGTCCCACAATAGAGTACTTGTTTTAAGATGTTTATCTGAGCTATAGTCCCACCAATGACCACCATTAATAATCTTATAGTGTACAATTTCACTACTATTTTCGTCTGAATCAAATGTATATTTTTCAAAATTTACATTTACAGAAGTATTATAAAACTCTGAATATATTGAGGTACTTCCTAAATTCTCAAGATTATCGTTAGCATTAGACTTGTTATTAGATTTCCAAAAACCTAGAACTTCTTCAACACTTTTAAACTCTCCCTCATTATAACCATTGTAGCTAACAACTCTGTCTGATGTTCCATGTATCTTCAATATTGGAATAGGTGAAGATGGATTACAGCTATTGAATGTTTCATTAAGCATTGTCCCAGCAATATCACCGATAGCGGCTATTATGTTATCTGTATTGCAAGCTAAAAAATGAGAGAACATTCCACCATTTGAGTATCCAATCACATACACTCTTTTTAAATCAACAATATTATCTTGATTTATTTCTTCTAATAAAACCTTAAAAAAACCGATATCATCTGTACTACTTTTATTTACAAATGAAGTTGATGATGAACTAGATGGAGCAGCATTCCAATGAGAACCTCCATCTGGTAAATTAGATCCTTGAGGATATACCAAAACTACCCCATTATTATCTGAAATTTCAGTTAAGTCAGTTTGGTTAAAAAATTGTAAAGCTTGACCTCCATAGCCATGGAAATTAAAAATTACAGGAAGATTTTTAGGATTATTTAGATTGGGGGGAATATATAATAAGTACTCTCTGTTTAACCCACCATATTGAATATAATTAGTTGAAAGACCTTCATAGAAAGTAAAACCGGAGTAATTATCTTTTGATTTATTATCTACGTCAGACTTAGAACAGCTAAGTATAAGTAGCAAAGCAACAACAAAGATTTTCTTCATTGAAATAAAAGTAATAACTAAAATTTAAGGTGTCTTACAGTTTCAGCGTTATTCTGTAATTTTTTTAATGAATCAATACCAATCTCAATGTGTTTTCTATCAAATTGCATAGAGTTAACTTGATCTTTTTCCAATGTTTTTACTCCTTCTGGAAACATTGGAGAATCAGATACTAGAAGAAATGCACCAACTGGAATCTTATTATGAAACCCAACAGTAAAAAGAGTAGCAGTTTCCATATCAATTGCATATGCTCGTGTCTTTTTTAAATAATCCTTAAATTTTTTATCATACTCCCAAACTCTTCTATTGGTAGTATAAACAGTTCCTGTCCAGTAATCTGTAGTATGTTCTCTTATTGTAGTGGAAATTGCTTTTTGCAAAGCAAAAGAAGGCATAGCAGGAACTTCAGGAGGAAAATAATCATTTGAGGTACCATCCCCTCTTATAGCTCCAATTGGAAGTATAAAATCTCCAATATCAATTCTTTTCTTAAGTCCACCACACTTACCTAAAAAAAGTACAGCTTTTGGCCTTATAGCAGACAATAGGTCCATTATTGTAGCTGCATTAGGACTTCCCATTCCAAAATTTATTATTGTTATATTATGTGATGTTGCTGAAGGCATATTTTTATCTATACCATGAACTTTACAGTTCATAATGTCAGAAAAAATATCTACATACTTATCAAAGTTTGTAAGTAAAATATACTCTCCAAAATTCTTTAGTTCAAGTCCAGTGTATCTAACAAGCCAATTATCAACAATTTGAGATTTCGTTTTCATGTTTCAAAGTTAGGAAATAAACACCTTTAAATAGTTCAAATTAATAATCAAAAGTTTTATTTATATATTTGATGATTAAATCAATTAACATGAAAAAAATTATATTTTTTTTGTTTACTATTCTTTTAGTGTCATGTCAAGATGTTACTACTGATGAGAATCCTTGGAATGGTATTGTAACTTCAGATGATGAAAAAACTGAAATAGTTAGATCATTAGGTGAAGCATATACACAAGGAAAATTTGAGGCTGCATTAGATTATTTTACTGAGGATGGTAAACATTATTTCAATACAATTGAATATTCAACCCAAGAGATTATTGATGGTTATAATTATCATTCTGTTTTATGGGACTCAATTCAACATATTGAACCTGCTTTAACCACAATTCAATTTAATGAAGGAAGTACTTTCACTCTTCAATGGGCTGATTGGTCTGGAATTTCAAAGACTACTGGTGAAAAAGCAGAATCTACATTTCATTGCTGGTGGCAATGGGAAAACGATAAAATCATTTCTACTAAATGTTATATCGACTCTCCACTAATCACCAATGAAATGGCTTTATATGAAGCTGCTAATAATTAAAATAAAAGCCCTCCAACGAGGGCTTTTTATTATAGGTAATTCATGTAATAATCATTTCATACTTTCCAGCTACTTCAATACCTGCAGATTTACCAATATCTTTTAATAAACTATTTTATTCTTTTTATCGAATAGATCGACTTCAATTCGACCTTTCATACTTTCATAAATTCTTACATTCATGATAAAAACATGAGGATTCTATATAGGATGAATTCTATTTAATTATTTCAATTTCTATATATTTAACTTAAGTTAAAAAAAATTATTTTTCGTTTTGGAGTTTAAAAATAAAAAACCCGTATTACTTCTAGTTGATATTCAAAAAGCATTTTTAGAAAAAGACTATCCGGGTATTATAAGAAATAATCCAAACGCAGAATATATATGTGGTGAGATTCTAAAAAGATGGAGAGAAATTGAACTTCCTGTAATTCATGTGAGACATAGTTCCACTAATAAAGAGTCTAAACTTCATAAATCAAAACCTGGTTTTGAGTTTAATGACTATGTGAAACCATTAGAAGATGAAGTTGTTTTAACTAAAAAAGTAAATAGCGCATTTATAGGAACTAATCTTGAGAATATTTTAAAAAAAAATAGGATAAGTTCAGTTGTGGTTATAGGAATGACAACTAATCATTGTATATCAACTACTGTTAGGATGTCCGGTAATCTAGGTTTTGAAACTTATTTAGTCTCAGATGCTACCGCATGTTACAATACTAAAGGTATTAATGGAAATATTATTGATTGTGAAACAATTTATGAGACTTCGATAGCTAATTTAAGTGATGAGTTTGCAACTATAATTGACTCTAATAACCTTTTAAAAATTTTAAAATAAACCCTTATAAAAAATAAATATTACATATATCTACTAACGCTTATTTTAGCTGCTGAATCTATATATATTCTACCATATGTATTGGCAAGAGTTTTTAGGCCAACTTTTTTAGATATTTTTAATCTTACAAACCTTGAACTTGGGTCATTATTTTCAACATACGGAATAGTTGCTTTTTTATCCTATTTATATGGTGGAGTTATAGCTGATAAATTTTCTCCAAGAAAACTTCTTTCATACTCACTAATTTTTACCTCATTTGGTGGTATTGTAATGATGGCATATCCATCATATGTTGTTATGCACTTATTATATGCTTATTGGGGATTTACAACAGTATTTCTTTTCTGGGCTCCAATGATAAAAGCAACAACTGTTATTGGAGGAGAGAAAAAACAAGGTAAAACTTTTAGTTTTCTTGATGCTGGTAGAGGATTAGTTGCCTCATCTATAGGTATAATTGGAGTTATAATATTTTCATTAGTCATGCTTAATGATATATCTGCTGCAACTATAGACAATAAGAAAGAAGCTTTTAAATATGTTATTGGATTTTCATCATTAATAGTATTTATAATAGGGATTTTTATAAACTATTCCTTAAGAATTGACTCATCTAAAGGTCATATTATTGGAAATTTGGATGAAATGAAAAAGCTTTTTAAATCAAAATCCGTAATATATATAGGTTTAATAATTTTATGTGCTTATATGGGATATAAAATAACAGATATATATTCTCTCTATGCTTCCGAAGTAATGATGTTTGATGATATTGAATCTGCAAAAGTCGGTGCTTACCAACAATACCTTAGACCAATTGTTTGCTTAATTATTGCAATTTACACTGACAAAACAGGTAATATAAATAATATAGTCTATGGATTTAAAATTATGTTAGTTGGGTCATTATTATTTGCATCAGGAGTGATAACATTTTCTTTAAATTCATTATTTATATTTTCATTGATAATCGTAGCGATTGGAACATATACAGTCAGAGGACTTTATTTTTCAATTTTAAGAGATGGAAAAATACCAATAATTCTGTCAGGAACTGCTATAGGTATTGTTTCAATTATTGGGTATACGCCTGATATATTTGCTACTCCTTTATATGGGTATCTACTAGATACTTATCCTGGAATAACAGGACATCAATTAGTATATTTAGTATTAACTATGTTTTCATTAATTGGAATTTATGTAAGTTTGAAATTCAAAAAACTTAACAATTTATAATGGAATTTATTATATCAAATTGGTGGATAATTTTATTACTTATTGCTTTTTTACTAATTGTTTTAACATTTACTAAAAAAAATAAAAAGAATTATAGAGAATTATTAGATGATGGAGCAATTATTGTTGATGTTAGAACTGATTCTGAATTTAAATCTGGTCATTTAAAAAACTCTATAAATGTTCCATTAAAAGATTTAACTTATCGTATTAAAGAATTTGATAAAAAAGACAGTATAGTAACTGTTTGCGCTGCTGGAATGAGGGCTGAGTCTGCAAGAAAATATTTTGAATCTAAAGGTTTCAATGCTGTAAATGGGAGAAAATGGACAGATCTAAAAGATTTAGTATAATTATAAAATTTCTATTAAAAGACTAAATTTTAAAAATTATAATTAAATTGAAAAAAAAATAATTATGAAAAAGTTTATTTTAATTTTTACACTAACTGTATTTATATACTCTTGTGATACACAAGTCACATCTGAGCCTGCTGAAATTGGATTTACAATCCTTCAAGATGGTGAAAGGTCTACAATTACTGCTGGACCTGCATCAGCATCAGAAGTATGGCTCGAATATATCACGGCACATAATGAAAGAGATATTGAGAAGATAAAAAGTCTTAATGCTGAAGACATTAAAGTTTGGGGACCAAGTGGAGAGTTTATTAGTGGAACAGAAGATCATATAGCTTTTCTTGAAAACTGGTTCGAAACGAATAATCCAAGGTGGGCTCCGATGTGGTTTATTAACAATACAGGCGAAAACCCTGAAAACAACCAAGTAAATGATTATGTTACTTCTGGAAATCAACTTACACTGAATGTTGATGGTCAAGATATTGTTGTTTATCAAGTTAATGATGCTGCAATAAAGGATGGCAAGGTTCAATTCTTTTATGTTTATCAACAACAAAGGGCTGTTTCTTCTGAAGAATAAAAAAGAGGTCTCAAGTGAGACCTTTTTTATTTAATCCTTCCAAAAAAAGTTCTTCTTGATTGTTCTGATAATGAGATACCAAGGGTTTCATTGTAATTAAATGTAACTAGGATTCTTTCTCCTTCTTCAACAGGTGTTACTTGGTGTATAGATTTGTTTCCTTTAAAAATCATTAAATCACCCTCAAAACTTTTCACCTTAGTTCCCTCTAAATTATTATCTAATATTTTTTGAACAAAGTCATAATCTTCTTCTCCATCTTTAAATCTCATATCATTAAAGAATTCATATACCCCCCCTTTTGTACAATTTTTGACTAACAATGTTATAGTAAAATCCGAATTATCAAAATGCCAACCTAAAGCATCACCTTTATCATAATAATTTATATTAATGCTTGATAATGAGTCTTCATATGGATAAAGATTGTCCTTGCCTAGTAGCTTACAAAAAAAGTTTTTTAATAAACTAGAGTCATATAGTTTCTGTAATATTGAATCTTTGGGAATTAAATCATTTGGAATACATTTTTTGGTAGTACTCATTATTCTATTTCTAGGACTTTCTGGAGGAAACTTTTCGTCGTAATCAGAAACATAAACATTATATTCTGATGAACTTTTAAAAGATTTAGGTTTTAATTCAGCAGCTTCTTTTTTAAGTTTAATTAGACCTCTTTGACTAATAAATGAGTCAAAAACTAATATACCCTCCTTGTTTAGAACATTAGATAAGGAAGAGGTTTGTTCAAAAAAACGATCTTTATATTTCTCCCCAAGTATAGATTTCAAGTCAGAATCCAACATTTTATTTAACTATATTAGAATTAGAAACAAATATATCTAAAATGTCAACTAAAATTTCTAAAGGTTCCATATAGCATTATTTATCTACGAAAAATCTACAAACCTTAAAGGATATGAAGAAATGGATCTACTTACTATTAGTGAAGTGAAGAATAATGATGGGTATTTAGGTCATGAATTATTCGATATAAATAAAAAAAACATCTTTATCTAATATTGGAAAGACATGAAATCAATTGAGAAATGGCAAAATAATAGTTTACATATTAGAGCAAAGAGGATGGGTTCTGTTTGGTATAAATCATATAAGATTCAGATATCTGAGCTTCAAAATGATTACGTTTTAGAATAAATTAAATTTTATAAATTGTTATTAATCTGTATACTAAATGAGACAACTTTACTTGACTATATTGATAATAGGTTCAATATCTTTGAATATAGTATCACTAATGATGGGATTTGGATTAATAAATAAGTTTATAAACCCACTGATTCTATTTATAATTGCTACAGTAATACTCATTTATGGTATTTTAAATTTGTTATTTAAAAAATGATCAAAAAATATTACTTAACATTTAGTTTACTGTTTTTGAATTTATCATTTAGTCAAATATTTTATGATAGTAATGATTTAAAATACTATTTAGACTTCACTAAAAAAGCAGCAAATTTAAAGTTTCAAGATTATGAAATTAAAGGTCCACTTCAAGAGGTAATATCACTCTATGGAAATGCATTTACTTTAATAAAAGGCGATAGTATTCACTGGGTTCTTGGACAGAGTGAAAAAAAGAATAAATATTCTTCTTATTTAATAATTAAAGGAGAATATAAAGATATCGTTAAATTAGTAAGAAGAGAGGTCTCTAGTGAAAAGCATGAAGTTCTTGCGTCAGATATAATTTATTCAGGTCATTTTACTGATTACTTCAACTTTGTAGACGATAATGATTTTGAAAAAATTGCCAAAAATAGATTAATAGGAGAATATCTAAATGAGTTTGGTTTTTTAGAAGTCTACGATATTAAGATTGTTAGAGATAATGGAATTAATTATACAGATTTAGATATAAACGGAAAAATAACTTTAAGTAAAAAAGATATTGTTATTGAAACTAGTCTTCCAACATTAACAAGACTTGTAGGTTATTATGAATCCGAATTAAATAAAAATATTGATATTTTAAAGAAAGGTGTTATATCAGGAAGAGTACTTTATAAAAATAGTTCGTTTTACTCTTTAAGTATAGATAAGGATAACAAAGTTGGAACACTTACAACACTAGAGTTTTTATCAGATGTAGATGACAAAGAGGCAAATAAAAAAAATACAACTCTGTTTATAATTGTTGACTAATTTAGAAATATGAGAGACTTTTTAAATTATGGTGACTCGCTTGATATCAGATTCTTGATTATTACTGTCATATTTATAATTATTTGGAAATTATTTATTGAAAAAAGAATAAAAAAATGAAAGACCCCGTAAGATACTTTAGCTCAATTATATTACTAATTCTATTATTAATGTTAATTATTAATCTTATTTCTATTTAACAATTAGATAATTTAATTTTAATTTTTTATTTTTAAAAGAATTCAAAAATTAACTATATGAAAAAAATTCTATTTTTTATTTTAATTTTCACATTTACTTTTTCTTTTTCTCAAATTCAAACTAGAACTATTGAGGTAAAGCCTGGTCAAATGGGAAAATTTATTGAAATGGCTGGAAAAAAAACCAAAAAATTCAATAACCAAGAAGGTACAGCAAGATTCTGGACATATGAAATATTAACAGGATCTGATGCAGGTAAAATCTGGAGAATGCAAGCTGCATCTGCAGAAATGAGAGATAACTGGAGTAATGACTCAGAGGAAGTTGCGTATTGGCAAAAAAATGTTGCTCCCTACATAGCTAATGGTTCAGTTAACGGTAATTATATGTGGAACTATGCCGGTCCATATTCACATAACGTAGATTCAGAAAACCAAAATCACGTAATGATGCTCATTTATAATTACAAAGATTCTGGAGAGGATGATTTCTGGAGATTTAGAGAAAGAATTGTGGCTGCAAGAAAGGCTATGGATCCAGCTCCAAAAGGTTCTATGCATTCTGTTGTATGCTCGTCTGGTTGTAATGGAAATGTTGCACTAATTCTTTTTGAATATGAAAGCTGGGAAGATCAACAAAAATATAATCAAGAAAATCTTCCAAAAATGATTGAAAAATACAATGAATTATACGGAAATGATGCATACGAGCAAGATGGAAATAAAGTTGATAAAGCACTTACAGAAAACGGAAGAGGTCGTGTTCACTTAAGATTTATTCCTGAGGCAAGCTCTGATTAATGAATAATTAAATTTTAATTAAATGAAAAAAATAATATTATTAATAGCAATTTTTATTTCAGGATTTGTTACTGCTCAAGTTGGTCAGTCAAGAATCTTAAAAGTTAAAGATGGGCAAATGGATAAATTTATATCAGGTGTCTCAAAAAAAACAAAAATGTTTAATGACAACGAAGGTTCTGACAAGTATTTTACTTTTAGAATATTGACTGGTCCTAACACTAATGATTTTATCAGAGTAAGATGGATGGAATCTATAAGCGAATTAGATAATTATAATCCTGACTCGGAAGAACAAAAATACTGGCAAAAAAATGTAATGCCATATTACACTGAGGGAACAGCTAGAGTTTGGTCTAGAAATGCTAATTTATCTTATGTACCTGAAAATCCATCCGGTGATCTTAGGAGAGTTATTTATTATAACTACAAAGATTCAGGAGAACAAGATTTTTGGAGATTTAGACAACGAGTAAAGAAAGCTATGGAAGCTAGTGGCTATGAATCTGCAATGAATGTACTTTGGTGTTCATCTGGCTGCTCAGGAAATTGGGTTCAAGTCAGATTTCACCATGACGGATATTTAGGTCAAGAAACCGACTATGGTGAACCACTCCAAAGCATGATTCAAAAATATAATGAAATGTATGGAGAAGATGCCTATGAACAAGATAGTAATAATGTTGATGAGTCATTAACTACGGATGGAAGAAGGATAAGACATTTAATGCTTATACCTGAAATGAGTTCATCATCCTGGAATTAATACTCATCTTAGCTTATTAAAAAAGACCTCACTGAGGTCTTTTTTTTTATATTTATCTAATGCTCAAAATTGCTTTCAACCCAAACTACATATACCCTCTTGACGAAAATCACAGATTTCCTATGATTAAGTATGAGCTTATTCCTGAACAGTTAATTAGAGAAAATACTTGTATCTCTAATAACTTCTTTGAACCTGGAACTATTTCAGATGAAATTGTTTTAAACACGCATGAAAAAGAATACTTTGAAAGATTTAAAAATTTAAGACTATCAAAAAAAGAAATAAGAGAGATAGGATTTCCTCTCAGCAAAGAACTTGTTGAAAGGGAGATGGTTATAGCTCAAGGTACAATTGAGTGTGTACATTATTCAATTAAATATGGAATATCAATGAATATTGCAGGGGGAACCCATCATGCATTTTACGATCGTGGAGAAGCATTTTGCATGTTAAATGATCAAGCTATTGCTGCTAACCACCTTATTAATAAAAAATTAGCTGAAAAAATCATGATTATTGATCTTGATGTTCATCAAGGTAATGGAACTGCATCAATTTTTAGCACAAACGAAAAAGTATTTACAATATCTTTTCATGGGAAAAAAAACTACCCGTTTAGAAAAGAGAAAAGTGATATTGATGTAGAATTTGATGATAATACTGATGATCAATTCTATTTAAATAAATTAAAAGATCTTATACCTAAGGCTATTGACAGTTTTAAACCAGATTTTATTTTTTACCTATCAGGTGTTGATGTACTTAATAATGACAAATTAGGTAGACTTGATTTATCGATAGATGGATGTAAAAAAAGAGATAAATTTATTTTAGAATTGTGTAAAAAAAACTTAATCCCTGTTCAAGTATCTATGGGTGGAGGATATTCTGAGCTTCTAAAAAATATAGTCGAGGCACACTCTAATACTTTTAGATTAGCGCAAGAAATTTATTTTTAATAAATTAAACTAAACTATGTTAAAAAAACCACTTTTACTTTTTTTCTCAGTTTTTATTCTCTCATGTTCAAATTCTATTGAATTAAATGGAATAATAGATGAAGTTGAAGTTTTAAGAGATAATTATGGACTAAACCATATTTATGCAAATAACCAAAATGATCTTTTCTTTATGCAAGGATATCTAGCTGCAAAAGACAGATTATTTCAATTTGAAATGTGGAGAAGACAAGCTACAGGTACTGTTTCAGAAATATTCGGTGAAGATGAACTTGAGAGAGATATAGGAACAAGATTATTCAAGTTTAGAGGAGATATCAAAGATGAATTAAATCATTATCATGAAGATGGTTTTGAAATAGTTTCTTCATTCGTTTCAGGA
>Ga0136656_1000798_pt1 | contig 11100 bp, 9 predicted proteins | sample CPBDNA_9_FD_94862 | JGI IMG/M metagenome (GOLD analysis project Ga0136656, IMG submission 94862) | Freshwater to marine salinity gradient microbial communities from Chesapeake Bay, USA - CPBay_Sum_15_0.8_DNA (version 2) | ecosystem: Environmental > Aquatic > Marine > Coastal | place: USA...
TGCAATGCTATTTCACCACAAACAGCTCAAAAAATTAATGGAGTAATTTCTTCTGTATATTGTAATTTCATTGATGCAGGAATTATAGGTTTAAACCCTATAGTTGAAAAGGGCCAAACTAGATTATACGTTTCGGGACCTAATACCGAACCCATAAAAATTCTCGATAACAAAGGCTTTCAAATAAAAGATTTAGGAAAAGAAATAGGCAAGGCCTCAGCCATGAAAATGGTCTATGCTAGTGCGACTAAAGGTACTTTTGCTCTTCATGCAGCAGTATTAACAACCGCCCATAAACTTGGTCTGGTTTCTGAATATTTTACAGAATTAGAATACAGTAAACCTGATGTGTTATCAGCTATGGAAAGAATGGTTCCAAGGATACCTCTTGATGCAGCTAGATGGGAAGGAGAAATGTACGAAATTGCTAAGACTTTTTCCGATGCTGGTGTGACGTCTAAATTTCACGAAGGTTCAGCTGAAATTATGGCATTAGCAAATAGAACACCAATTTCAAAGGAAACTAGAGAAACAGTTAATGAAGCTAGATCTCTGATAGAAGTGCTCGATATGTATGTTAATGCATTAAAAAAATAATTCTTATTTCATATTAATATCTTTTAATTTAATTAACATGTATACTAATTAATATTTCTCAAATTAAGGAATTGATTTAAAAAATGCGCGACAAAATTTTCAATTATATTAGTCCAAACTTTTTTTATGGATGGATAATTGTAGCAGTTGCAAATCTTGGTATTTTTTCTAGTGGCCCTGGACAATCCCATACTTTTAGTGTTTTTGTAGGACCAATTGGAAAAGATTTAGGACTTTCAAGTACATCAATAGCCTCTGCTTATGGTTTGGCTACCTTAATAGCAGCTTTTATGCTTCCATATATGGGTAAACTTATAGATAAATACGGTGCTAGAAAAACTCTAATTGTAGTCAGCATAATATTAGGAATATCATGTATTTTCTTTGGTGCAGCCTCAAATTTTTTAATGTTAACCGTTGGTTTTGGTTTTCTTAGATTTTTTGGTCAAGGATCATTAATGCTTGGTTGTGCAAATCTTGTTTCTCAATGGTTTGATAGAAAACGAGGCTTTGCAATGAGCATCATGGCTTTAGGGTTTGGTATTTCAATGGCTATACACCCACCACTATCTCAGTTTATGATTGATGAGTTTGGATGGAAAGTCGCATGGATTTTTTTGGGTATATCAACTTGGATAATAATGGTTCCTACGTTATTTCTTCTTGCCTGGAATACTCCAGAAAGTGTTGATCTTTTACCAGATGGAGTTAATAAACAAAATAACATAAAAAATAATAATGATACCATAGAAGGTTTAGACCTTTCTCAAGCTCTTAGAGAGAAGTCTTTTTATATTTTAGCAGCCATGTGGTTTGGAATGGCTATGTTAGTAACAACTTTACATTTTTATCAGGTCACTATCTTAACTAGCCAAGGTATAACTGCAGATTTTGCTGCTGGGCTGTTTACAGTTTCAGCTATAGCAATGGTTTTATTTATGCCAATTATAGGAAAACTATTTGATAATTTTCCTACTAATTATGTTCTAGCCATTGGTCTTATAATCAATTTTATTTCACTGATGAGTATAACATTCGCTACTAATGAATATTACGCTTTTTTGTATGCTGTTTTCTTTGGCATTAACAATGCTATAAGTATGACAATGTTTGGTTATATATGGCCAAGATACTTTGGAAGAAAACATCTAGGAAGTATCCAGGGAACTGGGCAAATGATAGGAGTTATAGGAGCATCTCTAGGGCCATTACCAGTCGGATTTGCCATCGACTATATAGGTGACTCTTTGGTTACAATAAGATACCTATCCATATATCCATTAATTGTAACTTTTCTTACAATTTTCTTTTTAAAACATCCCTCATCATTAACAAAAAAATAATTCTAATTGATCTATTGGGAAACTTGATTGGTAAAATCATTCATACAACAATCTAATAACTTCAAAGCTATAACAGCGATGATATTAGCAGTTTTTTGTGTTACAATAATGAGTGTTCAAGCAAAGCTAATAGGCATAGAGTATCATGCGGCACAAATAACATTTGCTAGAGCTATAGTTGTTTTAATTTTTTTATTGCCACTAATATACAAATTAGGAGGCTTTAATTTTCTTAAAACAAATAAACCAATTCTTCATTTTTTTAGAGGGCTTGCAGGACTGACTGGTAATATAATGTTTTTTCTTGCATTCCAGAGACTTCCTGTTGCGGACGTTACAGTTATCTCTCAAGCTGTTCCCATATTTTCATCTATTTTAGCAATTATTTTTCTAAAAGAAATAATAGGCTGGCGAAGATGGCTAGCCATATTTATTGGTTTTGTAGGTGTTATCATTGCTATCAATCCAAGTGGACAAATTGCTGTAGCCTCCATTTATGCATTAGGTGGCACAATAATGTGGTCCACTACTATAATTTTTCTAAGGTTATTGGGATCAACAGAACATCCAGTTAAGACAGTGTTCTATTTTATGTTGGTAAGTTTTATTATCACATCTTTCTTTCAACCATTTTTGTGGAAACAACCAACTTTGGAAGTAATTCTTTTATTTATAGGTATAGGCCTTGCAGCTTTTTTAACTCAGTTATTAATGACATACGCGCTTCAAAAGGCACCTGCTTCTATTGTAAGTCCATTTAATTATACCGGAATTATTTGGGCAATAATTTTTGATTATTTGATATGGAATTCCCATCCTGTTTTTACAACAATATTAGGAGGAATTATTATTACAATTTCTGGAATATATATATTCAGAAGAGAGGCTAAATTTAAAAAAATTAGATAAAATTATTTTTAAATTTTAAAATTACAATTAGTTTGAAAATAACAAATCCGAATATCGGCATAACAATCATACCAATATTTAAGGGAATATATTCTCCTGCAAAACCAAGTAAAATTCCACCAATTGTTAGAGATCCAAATGAAATACTAGACCACCAAGTTAAAACTCTAGCTCTATATATATCCTCCACTTCCATTTGAATGATAGTTTGAGTACCAATACCAACAACAGTTGAAGCAAAGCCAACAATTATGAAAGCTATAGCCATTAAATACATATTTGTAGTACAACCAATAATAGAGCTCATTATTAGCCCTAAAATTAACATTGAAACTAATTTATTCTCTATTTTAATATCATTATTTTTTCTGAAACCTATCCAAATAGAAGCTAATAAGGCTCCAAATCCAGCAGTAGATGTAATTAATGACAACCCCAAACTACCTTGATCTAAAATTTCCCCTGCAATTGTAGGTTGTATTTCTAACATTCCTCTTACAAAAAAAGCACTTATAAAAACAACAAATAGTCCCTTTGCAATAATAGGTGTATTTAAAGCTACTTTTCCTCCTTCAAAAAAACGTTTAAAAAATTTTTCTTTATTATCAGAGGATTTAGTTCTTTTTCTTAATGGCATATACATTAGAACTGGAATTAGAGGAATATAAGTTAATAGTGCAATTAGAAAAGTACTTTCAAGACTTAATAAAGCTATACTTACACCTGCAAATGCTGGCCCAAGAACTCTTGATCCATTGAAAGACGCTGAATTTAAACCTACAGCACTAGATATTAAGTTTCTAGGGACAACAATAGATACAAACACTAATCTTACAGGATGATAACATGCACTTAACAATCCTTGCATGATTGACAAGGAGGCTAATGAAAATAATGTATGCAAATCAAGAAATTGTAAAAACCAAATCAAAACTGCAACAAGTAACATCAAGGTTTTCAGGATAATACTAGCTTTTCTCATATTCCAGTTTTCGGCAAAAACAGCAAATAATGGTCCAATTATTCCTGCTGGTGCCATCAATGCTAAAGCAACAAAACTTGTCCAAAAAGTAGATTGAGTAATCTCCCAAGTAAGCCAACCAACACCAATTTTTTGAATCCATAAACCAAGTAATGCAAAGGTATTACTAAAAAAATATAATAAAAAAGCTTTATTAGATAATGCATTCATTGCTGAAGAAAATCTTCAATTTCAGCATTAAACGATTTTGCATCTTCACAATAGGGTGCATGACCAACATTTTGTAATTCTTTAACCTTAGCGTGCGGAATTAGCTTTTCTAACTCATCAGACCGTTCTTTTGAGACAACTACATCTTTAGAGGCTTTTAAAATTAAGCAATCTTGTTTAAGATTTAATAAATATTTCGAGGTATCTAACGTTTGCATAGCCATACCGCCACACACTATTGAATTTTCACTGATTTCTCCACTAATTGAAGATAGAAATTTAAAAACTTCTTCATTTTGTAATTCAGGTAACATTTCTTTAATTCTTAATTGCCCAAATTCTTTATTAGACATTTTTTTTCTTTGGTCTAACCTTAACTTATATGCTTCTCTCAAGGGAGCCCCTTTTGGCAAAGCGTAACCCTTATGAGTACATGACAAAAAAACCTTGTTTACTAAATTATTGTTTTGGGAGGCAACAATTTGTGCAAGCATTCCACCCATTGAATGCCCAACTAAATCACATTTCTTAATGTTAAGATTAACTAATAATTTTTTAACTAACTCCGCTATTTTAAACATATTTAGATCCACTGGATCTGATTTACCAAAGCCTGGAGCGTCCAATGCTAAAATTGACCTTTTATCTTTAAAGTGATTAAACTGGTATGCCCAACTCCTACTATTCCCATTAAATCCATGAAGAAACAAAATAGGCCACTCTTCGTTTATTTTATTATATCTAAAAGAAAGGTTAATATTTAAGTCTTTGTCATGAAAAATAGATATAGGTGGCAAATATTCAAAAATTTTTTGATAACTCACAGTTATACTCCAATAAATATATTTAAAGATGCATTAAAAAAAATCAGACAAATTAGATGTTCAAATATATTTTGACTCTCAAAAAATTTTATTACAATATTTTTTACAAATAATTTTGGAGGTCATAATGAAACTAATAAATGGACTTATTATTTTTATAATGAGTTGTTTTTTATCCAGCATGTCATTTTCTAAAGATTTAACTGTTGGACTAAAATCTGAGCCTAGCTCAATCGATCCACACTATCACAATCTTGGGCCAAACAATGCTTTTTCAACCCATATTTTTGATAGTCTAGTCGGAACAGACGAAAACCAACAACATTATCCTAATCTTGCAGTTTCTTGGAAACCTATAGATGACACAACTTGGGAATTTAAATTAAGAAAAAATGTAAAATGGCACGATGGAAGTGATTTTACAGCAGATGACGTTATATTCACATCACAAAGGGCCCCAAACGTACCTAAATCACCATCTGGCTTTGGTACCTATTTAAAAGGTAAAACATTTATTAAAATTGATAGTCATACAATTCACATCAAAACGGGAAAACCATACCCCTTAATGCCAAATGATATTTCTACTGTTAAGATCATCTCAAAAAAACATGGAGAAAATGCTTCCACATCTGATTACAACAGTGGAAAAGCAGCGATTGGAACAGGCCCTTATAAATTTGTTCAGTGGGTTCCTGGTGACAAAATTGTCATTGAAGCCAATGAGAATTATCATGGAGCATTAAAAAATAAACCAGCATATAAAAAAGTTTTATTTAAGCCAATTAAAACTGGTCCTGCTAGAATAGCAGCTCTTCTCGCAGGAGATGTTGATCTTATTGATAGCGTTCCACCCTTAGATGTTGCTAGATTAAAGAAAAATAATAAGTTGAAACTTATGAGTGGACCCTCTAATAGAGTTATCTACTTACATATGGATCAATTTAGAGAAGATTCTCCTCATATAAGAGCTATAGGTGGAGGGAAAATAAAAAACCCCCTTATGAATGTTAAAGTCAGAAAGGCTATTTCACTTGCTATTAACAGAGATGCAATGGTTGAAAAAGTAATGGAAGGTATTGCGGTAAAAGCTGGTCAATTATTACCTGCTGGTTTTCATGGTGTTTCACCAAAGATGAAGCCTGATCCATATGATCCCAGTACTGCCAAAAAACTATTGAAAGAGGCAGGGTATGGTGATGGTTTTGAAATGACAATTCATGGCCCAAATGATCGATACATTAATGATGCCAAAATAGCTGAAGCTTTAGCTCAAATGCTCTCAAGAATAGGTATTAAAGCAAAGGTTGAAACAATGCCAAAGGCTGTCTATTTCCAAAGAGCATCTTCAGGTGGCCCTAACAAAAGCCCTGAATTTAGTTTTATGGTTTTAGGTTGGGGAGCTGGTTCTGGAGAAGCTTCTTCTCCTCTTAGAGCTTTACTTCATAGTTATGACAAATCTATAGGTATGGGAAGAGCTAATAGAGGCAGACATTCAGACCCTGCTGTTGATAAGATTATTCAAAAAGCTTTGTCAACTGTAGACGCTGACGCTAGAGGAAAATTATTAGCTGAAGCAACTGAAATAGCTGTTGGTCAAAATTACGGTGTTATTCCTGTTCACTATCAGATGAATACATGGGCAACAACATCTAATTTAAGTTATCAACCCAGAACAGATGAATATACAATTGTCATGGGGTTAAGTGACAATTAATAATCATAAATCTATTTTGACCCGGAGCCTAATGGCTTTGGGTTAAGATTTTGTTTACTGAAATAATATGACAGCTTTTTTACTTAAAAGATCAACTCAGAGCCTGCTGGTTTTATTCATTATGTCTTTGCTAGTTTTCAGTGGTGTGAACTTAGTAGGTGATCCAGTTGAAATGTTAATAAATCCTGAGGCCGATCAGGAAGATGTAGAAAGAGTTATTCGAGAGTTAGGCTTAGATAGACCAATAACAGAACAATATTGGTTTTTCTTGGTAAATGCCTTTAAAGGAGATTTGGGAACTTCTTTTGTATTTGGAGAACCTGCCCTTAAACTTATTATTCAACGAATGCCCGCAACATTAGAGTTAGCGTTTTTTTCTTTATTTATATCAATTATTTTTGCATTGCCTCTTGGAATATATGCTGGATTAAAACCAGAAAGCAAAATAAGTAAGCTAATAATGGCTGGGTCTATATTAGGTTTTTCAATGCCCACTTTCTGGGTAGGAATAATCTTTATTATGATTTTTGCAGTTCATCTTGGATGGCTTCCATCTACAGGAAGAGGTGAAATTGGTACTTTTATGGGTATTCATAGTTCTTTATTCACACTTGATGGTTTGTCACACATTTTCCTACCGGCTTTAAACCTTGCTTTATTTAAATTATCGTCAATTGTTCGTCTAACAAGAGCTGGAACAAGAGAGATCATTCATCAAGATTATATAAAATTTGCTCGTGCAAAGGGGTTATCTGAAAATAGAGTAATAAACACCCATCTTCTAAAAAATATTTTGATACCAATTGTTACAGTTGTTGGTCTTGAATTTGGTTCATTAATAGCCTTTTCTACAGTTACAGAAACAATTTTTGCATGGCCTGGAATGGGTAAATTAATTATAGATTCTATATATAATTTAGATAGGCCAGTAATTGTTGCGTATCTAATGATAATTGTTTTTTTCTTTGTATTCTTAAATTTAATAGTAGATATATTATACACGATTTTAGATCCACGTGTCCGTATTCAAGGTTCTAAATAGATGTCTAATGAAAAAACAGGTTTATCAAAATTTTGGTCCGAATTCACTGAAAATAAAATTGCCTTAATTTCATTATTGATTTTTCTATTTATTGTATTTGTAGCAATTTTTGCTCCTATTATTTCTCCAACTGACCCTTATGATCTAAGTAAAGTTAGCATTATGGATAGTAGACTTCCCCCTTTATCAGAAAATTTTGCTGGTCAAACCTTTGTTCTAGGTAGTGATGGAGCAGGAAGGGATATGTTATCTGCTATTTTTTATGGTTTAAGGGTGAGCTTAGGCGTTGGAGTTATGTCTGGGATATTTGCATTAATAATTGGAACATTTTTTGGAATTTCGGCCGCCTTTTTTGGGGGTAAATATGAAACTTTTATAATGAGAGTAGTAGATATTCAGCTAAGTTTTCCGTCAATTCTTATGGCACTTATTATTCTGGCAGCCTTTGGCAAAGGTGTTGAAAAAACAATTATCGCATTAGTATTAGTACAATGGGCATATTACGCCAGAACAGCTCGAGCAACCGCATTAGTTGAGAGAAGTAAAGAGTACGTTGAAGCCGCCCATTGTTTGGCCTTAGGGAATAAGAAAATTATGTTTAAGCATATTTTACCCAATTGTATGCCACCATTAATAGTTGTTGGTACTTTGCAGACAGCACATGCTATTTCACTTGAAGCAACACTGAGTTTTTTAGGCCTTGGTCTGCCCATAACTGAGCCATCCCTTGGACTATTAATAGGAAATGGTTTTGAATATATGCATACAGGAGATTTTTGGATAAGCATTTTCCCTGGAGTTGCTCTATTAATTACTATTGTTTCAATCAATTTAGTAGGCGACCATCTGAGAGATATGTTTAATCCACGTCTTAAAAGATAAAACAATGGACAACATTTTAAAAATTGAAAATCTAAAAACTCACTTTTTTACTAAAAATGGTATTCTTAAAGCAGTAGATGATATTAGTTTCAATATTAAACGAGGTGAAATTGTCGGTTTAGTCGGCGAGTCTGGTTCAGGAAAATCTATAACTGGTTTTTCTATAATGGGTCTGATTGATGCCCCTGGTAAAATTGTTTCAGGTAACATTTTATTTAATAATCATCCCCTACTTAATTATACCCCTGACCAAATGCGCAATTTAAGAGGTAACAAATTAGCTATGATTTTTCAAGACCCTATGATGACGCTAAACCCTGTTTTAAGAATAGATACGCAAATGATTGAAACAATCAAAGCACACGACAAAACCATATCTGTTAGAAATGCATTTGAAATAGCAAGAGATACTCTTGGTCTAGTAGGCATTTCTTCACCAGAAGAAAGGATGAAAGCTTACCCTCATCAATTTTCAGGTGGTATGAGACAAAGAGTATCAATAGCTATTGCAATGCTAAACAAACCAGATTTAATCATTGCAGATGAACCAACAACTGCTCTCGATGTAACTATTCAAGGACAGGTAATTTATGAAATGCAAGAGTTGTGTAAGAAAACAGGCACTGCATTATTATGGATTACACATGATTTAGCTGTTGTAGCGGGGATAGCATCAAGGATTTGTGTTATGTATGCTGGAAGAATAGTTGAACAAGGTTCTGTGAAAGAAATTATTAATAATCCAATGCACCCTTATACTATTGGCTTAATTAAAAGTGTTCCAAGTCAAAACAAGCGTGGGGAACCACTTCATCAAATTGAAGGTATGGTTCCTTCAATGTTAAATCTACCTGATGGCTGTGCTTTCCATGACAGATGTAACCAAGCAACGAATAATTGTAAAAATAGTAGACCATTAGAAACAAATTTTTCTAAAACAAGAGTAATTAGATGTTTCAATTTTGAAAGATGAATCTGAATGTCAAAAATACTTGAAATAAAAAATATTTCCAAGAAATTTATAAAATCTATAGATTTATCATCAAAGTTTATTAATTTTTTTGGTGATTTTTATCGTGAAGAAATAATTCATGCAGTAGACAACGTATCATTTGACGTCATGTCAGGAGAGGTTGTTGGTGTAGTTGGCGAATCAGGTTGTGGTAAGTCAACGCTAGGTAGAATGGTATCTGGAATACTACCTATAACTTCCGGCAAGGTCGACTTTAAGGGAGAACATTATTGTGGTTTTGAGGGAACAAGCTATAAAACTGACATTAATCTTAATTTAAAAATACAAATGATATTTCAAGATCCTTTCTCTTCATTAAACCCTAGACAAAAAATAATTGATATAATTTCTGAAGCTCCTCTTCATCATGATCTTATAACAAAAAAAAATAAAAAATCATTTGTAGAAGATATTTTGAAAAAGGTTGGTTTAGGTTCTGATGTAATAGAAAGATATCCGCACCAATTTTCTGGTGGTCAAAGACAGAGAATTGGAATAGCTAGAGCGCTAGCTGTTTCACCAGATTTAATAGTATGTGATGAATCAATTGCAGCCCTAGATGTATCAATACAGGCTCAAGTAATTAACTTGTTTTTAAAATTAAGAGAAGATTTCAATTTAACTTATTTGTTTATAAGTCATGATATTGGAGTAATACAACATATAGCTGATAAGGTTGTAGTAATGTATCTTGGACAAGTTGTAGAATCAGCTAGTGTGAAAGAAATATTTAGTAAGCCCAATCACCCTTACACTCAAGCCCTACTTGAAGGTGTGCCAACTTTAGACACGAAAAGAAAAGTATACACACCTATAAGAGGAGAAATTCCTTCACCATTAGATCCTCCAACAGGATGTTATTTTCATCCTCGTTGTAAGTTTTCAACTAAAAAATGCATTGAAGAAAAACCTTTATTTTCCGAAATTTCACCCGGTCATTTTTCAGCTTGTCACCTTAATAAAAATTAATTTTTTTTAATATTAATTAAACTGGATATGCCAATCTTACAGCTGTTTTGCCAACAAATAATCTTTTTGAGGGCATTATCAGAAAAGTTTGATCAAATGGTGCTTCAATAACTTCTTCATCATCATAACCTATAATTTCACCTTTTTTTAGACAATCAAAACCTTGCCAATTCTTTTCAAATTTAAAATTTTTTGTTTTTATAGTTATGATTTTCCCAACTTTTAGGAATTGTATTTTTGAATCATTATCTGATTTAGGTAAGTATTCCAATCCAAATTCATTACCCATAATACCCGTGTTACGTATAAATCTAATTGTAGTCTCAATAGCTATTGGCTCTGAGCTTTTTTCCCAATGTTGACCACATTCTACGAGAAGAGCATTTTTAATACTTGATGGATTTGAAAACTCCCCAAAATCTCGCATCCTCATTCCTTCTTTATGCCCTGAATCAATAATAGTTGGAATTTTCATACCTACAGATTTAGCTAGGTCTAGCCCTTTTTGCTCCATTCCAGCCATCATTAATGGAATACAAGGTTTCTGCATTGAATGGATATCTAACAAAAAATCAACTTCTGCAATAATTGGCTTAACTTCTCTTGCTCGTAA
>Ga0136656_1000801_pt1 | contig 11079 bp, 3 predicted proteins | sample CPBDNA_9_FD_94862 | JGI IMG/M metagenome (GOLD analysis project Ga0136656, IMG submission 94862) | Freshwater to marine salinity gradient microbial communities from Chesapeake Bay, USA - CPBay_Sum_15_0.8_DNA (version 2) | ecosystem: Environmental > Aquatic > Marine > Coastal | place: USA...
AATACTGGAAGACCTATTCAAGCTAAACCTGTACCACAAAAAATAAATTATCAAGGAACTGGTGGCAGGATTAATCCACCAAAAGTTCCTACAAAAGCAGACTTATTACCTCCTAAACAACCTCCAATGTCAGTTGGTGGTGTTGGCGGTATAACAGCTCAACCAGCTCCTAAAGCTCCTACTACATCTAGTAGAAGTAATCGTACACAAGAAACTCAAGAAGAATTTATAGCTAGACTTAACAGAGAAGCAGAAGCTCAAAAAGCAAATTATAAACCTATATCTGAAAGACCAGAAATATATGGTGAGGGAAAAAGATATGACCCAACATTATTACCAGAAGGATATTCTTTTGATGCTCCTACAGGTAGAGCTTATACAGCAAATATGCCTTCAAAACCCGGAGCAGTGTTTGCTTATGGTCCAGACGGTCAAAGAATAGAAGTTGGTGGAGACCCTAATTATAAAGCACCTTCATTTCCAAATCAAACTTCACAAGCTTTTCAAAGAAGTCCAACAACAGGTAAAGGCTCTGACCAAATGTTTATTGATAGAGAAGGTGATGCTAGACCCGCTATGTCTGTTACAGATGCGAGAGATGCAGGAAGAGGATATGAACCTCCATACAGACCACCCGGAACTCCACCTTATACACCTCCGGGAACTCCTCCGGGAACTCCTCCGGGAACTCCTCCTGTAACTCCTCCGGGAACTCCTCCTGTAACTCCACCTCCTGTTGATGAGACTGAAGCACCTTTAACAGCTAAACAAAGAGCAGAACAACTTATACAACAAGATACTACTATAGCTCCTCCTCAAGAAGTAGAAGTAGGAGAATTAGGTGTTGCTAAAACTATGGCAGAAAGAGAAGCTATTGAAGCTGCAACTGCTGAAGTAGGAGCTGCACCAGAAGCTAAATTAATGGAGGACATAGCTACTGCACAAACTCCAGAACAAATAGAAACTGCTACATTTGATGCTTTTACAGTAAATCAATCTCCAGAAGTAGTAGCAGCTATACAAGAATTAACACCAGAAGTAAGAGCTAGAATAACTGCAAAAGTTCAAGAAGGTGCTATAACAAGTCCTGCAACAGCAGCTCAAGTTGCTAAAGAAGAAATAGAAGCTGCATTAGCTCCAGAAGTTCGAGGACAATTAAGAGATATTTCTCAAGTAGCTGAACTAGCTCCAAGAGAAAGAATTGAAATGGAAGAAGTTCCAGAAGCTGAAGTAACTACAAGAACTGCACAAATTATAAGTGAAAAGCAAAAAACAGATATACTTTCTAACGTCACAGGAGAAGGTGTAAACTTAGAAGATATTCCACAGTTTACTGTAGTTGGTCAAAGAACTGCACAAGTTGCAGAAGCTAATACAAGAATAGCACAAGAGCTAGGAACAGCTCCAAGTATGGATGCTGTTGAAAGAGCTGCAATAACATCTGATGGAGTTGCTAAAGGTGATGCTGCTCAGATAGGCGGTGTACCAACTTTAGAAGCTGCATCAAGACAAGCAGTTACTGGAGAAGCTCGTAAAACTGCAGCAGCAGATATGTTAGCTGTGGTTGGTGAAATGCCACCAGAAGTAACAGCAGCTATTATTGAAGACCCAGCAACAGTAGAAGCTCAATTAGATACAGCACCTGTTAATGTTCAAGCAGCAGTAGCAGCACTTCCAAAAGAAGCTTTAGTATCTACACAGATGGAAGGATTACTTGCTGGTATAGAAGAAAATAAAACTCCTGCATGGGCTAGACCTGCTGTAGATGCAGTTAATGCCATGTTAGCTAGAAGAGGTATGTCAGCTTCAACCGTTGGTAGAGATGCTTTATTTAATGCTATTATTCAAAGTGCTTTACCAATTGCACAAAGCAATGCACAAGCTTTACAACAAAGAGCTTCACAAAATTTAAGTAACGAACAACAAGCTAACTTACAACAAGCTAACCAAGTCATGCAACAAAGGATGACTAATCTTGCTAATAGGCAAACAGCAGCTTCACAAACTGCACAAATGGCACAACAAGTTGTATTAAAACAAGGTGAGTTTGAACAACAAGCAGTACTAACTACAGCTCAACAAGAGCAACAAGTTAGAATGCAAAACATTCAAAACGAACAACAAAAAGCTTCTCAAGAATCTGCACAAAGACAACAAGCAGCTATTGCTAATTTAGATACAGCTACTAAAATAGATTTAGCTAATCTTGAAATGCTTAATGCAGCAGGTAGAGAAAATTTAAGTGCTGAACAACAAACAAGATTAGCAAGTTTTCAAGCTAAAGTAGATAGAAATGCTAGACAAGCTGAACTTAATCAGCGAATGGAAGAAGTTAATCTTAGTAACGAGTTAAAAGTAGAGCTTACAAATTTATCAGAATTAAACGCTGCTTCTAGAGAAAATATGTCTGCTGAACAACAAGCTAGACTTACTAATCTTAATGTTCTTGTAGACTTTAAAAAGACTAATGCTTCGTTAGCACAGCAAATGGACTTAGCTAATATGTCTGCTGAGAACCAAATGGAACTTGCAAACTTGCAAGAAAGAGCTGCTGCAGACAGTGCAAACTTTACAGAAGCTAATAAATTTAGATTACAAGAACTTACAACTGCTGCAAGTGTTTTGTCACAGAATGCTGAGTTAAAACAGAGAGCAGAGTTTGCTAAGTTAAGTGCTGAAGAAAAAATAACACTTGCAAATCTTACAGCTAAGAACCAAGCAGATAGTGAAAACATGACTGCTGCTAACCAAGTTGAGTTAGCTAATTTAAATAAAAAAATGAGAGTTGCTGAAGTTAATGCTAACTTAGCACAACAATTAGGACTTGCAGAGCTTTCAGCAGAACAAGAAAGAGCAATGACTAATGCTCAAATTAATGCCAACATGGACATGGCTAACTTTAATGCAGAACAACAAACTGCTTTAGCTAATAGTAAGTTTATGCAAACAGCTACACTTACAAATCTTAATAACAAACAACAAGCAGCTATGCAAAATGCTACAGCTATGGCTTCAATGGATTTAGCAAACTTATCTACAAGAGAAAGGTTAGCTGTAGAAAATGCAAGAAACTTTTTACAAATGGATATGGTTAATTTGAGTAATCAACAACAAGCTAATATGCTAACAGCTCAACAAGAACAACAAAGATTATTATCTAATCAATCTGCAGAAAATGCTGCAAGACAATTTAATTCTGCTAGTGAAAATCAAACTAATCAATTTATGGCTAGTTTAGCTGCACAAGTTGACCAGTTTAATACAGCACAATTAAATACAGCAGAGCAATTTAATGCTCAACAACAAAATGCTAGAGATGCTTTAGAGTTTCAAGTAGAAGCTGATTTAGAAAAAGCTAACGCTGCTATGGTTAATCAAGTTAATCAATTTAATGAGCAGACAGCTTTTGAAAGAGATAAATTTAACACAGCTAATGCACAAGCTATAGAACAAGCTAACTTAGCATGGAGAAGACAAGCTAATACTATTAACACTGCTGCAGCTAACCAAGTGAATATGCAAAATGCTATGAACTCATTTAACTTAAGTTCACAAGCTTTAAGTTTCTTATGGCAAGAAATGAGAGACCAAGCTAATTATACTTGGCAATCTGCAGAAAATGAAGAAAATAGAAAAGCTCAATTGTATGCACAAGCATTGGCTAATGAAGGTGGTTCTGCAAAAGATTGGAAAAATAATATTAGTTCTATAGGAACTTTAATAGGTACTATATTCGGTAGTAAGTAAAACAAAGGAGAAAAGTATGGGATGGCTTAGAAAAAAAGCTAAACAAATAGGTAAAGCAATTAAAAAAGTAGGTAAAAAAATTAAAAATGTAATTGGTAAAATAGCTAAACCTTTTGCAAAGTTAGGTATTGTAGGTCAAGTTGCTTTAGGATTTTTAATGCCTTGGGCAGCAGGTGCCATTTTTAAAGGCTTTGGAACTTTAGCATCGACTATGGCTGGTAGTAGTAATTTATTTATTAAAGCTGCTGGTACAGTTATGAAAGGTATTCATTGGGGAGCTACTAAAGTTAAAGGAGCTTTTAACACTGTTACTGATGCTATTAAAGGAGGATTTGAAACTATTACTGGAAAAGCTAAAGAACTTTTTGGAATGAATGCTGATGCTTCAGACTTAATAAAAAATGCTCCTGAAATGAAAGAGTTTGATTTAGATAAAAGTGCATATGAAAAAGTTTTAGAAGACACAATAACTCCAACAACTGTAGAAGGACAATTAGCTCAAACTATCCCGGATGCAATTAGTGGAGTAACAGATGATGTTATAGGAGAAATATCAACTAAAGTAACAGATAAAACTATAGTAGAAAGTCTTAAAGAAAAAGGTAAGGAAGCTCTTTTAGATATACCAAGTAAAATTACTACAGGAGTTGTATCAGGAGTTCAAGAAGGTGTTGCAGCTTCTATATATCAACCAGATGTTGAGTATACTGCAGACGTTGCAGATTTTTTAAGTATGAATGCTTATCAAGGCTATACAACTTATAATGAAGTAGATTTTGCAAAATTAAATCAATATAATGACCAAGTAGGAAGTCAAGCAGGAATTTATGGTGGTCCTGTACATACTGTTTCATTTAGTAATGACCCTACTATAGGCTTGTCAAGTGTTGATAATTATATACAAGGATTAATGCAAGGGAGATAAACAATGGCAAAACAAACACAATTTAAAGATTTTGACCAAGACGGTTTAGAGTTCTTAGCAAACAATGGTAGACCAATACCGGGTTCATCTTTAACTAATAGTCCTGATAATCCTTATCCTTGGGAACAACCAGCTCAATATACAGAATTACAACCTGCAATAGATGCTTTGTTTTTAGAGCTATCAGAGCCAGAAGCTTTTCATTCTATTATGGATTTGGTTAGAAACGATGTTCCAGTAGGTGATGTAGCTCAAGTAGTATTAACAGATGGTTTTCAAAAAGGATTATGGAATCCAGATTTAATGTTACTATTAATGGAACCTACTATGTATATGATTATAGCTTTTGCAGAAAAAGCAGGTATACAAGATTATGTTACTTATGAGGGTGAACAAGATGACCCTGAAGACGAAGATGAACAACTAGCGGGTGTTGAAGAAGCTATTAATATTGCTCAAAGTAGAGTAGTATCTAAAGTAAAGTCTGGAGCATTACCTAGAGATATAGAAGAAAAGTTAAAAGAATTTACTCCACCAGAACAACCAAGTTTATTAGAAAAACCAAAAACAAGCGAACCAGAAAGTTTATTAGGTAGAGAGGAATAATATGGCAATAGAACAATTAGGTGAATCTTTATTAGCTCAAGCTAAAAGTAAAAGAAAAAAAGAAGAAAAAAAAGGTAAAATTTTTGGTGCTGTTCTCTTAGGTTCCCAAATAGGAAACATGTTTTTACGTAAACAAGCTCAAAAAAGGGCTGATGAATTTTGGAAAAGTAATATAGGTTTAATAAATCAAAGGGCTAATCAGTTTGATATGGGTGTTACATGGATGACTAACCATGATAAAATGTTAAATACATATGGTAAATCTAAAGACCCTTCAACAGGAGAAAATTGGACAAGTGCTTTTGATAGTATGAAATTAAAACAATATCAAACTTCTCCAGAATATTCAGATTTATACAACAAAGACCAACAAGCTTTTAACGAAATTGTAATGCCTAAATTAGAGGATGATAAAAAAGCTTATAGACAACAGCTTGAAGCTTATTCAGATTTTAGAAATATTAGAAGTAAAGATGCAGAAACTAAAACAGCTTATGAAAATTCATTAAGAAATAAACTTCAAAAAGGTGTTGACCTTATTAGTGAACAAGATAATGTTGGGGGTTGGTTATTTAATAAAATAGGTTTAAATCCTAGACCTTCTGCTGAATTAGTTCCTTTAAAAGATGAAAAAGGAAATGTAGTAAAAGATTTAGAAGGAAATATTAGCATGGTTCCTGAAGGTTTATCTGCTCAAATTAAATCAGATATAGTTTCTTCTGTAACTAAGACAATGTCAAACTTTAATAAGATACAAAATGCAGTAGGAGTAAGAGATAAATTTACAGATATTGAAATAAAATCTTTAACTCCTAAAACAAAATTTAAACCAACTGTTGAGCCAGATAGAGAGATTTCAAAAATATATAATGTTGTTTCTGGAATAGAAGACGAAACAGATACTTTAAAAAGAAGTGATTTTAAAATTACATTAGGTAAAGGAGAAATAACAGTACAAGATTTTTTAAATGAATTTGAAAAAAGTAAAGGTGATGTATTAGAAACAAATGAATCTTTAACAGATGCAGAAAAAAACCAAGTTTATTTAGATGCTTTAAAATTAGCTGATTATAATTATAAATTGTATTTGGCAAATGCAAAAGAAAAAGGAGTGGGTTCTTTATCTTTGCCTGAAGGAGGTAAAAAAACTTTCTTTGATGAAGCATTAAAAACTGTTATACTTGGAGATTTTAATTATCAAGTTGGTGGTTGGAGAAAAGATGAGCCTAGAGGAGTTTATAAAAGACAAACTATAAATAATTTATTTAATTTAATTACAAATAAAGAAGATATAACTATAGAAACTTCAGCATCTGGTAAAGATGAAACTATTTCTGTAGATTCTAATGTTGTGTCTAGTGTAATTTCAACTGAAGATGCAATCAAAGAAAAAAATAATATTAATAGATTTACAACTCCTGAAGATGTTATAAATAATTTTAAAAATACAATAATGTCTAATCCTCAATGGAGTAAATCTTCTCCTGAAATTAAGTCAGAAGTAATAAAAAATATTTTAGAAGATTATCCTGAAATGTCTGAAGTTTTAAGTAATCAATTTTTAGATTTAATGATTACTGATATGAAACAAAGAGGGGAAGTAGACGATACTAAAGTTACAGATATGAAACAACGTGGAGAAGTAGACGATACTAAAGCAAGTACGTTTAAATCTATACTGGAAATGGATGAGGATGAAATAATGAGAAGCGAAGCTGCTGATAAAGCTCGTTCACAAACACTACCAGCATTAGCAAAAATTATTGGAGTAGATAAAGAATCTGTTAAAAATAGAGAGATTAAAAAAACTGAAAACTTTATAAGCGGTGAAAGTATGTTACTTCCTTTTACTTTTTCTAAGTGGTTAAGAGAAACAAAAGAAATACAATCTTCTAAGATTAATAAAGAAGATAAAATTAAATATGCAAAAGAATTTTTAGAATTTTTAAAAAATAATTAATAATAATTATGTCAATTAATAATACTTCTTATGATGCTAATTACTTCTTAAATCTTTTTAACGAAGAAACTGAAGAAGAAAAAAGAAGGCGAGAAGAAGAAGAAAGAAGAAAACAAGAACAAAATATTGCTGAATTAATTCGTGATGAAGATGTTGAGTTATTAAATTACGAAGGTAAAAAAGAAAAACTAGAACCTATAGAAACAACTGAAGCAGTTCCTGTTCCTGTAATTCCTCAAGTTAGGAAAGAAGAAGGGTTCAATGCTTCTTATTTTTTAAATCAATTTAATGCAGGTTTAATAGAAAAGCCTGTACCTGAAGATGCGGATATACCTACTGTTGCACAAAGAGTAGAATTAGGTACTAAACTAGAACGTCATACACTTGGAAATCTTTTTAGAACTGTTAAAGCAGGACTAGCTACTGTTGGAAATAATAAATCTTTTCAAGATAATATAAAAGAAATAGAAGAAGAAAGAAAAGAAAAAATATTCCAAACTATGAAAGAAAAGTATGGAGTAGAATTTAAAGAATATCAAGATGATATAGCTACAACATCTGGAAGAATGATTACTGCTGTAGCTGACCCTGTAACATTTTTTATACCTTGGGCAAAAGTAGCTAAACTTGGAAAGCTTGGTGCAACTGGTGTAGGTGCTGGTATAGGTGCTGCAGATATGGCATTATATGAATATTCTGCATATGGAGAAGTAAATCCTAACAATGTTTTATTTGGAGCTACTGCAGGTGGAGCTAGTTCTTTATTAGGTTCTGTACTTGCAAATAGATTTAAGTCTGTAGAAGGTGATGAAATTGTTGTAAAGAAAGTTGGTGAAGATGGTAAAGAAATGGTTTTTAAATCATCTGTTAAAGATGAACCAATTATAAATTTAACTGCTAAAGAAACTAATGATTTAGATGACGTTGTTACAAAAATAACAAAAGAAAAACTCCCAGTTATAAAAGAAATGGAGGGGTCTCTTGTAATAAGAAATTTATATTTAAAAGCAAGAAATGACCAACAAGCATATTTAAAAGCTGTAGAAGATAATACAAAATTTAATCCTAAAACAAATCAATTAGAGTTTGATTTTATACCTCAGTTAGATGTGAAAAATAAAGTTAAGTTAAGCCCTACAAAATTAAAAAATTTAAAAAAGAAACACGATGAAGCTACAGATTTTTTAAAAAATGATATGTATGACTTGATGGAAAAATATGCTAAAGGTCAAACAGAATTAATTGATGGAACTTTAAAAACTTTAAGTACAAAAAGTCAATATGAATTAACAGATAGTTTAATGCAAAAAGTTTTATATGAAGGTTTTAGACCTTTATTTGGAGGAGGAGTTGGTTTTGCTGCAGGAACTTTTATAGGTGATGAAGACGATACATTAAATTATACTTTAATGGGTGCTGGTATGACTTTTGGTTTTGTTTACAATAGAGTTAAAGCTGCAGATTATTTAACAGCAGGTCAAAAAAATAAAGCTTTTGGTCTTATAGAAAATGAATCAGCTAGAATGTTACATAACTTTTTAAAAGTAAAAGGTTCTGGAACAACTGTTAATAGATTAATAAATCATGGTGGAGAGCTTGAAATAATAGGTAGAAATTTGTTTCATGTGTCGGATAGTAAATATAAAAATATTATAGGTGCTGAAGAAGCTTCTGATTTAATGACTAATATTTTTAGTAAAAGAATTTTTGATGTTGTTCAAAATGCTACCGAAGCAGAAAGAATAGCAGCAACTAAAATTATTACACAAATAAGAACTCGTGCAGAAATTAAAAATACTAAATTGTTTAATGATAAACAAATGAAAAATATAGATAGTTTAGTAGTTAATGGTAGATTATTTGGTAGAGAGATAAATGGATATGTAGAGGGTGCTGGAGTAACTTATAAAAAAATAGATAATTATGATTTACCACAAATTTATAGTATTGAAAAAGTTTTAGCTGATTCTAGAGAAACAAAAAGAATTGTAAAAGAAGCATTAAAAGCAGAATTTCCTAAATGGGATGATGTAGCTAAAAGAAAAGTATCAGATTATTTAGATGAAGAAGTAAGTAGTTTAGATAAAGCAGCTACAAAAATTTCAGAAACTATTTCAGGTTTTGGAAGAGTTAGCATGTTTGAAGGTGCTAATTTTTCTAATGGTAGATTAGGTAATTTTGGAGGCATACCTCAACTAAAAAATTATAAAAAAGAAAGAATATTTAAAAGTTTAGAAGCTAGAAGAAAACTAGAACCTCTATTAGAACAAGACTTAGCAAAAGTATTAGATACTTGGGTAACTAATACTACTAAAGGAGTAGAGTTTGCTAGAAAATTTGGTGAAAATGGAGAGTTAATTTTTCAATTAGAAAGAAGTCTAACAAAAAAATATCAAGATGGTCTGATAAATAAAAAAGAATATATTTCTAAAATTAAATTGCTAGGTAAAAGTATAGATGCGTATTATGGTGTATTACATAAAAGTGCTACCGACCCTTTTCAAAGTAATTTAAGTAAAGATGGTTTTGCTTTACTTACATTCTTATCTAATACAACTATGTTACCTCGTTCTATTATACCTACTTTAGGAGACTTATTGCAGCCATTACAAAACAGTGATATAAATTCTGCATTAAGAGGATTTTCACAAGCTTGGAAAAAAGACAATGTTGCTAACAGATATGGTATAGGTGGTAAAGGAAGATTTGGATATGCAGGTGCTACAGATTCTGGAAGTACAGTAACTAAAGATATAGAAGCAGCTTTTTCAGGAATTCATCCTACAACTACTTTTCAAAGAACATTAGGTGAATGGACAAAGAAATTTTTTAAATTTAATTTAATGGCTCCTACTACTAACTTTGCAGATAAAGCAGCTTTTAGTACAGGTATTGATGAAGTATTTAATCTTGCTAAAACTATTGGTAAATCAAAAAAAATTAGCAGAGCTACAAATGCTAAATTAAAATATTATGGAATTAGTAAAAAAGAAATACAAAACTTAAATAAATTTAAAAGTATAGAAGAAGCTTTAAAAGACGAAGTAGCTGAAAATACTTTAGTTAAAGTAGGAAATAAAGGTAGAAAAAGAGATGTTTTACTTCCCGGTGTTGGTAATAGAATGTTATTTTCTCAGAGTAGCAATCCCGGAGTAAGGTCTATAGGATTATTTTTATCTTGGGCTTCATCCAAAGTGGGTCAAATGAATGGACTTATACAAAGAGTAGAAGATGGAGATTTAAAATTAGCAATTAAAATGCTAGGAACTATAACAATATTTGGTGGTTTAAGAGAACTTCAAATTATGTTTAGTCCGTCAAAAGAATATTATGAGAAACACGAACCTGAAAATTTTAGTGCTAAGTGGTGGGGACAAGCTATGGGATTATCAGGAGCTATAGATTGGAGAATAGAAAAACTTTCAAGAATATTTTCACAGTGGGCTGGTAATAGCTATGGAAGTACCACAGGAGCAATAACTCCATTGATAGGAGAATTAGAAAAATTAACTACAGGAGTAGGTAAAACTGTTAAAAATTTAAAAGCTGGTGATTATGAAGGTGCAAGTGTATCAACTTTAAAAACTTTACCACTGGGAAGTGAATTAGTAACTTATACTAATGAAGTTTCAAAAGTTTTAACAGGAGATGAACTGTTAGAAGATAAACCAAATGTACAAGAAGCTGCTTATGACCCAGTAAGAGGATACGCAACAGGCGGATTAGTAGAAGGTAAAGATGACGTACCATACACTAAAGAAAACCCAGCAGATAGAGTTGACCCTTTTACAGGACAACCTTACTCAGCACAGATGGAGGAATTAGGATTAGATGTTTTTCA
>Ga0136656_1000803_pt1 | contig 11064 bp, 19 predicted proteins | sample CPBDNA_9_FD_94862 | JGI IMG/M metagenome (GOLD analysis project Ga0136656, IMG submission 94862) | Freshwater to marine salinity gradient microbial communities from Chesapeake Bay, USA - CPBay_Sum_15_0.8_DNA (version 2) | ecosystem: Environmental > Aquatic > Marine > Coastal | place: USA...
AAGCTGAAATGGTTGGCAGCGTGGAATACACAAATACAATAGGGGGAGGAGAATTTGGAAATTTTATTTCTTCTGCAACTTATTTTTCAATTCCGCACGACGAAAAATTGGCACCAACACAACAAATAACGATTGGTGCGTGGATATATGCAAGCGATTGGTCTTCGTTTACTGGACATGGTAAAATTATATCTAAAGCACAATATGGTGGCTGGACTCTTGATGCTAATAGTACTTTTGTGGAGTTCACATGCATGACAGACTCTACAAAAACATCATACGCAGTTATCACTAATCCTCCTCCTTCTTCTGGATGGCATCATGTGATTTGCACATACGATGGAAGCTCTTTAAAAACATTTATAGATACAATAGAAACGGCTTCCGGTACCTCATCTGGTAATATAGTTTATACCAACAGCAATTCACTGATTATCGGTAGCGAAGCTGGTTCTACCACTACTTCCGAATCTGGTTACGGTGGTTTTAGGGGAAATATTGCCGGTATAACATTATACAATAAAGCACTTAGTATCGTAGAGATTCAACAAAACTTCGATGCAAAAAAATCTAGATTCGGCCTATAACATAGGAGAAGAAAGAAATGACTAAAAGACTATTAAAAGAAGAAACCGTAAAACGCCTACAAGAGATGGCAGGGATAGATGTGGGAACACAGAAACTACGTAGAGATTTGCGAAATCCAGAAGCAATGCCAGAAGATCCGCAAAAACAAACATATAGGGCTACTAGGGAAAAAGAGAAATCCCTTTCGCAGAGAGTTAAAGCAGGCATAGAACAAATTGGAAAAGAAATGTCGGAAAAACACAAGATAAAAAATTCAACATACGACAGAACCTTGCATAATCTTAAAGTATCGTATGAAGCGGCTATCTTTACTGCTAAACAAAGTGGTAAGACAGATGAAGATCTAAAGATAACAAAAAATATGATTGCAAAAGACATTATTTCTGTCTATAATGATTCCATAGGGAAACCAACTGACGATAAAGCGCAAAGACAAGCGCTGGCAAGCCTTGTAAAAATGCTTGATGAACGTTTTAAATAAAAACAAATAAAAAAACGACTTTTTTGTTTTTAACGCACTATTTATAAGAAACTATAGTTTTAGAAAAGGAGTATAAGAAATGGCTAAAAAACTATTAGAAGAAGCGACAGTTCGTAGGTTTATGAAAATTGCAGGTATTCAGACCTTAAGTGAAAATTTCGTTGATACCTTAGAAGAAGATACAGTTGAAGAAATGTACAACGAAGAAGAACCAGGGATGGAGCCAGCTCCAGAAGCCGAAGAAATGCCAGAAGCAGAGCCAGAGATGGCAGAGCCAGAAGCAGAAGGTCCAGAGATGGACGAAGTGGATATGGGAGAGGACGACAAAATTGATCTTTTACAAAAACTAGCTCAAGCATTGGGTGTTGATGTAGAAGTTGAAAGCGATGAAGAAGAAGGTATGCCAGAAGAACCAGCTCCAGAAGCAGAAGAAGGTATGCCAGAAGAACCAGCTCCAGAAGCCGGTGAAGAAGAGATGATGGAAGAAGGCGAACACATGGAAGAACCTGCTAAAGATCCAGCAGGCCATTCACTAGAAAGTTTGCCATTGGTTGATGATGCGGATTCAAAAGACCCAAATCAGGAGCCAAAAGAAAAAGAACAAGATCCAACAAAGCCACAAGGTGGCGAACATATGGCTGAATCAAAAGAAGAATTTAAGAGAAGACTTGTTGAACAGGTAGCAAAACGAGTCGCAGCCAGGTTGAAAGAACTCAAGTAGTCTCCTAGAAACCGCTTGACACTGTAAAAAAACATGTTATACTCCTTTCAAGAAGACCTTTATGGTCTTCTTGTTTTTTCTAGGAGTTACACATGGCAAATGCAAAAATTTGGAAAACTGAAGAAAAGAAATATTCTGTTCAATTTGATAATGTTGGACCAAAGGAAAGAAAAACAATTTTAACTATGTTTTCTACCTGGAGGGAAATTGGAACAGGTTTCCATAAAGACGGAACACAGGTGTTTATTTTTTCCAAACAATATAGTGAGGAGGATTCTCTTCGCCAGTTCCTAAAAGAGATCCCTTTTCCTGTTATTGAAGAACGCAAAAGTGGCAAAATTCGGAGGATAAAAACAAAGGCACCCTTGACACCTCCAGAAAAACGTGCTAAGATCAGCAAAGGTCGCACTTGTTCTCTTTGTGGAGAAAAAGGTCATAACAGCAGGACTTGCAAAACATGACAAATCGTAAATTCAGCTATGATGTTGGTGATTTGGTTGAAGCTGTATGGCTTGATAGAAATAAAATGCCAGCCCTAACAGGTATCGTTGTCGGATTCCCAAAAGGTTGGCATGGTCAAAAAATAGATATCCTATGGAATGAAATAGGAATGAGAACAGAATGGCTTAATGACATAAGAAAGATTAAAACAGGATGAAACTAAAAGTTGGAGATTTAGTCACAGTTCCTATACTAAAAGACAATGGTGTTGTCTTGCGAATAATAGAACAACTGTTAAATGACTACCTCCAAGAAGATAAGACCTTGCTTGCAGAAGTACATTGGCAAAATATGGGTCGCTCAAGACTAGAACTAGTGTCGGAATTAAAAAAAATAAACTAACAAACAGGAGAAAACATGTATAAAAACATTCTTAACCGTCGTCGTCCGTCAACCAAGACAGAAAAAAATGCAAGCGAAGAACAGCCAAAGCAAAAAGAATCACTCACGCAAGATGCAGAAGGTCTTATGCCTATGATGCTAGATTTGCCAGCGATGCGATTGGTTGCGCTATATGGCGACCTTGATGAAAAAAAAGCAAGCGAAATTGTTCTTGATCTTATGTCATTTAGGGATTTAAGAGATGCAGTTGAACACCAGATTAAAAACTGTAAAGATAAAACAAAGAAACAATTATATGCTTCTTTGGCGCATAAAGATCCAGTTAAATTTCTCATTTCTACCTTTGGAGGTAACGCGGTAGATATGTTTGGCATTTATGATCTAATGGTTTCTCTAAAAGATAGTGGCATTGAAATGCACACTGTTGGTAGCGGTAAAGTTATGAGTGCTGGTGTGTTGTTGTTGGCTGCTGGAACAAAAGGTCACCGTACAATTGGCCGCAATTGTCGTGTTATGGTCCATCCAGTTGTAGGTGGAGCGCATGGTCCTTCTCACGACATTCAAAACGAGGTAGAGGAAATCTTACAAACTCAGCAACAATATGTTGAATGTCTCGCAAAAGAGACAAAATTGAGCATTTCTCGTTTAAACAAACTAATTAGTGAAAAACGCAATATTTATTTAAGTGCAGAAGAGGCAGTTAAGTTTGGTATTGCCGATAAGATTGAGTAGAGGGCTATGTGTGATGAAGCTGGACCTAAATAGTTTATTTGAAATGTTTGAACAGATAGAGGAAGCCGGGTTGCTTAATGAAAGAACTCAGGGTCCAGCCTCATCACTTGAGCCAGAACAAAAAGAAGCAACAATAAAACTACCACAGTTTAGAATATCTGAACAATGGGGAACGCCAGGAACCGATGATAGAAAAATAATTGAATTGTTTACTTCGCAAATAAAAGGTTCTTCTTTAAAAGAAAAATTGCAATCCATTTCTTCTTTTGTCAAAGATTGTGATGATAGGTGTGTAGCTACTAAAGATGTATCTGAAATATTAGGAAATCTTGTTTTTCTTGATTGTCTTGCTTCGCTTGTCTATGATTTTAACGATAAAACTGGTGGGTTCTTGTTTGAGTCACTTCTAAGTGTACTATTAGGAGGAAGCTCTAGGCAGATACCGACTCCTGGTGGACCAAATCAGCCAATAGAAGATCTGTTGGACTCAGATGGTAAAAGTCCAATGAGTATAAAATTTATTTTTAGTGGTCCCAAGTACATAAAGGGTTCGGCATCAAATTTGGTAAAAGGCATACTTGAATACAGGAAGCCTATAAAGTACATTATCGCCTTAAAAGATAGGCAGGGCAAAGGAGAAAAACAGGTAGTTACAAGAATTAGATTCTTCACTTTTGATGCCGGAATAGGTGCAGGACAAGAATTTCCAGAGCAGTTAAGAAAAACTTTTGGATACGAAGAAGAAAAAACACCAGACTATCTTTCTGGAGATGAAAATTTCTCAATTGGATGGATATACGGTAGTGGACAATTCCAATTAGCTTTGAATCACCTAAAAATGAAACATATTGGAACTTTAGATTTGGGCTCAAGAAAAGAAATACAGCAAGTGGCAGAAAAGTATGTTGCCAGACTGGGAGACAGAGTAACAGAGATTTATGAGCAACTGGATCAGTTCTCTCAAAACATAAATAGGTATTTTTTATCTTCTCCAGAAGAAAAGTCAAGTGCTCTTAGGGCTAAAACAAATGCTCAAGCACTTAAACAAAAAACAGAAGAATTAGACTAAAATACTTTACAACTTTGAAATTGTGTTTATAATAGCCACACAGAAAGGAACAGTATGGCTAAACTTTATGACGATCATTCATCTCTTAATGCAAAGATTTTGAGTGGTGTAACAAAACTCGCAAACAATGTAAAAACAACAATGGGTCCAAGAGGAAGAAATGTTATTCTTCATCAAAAAGGAAAAAATCCTATTATTACAAAAGATGGAGTGAGCGTAGCTCGCTTTATTGATTTTGAAGATCCTTTTGAAAATGCTGCCGCACAAATTGTAAAACAGGCAGCAGAACAAACAAATAGTTTGGCAGGAGATGGCACAACTACCTCTACTGTATTAGCTTATTCAATTGTAAAGAATGCACAAAAGTATCTTGCGGCAGGTGTATCGCCTGTTGATTTAAAGCGAGGTATTGATAAGGCAGTAGAACGTGTTGTGGAAGAATTAAAATTCCTATCAAGACCAATTGAAAGCGAAGAAGAAGTAAAAATGGTTGCCACTATTTCTGCTAATGGAGACGAAAGTATTGGTAAACTTATTTCTCGTGCAGTAGATGCTGTTGGAAAAGATGGTAGTGTTATCGTACAAGAAGCAAAAGCCATGAATACAACTCTTGATTTGATTGAAGGTTTCCGTTTTGACAGCGGTTACATTTCTTCACAGTTTATTACAAATGAGCGTAAGGGAACAATGGAATATAACGAACCATATTTTCTTGTGACAGATCAGCGGATTGATAGTGTTGAACAATTGATGCCGTCACTAGAATTAGTTGCTCGTGAAAACAAGCCCCTTATTGTTGTAGCTGAAGAAGTAGAAGGACAAGCATTAGCTGCTCTTATTGCTAATACGTTGCGAGGAAGCCTTGCAGTTGCTGCTATTAAAGCTCCGCGATATGGTGACGAAAGAAGAAATATTCTTTCTGATTTAGCAGTATCGGTTGGAGCAAAGTTTTTTACAAGACTGGCAGCAGAAGATATAAGAACGGCTAAACTTATAGATTTTGGCAAAGCAAAAAGCATTGAATGCACAAAAACTCATACAATTATCATGGGAGGCAAAGGTCTTCAAGAAGAAATAGATAAAAGAGTAGAATCTCTGAAAGTAGAGTTAACACAGACACAAGATTTAAGAGAATGCGAAAGAATACAGGAACGAATTTCTCGTTTGTCAAGTGGTATCGCTGTTATAAACATTGGTGCGGCTACTGAAGTAGAAATGATTGAAAAGAAACATCGTGTTGAAGATGCGTTAGAAGCCGTCAAATCGGCACTAGATGAAGGTATCGTATCTGGTGGTGGCTCTGCCTTATTCTTTGCGGCTGATTATGCAGGCGAAGCCCTAGAGAAAGACACAGTAGAAGAAAATTATGTTTTTGGTTTTAAGCTATTGTTGGAAGCATGTTGCGAACCATTAAGAACTATTGTACAAAACGCTGGCGGCAAACCAGATGTCGTAAGAGAAATGGTTGTTGACAGCCATAAAGATCAGTGTTATGATGCTGTTAATGAAAAAATGGTTGACGCAACAAAAGCTGGTATTATTGATCCTGTAAAAGTGACACGAACAGCACTACAAAATGCTGCAAGCGCAGCAGGAACTTTAATAACTACTGATCATGCCGTAGTGGAGGTTTAAAATATGATTGTTAAAATAACTTATTCTGTTGAATTGGAGGATGTACCAATGGAAGTTTCAAAACTCATTAAAGATTTACAGCAAGAATTCAAGACTTTATCAAAGAGTCTTGACTTAGCATCTCAAGAGTTAGAACAAAATAACGAAGATGTAAGGACGCCTATTGCAAAAATAGACCATACTCTAAAGAGTATGGAAAAAATACAAGTCAAACTAAAAGACTGTCAAGCCATTTTGGATGGCTATGCAAGGGTTAAACAACAGGAGAATATTCCGCCTCCTAATCCGATTATTTGATATGAAAGCAGATAATGTCTTTAGCATAGGAGATTTGGTATGGATACCAGCTAATACTCCCCTGATGTATTACAATGATCCAGACCTCAACGCTTTTAACTGGAGGGCGACAGAAAAAAAAGAACCAGTTTGTGGCCTCATCGTGTCGCAAGATAAAACAATATACAGGGTTCTTGTAGGTAAAGAAGAATTTTACGTAAGAAAAACAGAAGTATATGGAGTTTAAAATGATTATTAGTCTAAGGGAAGTGATTACAAGTACAAATATTACAGAAGATGCTAGTGGCAGAAAAGTCTTTGGAGATTCGTTCACAACGCAAGAAATTTTGATTAATACAAAAAATATTGTAAGCGTAAGGCCGGTAGATAGAACATTCTGGATGAAACTTGATGAAAGCGGGAACAGTTCTGATTTTGCTGGCTTAGAGTTCTCTTCTGTATTTCTCAACAAAGGTGGTGTAAACTCAACAGATATTGTTGTAGTCGGTAGTCCAAATGAGATTATGACGAAAGTTAATAAGAGGATGTTGTTAAATGACTAAAGATACAGGCAGTTATCATCTCTACATACTCGTAGAATGCCCTTTTTGTGAAAAAGCGGTAAAACTTTTACAGCAAAAAAAAGCAAAGTTTGCTGTAACTGTATTAGATAATCATCAAGAAATGCTTGAAAAAATAAAACAAAAATACTCACACAAAACAGTGCCGATTGTTGTTAAAAAAACTGACGATGAAGAAGAAGTATTAATAGGTGGATGTTCTGACTTAGAACAAAGCTTCAATGCGTAGTGAAAAGCATCAATTGCATTCTGGGGACTTGGTAGAGATTTACGCTCCACTAAGTAAATACCATGGCTTTTATGCTCTTGTATTATGCGGGCCAAATACGCTAAACATCTATAACGTCTTGATACAAGAGGATATGATCCAAACAAGATTTGCTTTTAATGAATTAAGAAGGATAAACTAATGGAAACTATTAAATGCTTTCTCAGGCCGGTAAACAAAGAAGATAAAAAAGGTAGGTATTCTCAAACAATGCATTGGGACGTACCAGGATTTGGAAAAAACAAATGGGTTGCTATTGGATATCTTGATGTAGATTGGGTAGCAATGGAAAAAGATGGTCTTTCTAAAGAGGAAATTGTAGAAATATGTATTAGTTTTTTAAATACTGCTCCACCACGAAAGAAGTATGCCAAAAAAGAACCTCGTCCTCCATACGGTAAAATTGAAAGGTATAAAGAAAGATGGATTGATGATGGAGATCCACACGTAATCTTTGAATTCATCACAGACGATCCAAGTAATGAAAATTTTATTGGAACGCCACCAAAACTCTTGTCTGGCAAAAAGGGGTGATTACTTATACAAGCATAAAACGGAACCAAGAGTTCCATTTCGTGTAAGGAGAAAAATTATGACCTATTATTTAGATAAAATTATTGACAACGCATTCCGTAGTGCAATGTATGGCAATACTTATACAACTTCAACTGGATATAGTGAAAATATTGTAAACAACAAGGATAGCTCTACTCTGTCTCTCGCTGTTCCAGGCTTCTCAAAAGAAGATATTGAATTGGAAGTAAAAGAAGAAGGCTTACTCACAATAAAATTTTTAAAACAAAATGAGTTCTTTAAAGCACAACATAAAAGTTGGACACTTTCTGAAGATATTGATGTAGAAAATGTTACAGCAGAATGTAAAGATGGATTGCTAACTGTAATTTTGCCAAAATTAAAGCGACTACCATCTAGCAGAAAAGTAGAAATTTTGTAGAAAATGGGCAGCAAGTCTGCCCTTTTCTTTTTTAGAAGATAATTAGTATTATGTCAAAAGAAGACTTTTATAGAAGTTTGCATTCTTCATTTAAGAAAAAATTTATTATTTCCGAAATTATTTCTCCTAAAGAAGTAAACGAATTTCAATGCTTCTTTAAACTAAAAATAAATTCTACCAAGACAGACTCAACCTTAGAGGATGTTCTTGTATTTATACGAGGTATAAATGGCGTTACTATTGTTAGATCTTCTGAGACAACAAAAAGGGTCGGAGATACTTACCAGACAAAACTGAACATAAAATATACTCCACAAACTTTTAATGCCGGTGTTTCTTTGGAACAAGTTTATCTGTTCCTTGAAAAAGAAATAAGAAAATTTGGACCTTCACTTTCCCTCTCAAGGCTTTCTCCGCCTCCTGGAGAATTGGTTACAAAAGGAAGTTGATATGAGAAAACTCTACATAAAAGGAAAATGTACACTATGTAGGGGAAAAAATTTTGGCTGCCCATATTGCGATAGTGATGGGTTGACATACATAGAAGCCTCTGATAGTGTAATAGCAGAAATTCTAATTGAGGCAGATCAAAATCTGAAACAAAAAATAATAGAGAAAGTGTTGGGACTAAATTATGAAACGATTTTGGATTCTCCTTCTGGCGCCGATATTGATTAAAGTAGGTTGCGATTGTGGTGGAGACGTAGAAATAGTATTCTCATGCCCACCACCGGAAGATTGCTTTGTTCCAAAATTTGAAGATAATAATGAACAAAACATAATAAAAGGCGAATCCCTACGGCAATACTCAGATCAAGTATGCAGTTTTGGAAAAACCGTTTGTGACCAAGAAAATAAAACAATTAAGTGCGAGAAAATAGTTTATCCTACAAAAGAAATATGTGATGGTATAGATAACGATTGTAACGGAGAAGTGGATGACGGAGAACATCTATTCGTAAGCAGATTTCATTCACAAAATCCATGTAAAGAGACACAACTAGGCGTATGTAGAGATAGTCATGCCAAGTGTGTATTGGGAGATTGGATTTGTATTCCTCCGACAGATTTATACGGGAGCGAAGTGTGCGATGGTAGAGATAATGATTGTGATGGAGAGACAGACGAGGACATAGAAGAAAGATTTGTTTATACAGGACCTCCAGAGACGTTAAACATCGGTGAGTGCAGGGCTGGAATACAAAAATGCGAAGAGGGAAAATTACAAAATTTTGGAATGATTACTCCAATAAATGAAATATGCGGTAATGATGACGATGATGATTGTGACGGGCTGACAGATGAAATGGAAAATAGTCCTGAATCGTATGATTTCGCCTTAATACTAGATATATCAGGTTCCATGTCTAGCTATTTGTATAGTTTAAATGTCGCCCTGTGTGATTGGGCAAGTACACATAGATTTCAAAACAGCAGGTTTGCCATTGTGGGAATAGCAATGAACCCTCATATGGGATACGACTATGGGATAGGATTGATAACAGATTTTGTTGACTCAGGGCAGGCATGTGTTGTACTGGATAGTTTTTTAGGAAATCCAGGGGCAAATGTTCCCTATGAATACCAATTGGATGCAATCTTGAAATCAATGACCGTTGGAGATCACATAGATTTATCTTGGTCCAACACAAGAGAAAAAAAGATTGTAATGTTTAGTGACGAACAACCACAATGGATACAAACACAAGACAATATCGTTACCATTGAGGATAAAATAGCAGAAATAGTAGAGTCTTGCACGACAACAGATACAAGCATAAGTATATTTTCACCATGGGGAGCAACGTGGAATATTATATGGGATGATATAGTTTCTCTTTGTCGTGGCTACTTAGAATATCTCGTGTTTAATCCACAAGAGATGATTGAAAGACTAAACTATTGGTTTGGAGAAGAATGCTAATGAAAATAAAAATCTTAAAAGAAAACGAAGAGAAAACAATTACTCAAAGAAGAAACGGAAATAATAAGCCAAAAAAAACTTTTCAAAGAAGTTCATTGGAAGATTTTGAAGATTTTGAGGACAGCTTTGACGAGCCTGCTTCTTTGGAGCCGCTAGACAAAGAAGATTATTCGGACACTGAATCAGCGATAGAGCCGCAGTTGATGATGACAATAAAAAAAGTAGTTGAGCAAGAACTAAGAAATCCAGAGGTGCTTAGAGCAATTGCTGAACTAATTAGGGTGAGGTAAATAAAATGCAAAAAAATTTAGCAGCCGCGACCGAAGCCATTGCAGATGGTCTAAATGAGTTACACGAAAGTAAAAGAAAAAGTTTGTTTGAATTGATAAAAAAACAAGCTTCGGAACTTGAAAGAAGAGGAAAAATGATTGAGAGACTAGAAAGCTCTTTACAATTGCAACAAAAAAATATACATAGACTGTTAGAACAAAACAAACATCTTGAATCAATGTTGCTATCTCTTAAAGAAGAGAGAGAAAAATTGTTTGATGAGATCAAAGATTTAAAACAAAAAAGAAAGACAACAAGAGTAAGAAAAATAAAAGAGAAAGCAGGTGATGATATAGCTGCTTAGTGAGCCATTTTTTGTTATTTGTTGGATTGCTTGTTTCTATACAACATTTCAAATAGCAAAACAGTACTATGAAGAAAACAAATAAGGGAGAAATAAAAAATGTTTTTCTATAACGAACCAGATATATTAACTCAAGATCCATATTTTTACAACACAAGCCTGTTATTGAATATGGATTCGGATTTTAGTGACAGTAGCGTTTATCAAAACTCCGTCACAACAGGTGGGAATGCAACAGTTAGCACAGCCGAAAGCAAATTTGGTGGTGGTAGTGGCTATTTTGATGGAGCAACGAATACAGAAGTCTCCTGTGCTTCAGCAGACCAATTTGATTTAAGAGGTGCTGATTGGACAATT
>Ga0136656_1000804_pt1 | contig 11058 bp, 14 predicted proteins | sample CPBDNA_9_FD_94862 | JGI IMG/M metagenome (GOLD analysis project Ga0136656, IMG submission 94862) | Freshwater to marine salinity gradient microbial communities from Chesapeake Bay, USA - CPBay_Sum_15_0.8_DNA (version 2) | ecosystem: Environmental > Aquatic > Marine > Coastal | place: USA...
AGCAAATAAATAAAATTGAAGTTTTTTTTATTTAAATAACTAATTTTAAATAAAAAATGGAGCCACCAACTTACTTAGCAAAGTTACATCCTCATCCTCGTGATAAACGAATTGTATTTGATGAAGGACCTCATATTTATTACATAGATGGATCTTCAGAGGGATATATTTCTTGTACTACCTGGAATCATAGTCATTTTGAACATTTTAATGCAGATGCTATTATAGATAAAATGATGACTTCAAGTAGCTGGCAACCAGGTAATAAATATTATGGAAAAACAAAAGACGAAATAAAAGCAATGTGGGACCAAAATAGAGATGAATCAGCATCATCAGGAACGAAGATGCATTATGATATTGAGTGTTATTATAATGAATGTCCAAATGAAAATGATTCCATTGAATACCAATATTTCAAGAATTTCTTGAGAGATTATGGGGACTTAAAGCCATATAGAACAGAATGGACAGTATTTCATGAAGATGTAAAAATTTCTGGCTCAATAGATATGGTGTTTGAAAAACCAGATGGTCATTTACTCATTTATGATTGGAAACGGTGTAAAGAAATAACGAAAACAAATGGGTTTAATAAATGGGGAAATAAAGAGTGTATAGAGCATTTACCAGATACAAATTTTTGGCATTATAGTTTACAATTGAATACATATAAGACAATATTGGAAGAAAAATATGGAAAAGTAGTGGATGAATTATATTTGGTATGTTTGCATCCGGAAAATAAAAATAAAGATTATCAGAGGATAAAGGTAGCAAATTTACAAGAAGAAGTTCAAGAATTATTTAAAATAAGAAAACAAGAATTAAAAAATAAGATTTAAATATAAAACCCTATATAAAAATATATGTTTTTCTCCAAATATCGTTTCCCATTGATTTTATTAGGATCACTTGGAATATCAGTTTCTAGTTATTTTTTATTTAAACATTTTTTTCATAAAGAGAAAAAAATAAAGGAAAAAGAGGAAGAGCCTTATGAAAACAAGTATTATGATAAATTTGAAGACTTAGATTGTATAGAATTAGAGGAAGATTATGTGAAAAGTTTAAAGAGTAATATAATCATTGAAAAAACTCCAAAAGGAAATGTATTAATGTATTATGACTTTGAAAAAGAATCATTTATTTATTATTGTGATACGAAAGATATAAGTTATTTATATCTAGAGACTATAGCAAGAAAATATGCTATTCAATTTAATTGTAAAAAATTAGTTGTAGACATAAAAAAAGAGTTACAAGAGGCAAAAAAAGAAAAACCAAAAGAAGAAATAAAGAAAAAGGAAAGTAACAATGAATTATTTGCGTCTTTTAAAGATTATAATAGAAAGGGTAGTGGAGGATCCAAAACAATGAATAAAAAATTTATAATAAGGCAAAATGCAAATAGATATTCATATAGGGGAAAATTAAATGAATATAACTATTTACAAAGTGATGCTTATAAGAAAGAAAAGAAAGAGGATTTTGAAATTTTAGATTTTGCTAGTTTTAAGAGATTACAAGAAAAAAAGAAAGAAAAAAAGTAACAATAGAATATATATGAGTAAATTATTTGATCTTAATCCAGAAGAAAAAGAGCAAAAAATAAAATTAATTGTTAATGAATCTATAATAAAAAAACAAAAACAACTCGATAATGTTAGTAAGGAATTAGAATCTTTAAAAAATCAAGAACAAGAAAATAAATATTTTATGAATTTAAATGAAGACCCACAATTAACTGTTTCTTATGTAGGTGTAGCCGTTATATCATTAATAGGAGATATATTGGAAGGTTTTGGAGAAGTAACAAAAAGAATAAAAAAAGATTTGGAAAGCCAAATACAAACAGGAGGAGCAGAAACAAATAGTTCAGAAGAACTTAAAAAACAAGCAGATAATTTAAATCAAGTGATAGGTGAAGCTCAAAAACTAATTGAAAATTTGAAAAAAGAAAAGATAAGTTCAAAATCTTTAGGTCCTGGAACAGTGCAAGGAGAATTTAAAAAGGGATTAAATAAAGCAAAAAATATGGGAATTGCGGCATTTAAGACCGGAGTTAAATGGAGTGAACAATTCATAAATCAAATGATAGATTTATCCATGGAAGCATCTGGACAAGGAAAACTATTAAATACTCCTCTAGATGAATTGAGTCCTGAATTAAATAAAAAATTATTATTATTAGCAGGAGTATTAAAAGAATTATCTACCAATCCAGCTACTAAGGAAGCAGTAAAACAAATTGCAGAGGCAATAGGAACCAGTATGGTGGAATTAATGGAACAAATAAAACCACAAATAGAAAAGGTTACAGATGAAGCAATAGCAATGATAGATCAAGTAGCAGAAAAAACTGCAAGAGGATCGATGGCAACAGGAGTTTCGGTAGCCCAAGCATTTTTAGCAGAAATACCCTGGGTAGGAGGAATCATTGATTTCTTTTTAGCTATAGGAAAAGGATTTAATTCGTTTATGGAAGTAGTAAAAACATTTTCAAATAAAACTGGAGATTTAGCAGTAAAAAATGCCAAATTAGTGAAAGGTGCAGAGGATTCAGTAAAAGCTGGAATTAATAGAATACAAACGGCACTTAATAAAGCAAAGCAAACATTAGAAGAGTCACAGGGAAAAGCAGAAATTCCAACACCAACCACAGAAGAAGGTATTAAACCACCAATAACATCTGACATTGAAACACCTACTACCGCAACAGTTAAAAAAAAGACAAAAGAAGAAATAAAAAAAGAGGGTGAAAAAAATGCTAGATTGGGCACAGATAAAACATCATCCCAAGCAGGAGGAAGCAAGAGAGAATATATACCAGATAGAAAAATAAGAAATAAAATACAAAAAGCCGGAAAAAGACTCAGAAAAACCTTAAAAATATTTAATAAAACATTGCCTAAGTTGAATTATTCATTAAAGATAAATGATAAGAAACATGTTAAAAAGACTCATAAGAAAAAATATACACGAAAACATCTTGTTTAGTGCCTTTTTCTCAGTTCCTTTTTTTAAGCTAATTATTTTTTTTAGTTTTCCATGTTATATACCCTATACTCTTCTTAATATTAAACGATGTTCCTAAATGATCCTTAGCTATTTCTAATGTTTTCCTCTCTTGTTCATTTAAACTTTTTAAATATTCTTCTATAGATTTAATTTCTGTATCCATTGTGTTTATTGAATTCATATATATTTATAAATGAATTCAATTTTTTATTATTTTACCTAATATTTTATTATACATATTAATTCACCATTCATTTTCACATTTGTTTTTTGAAATACTTTTGTTATGCTTTGGTCTATAGTATATCCATTATTTATTAAATATTCAAATAGATTAGGTAAGTCATCCACACATAAAAATCCACAACTATTAGTATCATCCTTTATTGCAATTATACAATTCGGTTTCCTACATATATTTGTATTGGCTTCAAAAGGAGATAATTTGTTTTGTCTTACCTGTTTACATATATCTTTTAATGGGCCTTCTGGCATTTTATTTAATATTAATATATTCGTATATTCTTGTATTATAGAGTTATAATAAGGAATACTGCTGAGAGAATATATAAGCATTTTATTTATTAGTATATAAAAAAATTGAAGTTTTTAATTTTTAATAAATTTAAATTATTATTACCATGGATTCTGAAAATACTATTTTCCGCTTTAAATTCACTCCTGAATTTAATACCCAGCTTTTATCATTCTCAAAAATACATCAACATGATGACCGAAATACTTATAAAGAAAATTGGAAATTATGGTTACAAAATAACGATGATTTAGTTGACCAAGAATTTCAAAGACTTAGACAACTAGGTTATGAAGGAAATATTGCTGATAAAATGTTTAAGAGTGGCAGATATTATTATCGTAAAAAGGTTCCTACAAAAGAACCAAAACAAAGAAGAAAATATATTGCCATTGATACAGAGGTTATTGAAGTGATAGATAAACATATTTCTGATAATTTTGATTCACCAACTTTTAAGCCTTCGTCTGCTTATGAATTATTTACAAATGAATTCAAAGATTTAATGGAAGAAGAAACAAATAGATTGATGGAAAAAGATTTATCACGGGAAGATATCAAATTAAAATTTAAAAAGACATATAAAAACAGATACTTCATTTTTAAACAACAAAAGTCTACTGATAATAATTCTATTGCTTCGGAAGATTAACTTAAAAATTATATGCGAAATAATATAATGAGTTTATTAATAAATGAATCCTTTTCCATAAATAATTCCATAGCTATTTCAAATAAAATTAAAAATATTCCTTTTTTTTTCCTTTATTTCAACCCAATTAATAGCTTTAAAAATTTAGACCAAAATCGAAATGTTTTACCTCTTTCTTCTTCTAACATTATCCTATCTAATATTAAATTTAAATTAATTCAACATTATTATTCTCAATCAAAGCCATTTGTTTTTAATTCTAATTTTTCCAAATCTCTCTATCATTCATTTATTTCCTCTTATTTGCTCCAACAAATTTCTGTTTGTTATATTATTTCTTCCACTCCTTTTATTGATTCCGATAATTTACCTTTATTAAACGATTTTTCTTTTTCCCTAGATCTTAAAAAAATCAATTATCAAAATTTAAAATCTTATTTTTCATCTGATTTTCTCTCTAATCCTTTTATTCCCATTGACATTTTTCTCATTTCATATCTTATTCATTTTAAAATTTCCAAGTTAGATACCGAAACTATGAATCTTATTTTGGATCAATACACTTCCAACAGAGAGAAAATAGAAATTTATTCTATTCTACCTATTTTGCAATATTTTCTTAATTATGATTCTTTATCTATTATTAAATATTTATTTCAATTTAAACTTACATGGTCCTACTACTCCCTAAGTTTCTTCTTTATTCAATATTATTCGGATCTTTTAAAAGAATATAAATTATATGAAACATTAATGACATATATACAATGTCATCCTAAAGAGAGAAATAAAAATATAATTAATACAATTAATAATATTTTATTTATAATTTAATTTATTTCTTTGAAGATCTTCTTCTTCTTCTGGCAGTCTTCTTTCCATGTTTCTTTCCGTGTTTCTTGGCAGTTTTCTTAGGATGAACCATATGTTTCTCAGAAGATCCCTTTTTGTAAGTCAATTTTGCCTTCTTTAATACATCCCTTAACATGACCGTAGTTCCCTTTGGGGCAGTCTTTTTCATCTCCTCCATAGTCTTCTTAACATGTGCACGCCATTCGTTTGCCATAATATATATACACGAATATTTTAAAAAATTGAAACATTTATATTTGTTTTTTTTAAGTTAATTAATTATGTCTAAAGTGGTTTTAACGCGATATTTATATATATTTGATGAAGTAGCGTTGGCTTTTATTCAATCAACTTTAGAAAAATCATCTCTTAATGAATGTTATTTTTGGATATCCGAATTATATTTATCAGGATTCCATAAACAAACTTGGGAATTAATTTGGTTTATATATTTTGACTTTTATTTTATAAATAATCCTTATTTTACTTCTTTTATTCAAAAAAAATATAAAGAAAATTCTTTCCAATCTATTCTTAGTGTTGTTAAAAATATGTATAAATTAATTCCTTCTTCTCAAATATTTATTACGCGGCAATATAATTCCCAAATAAAAAAAATAGATTATATATTCCGAGGTAAAAAACCCAATTGGCTTAACAGTGAACATCCTGCCAAATACCATGGTCTTATTAGATTTTTACATAAAAAATTATTTCATTATGCTGTTTCTTCTTTACCTGATCAAGTAGATGAATCTTTATGGAAATCTATTCAAGTATATTACAAACTTGATTTAAATACTTTAAATCTATTAGAAAAGGAATTTTATGCTTGCACTTATGATAATCCTATACATAAATTTTGGGCTATTGTATGTTTATTGGAATTTAATAGAGAATTTATTTCAAAAAAAAGAAAAATGATGTATATTTCTATATCTACTTCTGAATTAGAAGAAATTAATAAAATACATAATTCTCCTATTCCTTTGAGCAAATTTAATAATCCCCAAATTTATAAAACTCTTTGTTATAAAAGACTATTTTCAATACCGAAAAGTATTTCTTCCTTTTACTTGACTAGAGAACATGTTGAAAATATTAATCATTTAATTTGGTATCATTGGGAATATTATGCTTATATGTCCCCCATATGGAAAGAACGATTTGATAAATATAGGATAAATATAGATGAGGAGAAACAAAAAATAGAATTTGAAGATGATGATGAATTGGAAGAGTTTTATAGCCAATGGGGATATGAACCTGATGAACAACCACAAGAAACAATCAATAAAAGAATGTTTGTTACGGAAGAAAATAATTGGAAAAAATGGTATGAAAATATATTTGGGAAAGAGTGTATTTTTGAATTTCCAGAGGATTTTAGATTTTCATATTAAAAAAAATTGAAGTAATTAAATAATATTATTTTTTATTATTATTTAATACAAGATGGTCAAGAACGCAAAAGGAGGTAATAAAAGTAAGAAAATGGGACGAAAGTTCCTTGGTGCGCCTGTTCAAAAACAGGTTCGTTTAGCTGATCCAAATGAACCGTGTGAAATTTATGGAGTAGTTGAAAGACTATTGGGATTTGGTAGATTTCACATTAAAGATTCTAATGGAAAAGAAAGACTAGTAATTATTCCTAATAAATTTAGAGGACGAGGTAAGCGAGATAATACAGTTGTTTTAGGTGGATTTGTATTAGTAGGAATTAGAGAATATGAATCGGCTGAAACTGCTAAGTGTGATTTATTAGAAGTTTATACGGAAGCCGAAAAACAAAAATTAAAAAAATCAGGCAATCCTATTTTCGCTCAGTTAAAAAGTGATCATGATAGAGAACCTACTAATGATGGTGAATTTGAATTTGCCACCGAGGATCCTAACGAAGAAAAATATGAAGAACTTATTACAAATACTAACACAAATACAAATACAATTCGATTTGACGAAGGGGAAGAAGTGGATATCGATGATATTTAATTATTTCCTGAAATATCTTTTAAACTATTCATTATAGCTTCATTTAACATTTCTTCTTCATTTCTTATCGGAGGATGCATTCTTAAATAAGAATGAGGAATAGTATTAAAAATTTGGTTCCTCCCAAATGGATGAATAATATTTTCTATTGAATTTATTGAATTTAAAAAATTATTTCTACCTTCATTTATATTTTCCTCTTCTTTATAATCTTCATTTTTTATTTCTTTGCTTTCAAATTTATATCTACATACAGGACATTCGCAACTTTGTTTAGTTAACCAATTTTCAATGTATTCACTATTAAAACCATGTTTACATGGTAATATAGTTATTTCTTCATTTTCTTTAAATTTTTCTTGGCTAATTGGACAAACATCATTTACACATTCTTCTTTATTATAATTTATTTTTTTTAATAAATTTTTTGCTTCCTCAGACATAACATATTTGTATTTGTTATCTGTATTATTAAATGATCTCTCCAATATATCCATATTATTTTGATTTCCTAATAAAAAATTTCCTAATAATACTCTTTCCATTATTCTTTCAAACCTATTTTCCAATCTTCTATTCATTTCTTCAAATTCAGTGTCATTTAAGCTTATATCAGATCCGGGAACAGCTAGAAATGAATTCATCTCCGATCTATTAGTATTTAAATTATTACTCATATCTATATTAAAAATATTCATTATTATAATTAATTAATATTTTTTTAAACATATTTTTTTATTCAATTAATTCACTCAACTTATTATATCTTTCTTTATCCAATGTTTTCAATAATACATTCCAAGGAGTAAAACTTTGTAAACCATTTAATCCGTCTTCTGAAAATTCATTCAAAGCAGTAGGACTGTAACCAGCCATCATGGCATAACCATCATGATAAGACAATACTGGAAATCCAGATGTTACTCTTAGATTCCAGAAAATTATCTTTGGCACTTTGTATGGCTTACCGCAAATCTTTATTCCTGCATCCTGATATTTCTTATCTAATATTTCTCTTACTGTCTTACTCCCAAATTTTTCTTCTGTTGATAGATTCTTTTCAGCAGCATCAAATTGCATGTCTGAAAATACAGCAAGGATTAAATTTTCTACCTCTTCAGCTGGAAGTTTTAGTTCAACAATTGTATCTAAAATCAAATCCATTGCTTTATGGAAATTTGTATTCATACCCCAAGGAATATCTTTAATTTTTTTCACATCTGCTACAAAGTCTTCTTTATCCTCTAATTTTATCCATTCTGGCTTAACATTAAAAGTCATTACTCGTTTTCCTAACTTACTCTTTTCTGCGACTCTTAAACCTAAACCAATTGCACTTAGTAGAGGTTTCATTTCATCAACTTCCATTGATCCGGATGTGTCAACAATAGGAATCATATCTCCTAACTTACTAGTTTGTTTACTATTACTCTTCCATTGTTCATTCAAAATTTCTTTATCCATATCATCATGACAGGTAAGAGCTTGCTTGACAAAATCAATCATTCCAATATTTTTTCCCTTCATCTCCTTTTTTCCACTCTTCACATCTTCAATATATTTTTCCAAGTTATTTTTACATTGAATCCTATCTTCACTATCTACATTCTTTTTATTCATAAAAGCTTGCTTCTGCTTAATCATTGTTACTGATGGTACTCGGTTAAAGTCTATATCAGCCCAATGTTTTTCACATTGCTTTATCTGAGTGGTATCTAATGAACGATTCTTAGCTGAAATCTTCTTCCTCAATTGCGTCTTGGCTTTGTTTACACCCTTACTATTCCAATCATATTTACCAAACTCAGCAAAATAACATTTGGCAATTTCTTCAAAAATCCAGCCAAATTTTCTACTTTTTTCTCTCGGACTCCATTTCCATACTAAACTATTATTACCACTTGTTTCTTCCAATCTCATCTGATCTACATATAAATCAACTAATTTTACAGAGCGATCTTTTCTAATATTTATAAAATATTTCAAATCTTTCCAACTTCCAAAAGGCTTTTCCTCACTCTTAAATCCAACAAATCTTTTTAACATCTCTCTGCCAACCCTTTCGTCAATATCCATCAATTCATCCAGTAACTCTAAACTCAATGCATATTCTCCTTTTCCTTCATCAATATCTCGAGTATTCGCCAACATTTTTAACATAAGCACCTTCTTTTCTCTATCTCCCTCTTCGTAAATTTTTCTATATACACTTTTCAATTTTTTTATTTGTTTTACATCATTAGTTCTTACTAATTGAAAATATAATTGACATATTTGTTCTTGCTGTATCCCCGACCAACTATATTCAATATGATTGTTCTCCCCATATTGAATAGAATTCTTCATGTCTAATGCGGTTACTAGTGCTGCCATTGTGTATGTTTATTTACGGCTATTGTCTTTAAGCTGGTTTTACTATGTATATAAGGGTTGTTAATTTTTTCTTCTTCTCGTTTTTCCCTTTTGTAAATTAAATTTTACTCTTTTTGTATTAGGAATATTGGTTTTTTCTAATGCGTTAAATACAATAAAAATATTATTTATTTTATGAAAATAGCTTAATGATGGTTCAAAGGAATAATCATCTATATTTCTTAAATTATTTAACAATTTGAATTCTTGATTGCCTCTTAAAAAATTTTTCAATTCATTATTTTCCAAATTAAAATTATAAAGTAATATAGATATTAATTTATATTTGGTTTTGTCCATTTTCTCGTTTTCTCTAATTAATTTTACTAATTCCTCTTTTTCTATCTTATTGCCTTTGTTCAAATGGATCTCTTTCTCGGTTATTTTTTCTAACTCATTTTTTTTATTTATATATAAACAATTGACTTTTAAGTATTTTACTTCTTCTGGGTAAAATACTTTATATTTTTCTTCTTCATCTTCATACTTATTTATCCAATCATCATCAAATTCTTCATTGTCACTATCCATTATTAATTCTTTATATTTATTCTTCATATTTTTAACTAATCTTCATCCTCTTCTAAATATTCTTCTTCTTCTTCCTTTTCCTCTTCTGCAGCCAATCTTTCTGCCTCTTCCCATTCTTTTTCTAATTTTTCACAATACTCTTCGTATTTTCTATGTTCTATCTCTGCCCACATAAAATCATCTATGTCTCCAGTTTCCATATAATTTCTTTCCGATTCTTCTCTTCTTCTTTCATGCAGTTCCAGTGTCCTTTGAGCAAATTTTTCCATTTCTTTTTGCCATTTATAATTTTCAATTTTCTGTAAATGTTCTGGACTAAATGTTTCATCAAAACTATTATACCAATTTACCCCATCCCTGCTCCATTTTGTATTCATATTGGGTATTATTATAGTAGAGGATAACTTATTTGCATTTTCTATATATTTTTTCCAATTTTCTCCTAGTTTGTTTCCCTTTATATAAACTGGTCCTTTCCATATTGGTCCATCCCAATATATTGGATTAGTAATATCTGTAAGTGGTCTTTGATATTCTTCTGTCTTTTTTATTCTTTTTATCCATTCGGACTCTTCTTTTGGTTTTACAATTTCTTCTTTTTTCTGTTCCTCTTTTTTTTCTATAACTTCTTCCTTCTTTTCATTTTTTTTTTGGTCTAATTTCCGTTCTGTTTTTTCCATTTTAAACCGGTCTGGTATCTCTTTTTTTTTATTTTCTTTCCTATTATTTCTTTTTTTATTACTTTTTTCGTTATTAAAATTAAAAGGATTCTCCTTCAATGAATCAAATCTACCCATTATTTACCTTACTACTACTCGAGTTATATACTTCAATAATCAAGCAATTTTTATATATTTTTACTTTATATATATTAAAGTATTTAAAATATAAAATAGTTTAAACAAACTATTTAAAAAAATAACAATGATTAAATACTGGGATGGGGAGCGCCCGAATAGACTCCCATAGTTTCCTAACAGCTATTTTCGTCCTCATAATTAATTATTAGTATATAAATAATAAAAATATATAATTTCGTATATATATATTACAGGAAACAGTA
>Ga0136656_1000808_pt1 | contig 11040 bp, 8 predicted proteins | sample CPBDNA_9_FD_94862 | JGI IMG/M metagenome (GOLD analysis project Ga0136656, IMG submission 94862) | Freshwater to marine salinity gradient microbial communities from Chesapeake Bay, USA - CPBay_Sum_15_0.8_DNA (version 2) | ecosystem: Environmental > Aquatic > Marine > Coastal | place: USA...
AAGTTCTTGACTTTGGCAAGAGCATCAACAACAGAGTTCAATGCCATTCCCATGATCCAAATTGCTACTGAACCTAGAATTATCAACGGGGACAAGAATGCAAAAACTGTCATTTGATATGCTAATATGGTAAGAGCGCCAACTAGAATGAACAATGACATAGCATCAAAGTTCTTGACTTTGGCGAGAGCATCAATAACAGAGTTCAATGCCATTCCCATGATCCAAATTGCTACTGAACCTAGAATTATCAATGGTGACATGAAAGCAAAAATTGACATTTGATATGCTAATATGGTAAGAGCACCAATTAAAACAAATATTGATTTAGCATCAAATTTCTTGACTTTGGCTAGAGCATTGACAACAGAGTTTAGTGCCAACCCCATTATGAATATTGCTACTGAACCTAGAATTATCAATGGTGACATGAAAGCAAATATAACCATCTGCCATGCTATTGACCACAGAGCTCCTATTAGAGTATCTATTGAAGCAGCATCAAAATTCTTCACATTAGAAAGTGCTAATACCACTGTCACCAAACCAATTCCCATTATGAGTATTGCAAATGAACCTAGAATTATAAGAGGTGTCAGTAAAGCAATACTAGCAACTGAAAGAGCTAATCTCCAAATGGCAGAAGCTAATATTTCGATGGAACCAGCATCAAATCCTTTCACTTTCGATAATGGTTCTACAATCGAAGATAATCCAAGTCCCAAAACACCAATAGCTATGGAACCCAATAGTATAAGAGGTGTTAGGGGAGCGAGTAAGGCTACCGAGATTGCCACTATATACAAACCTTCGACAAAGGAAATCAAAGCATCAATCTTAACTCCTTTAATTGCCTGCATAGCAAGTCCAATTGGTAAGAGAGCAACACCCAGTAAAGCAATTACTCCCGCTCCCATAGAAACTAAAATTGCTACCGCAGGAATACCCAACAAAGCAACTATTCCAGCTAACATGACCACACCCAAAGCAAAAGCGATCACAGAAAGAATACTGAGTCCTCTTGTGAACTGAATTGCAAAAGCAATTGGTAAGAGAGCAAAACCTAGTATAGCAACAGCAATACTTCCTTTATATAATGCAGTTTGCATTTTACCCATCTTCGCCACAATTTCACCTAAAAGATATACTCCTAAAGCAAAAGCAATGATCGAAGTTATTGACAATCCTTTAAGAAACTGCACAGTAAATGCAAATGGTAGTAGAGCAAGCCCCATTATTGCAGCTGCTATACTACCTTTTATTATTTTACCTTTCTTGTCGCCTATTTGTTCTAAAATATAAGCAAATCCTATTAATGCTATTCCTGCTTTTATTAGAGATCCCCATTCAACAGAATTGAATTTTATCAATGCCGTTGCAATGAAGTTCAGGGCAGCTCCTAGGATAAACATTCCAACGGTTCCTTTTACAATATCATCATTGCTGTCCTTTAGCATTTTAGTCATTCTAATCAATGCATATATGGAAACCAATCCTACAGCAACTCCACTCCAAGAAACTTTACTAAAGTTCATGAAAGCTTTGGATATCAAAAGAACAGATGTTGCTAATAGTGCTAAAGTAAGAGCTCCCTTTAGTGCTTTGTTAGATCCTAGTTGTTTGAGCGTATCCGAAAGTCCTTTGAGAAATCCACCAGATTTGCCTACGGTTTTTTCAGCTCCAGATGCTTTAGGGAGAGAGGGTGCTGATTTTGGTTTTATTTTAGAAACAACACTGCCTCCCAAAGTTGAAGAAGCTTTATCCTTTCCACCAAAAACTTTTCCAGCTTTGCCTAGAGCCCCACCCAATTTGCCCTTTATTGTCTTTGATGTGTCGGAAGCGAGGGACTTCATGGATCCCTGCAAGCCACCAAACATCTTAGTCAATCCACCCTTTAGATTACCAAATACACTTTTTAGGCCTCCAGTGAGGTTCTTTCCAAAATTTTTCATTAATTTGGGAGCATCAATGCCAATTTTCTTCAAACCATCACTAACCTTTGATGCAGCAGAACTCAGAGTGTTCACCGCTCCTACTACTTTACCCCATCCGATTGTTGCTAGATTTATGAGAGTAGCAAGAACCATCAAAGATGTTATGGTTACTACTAGTAGAGAAATTACTCCAGCTAAAATATTTCCACTCGCAAACATATGGAAAATAGACTTCACTACTCCCACCAAACCAACAACAAGTAGTTTCATCACCATGATTAAACCTGCCACTAGTAAGTTCACTATCAAAGAAACAACTTTTGCTATTCTTGATGGGGTTATTATTCCCCTCTTTAACATGAAACCAAATAGAACTAGAGCAGCAATTAGTTTTGTTATCCAGTGAGTAGAAGCTTTTCTGAAGCCGTCTTTCATTCCCTCTATGGTTTTACTCATATTTTCAAGGAAATCACCAAACATTCCTTTTTGTTTTTGCTCATCAAGTTTTTCTACTCTAGATTTTCCTTCTTTTACTGCATCGGCAGATGCTTTCATTTGTTTAATTATTCGTTCTTTATCATCTTTCGTGACTTCTGCCCCAGCAGCAATGGACTCCATCATTCTATCATATTCTTCTTTTGCAAATTTATGATTTTGCTCAAGAATTTTCTGTTCTTTCTTCAAGGTTTTAGATTCTTCAAGAGCTGCAAAATAAGACATATTTGCAGCTTCTCCAAATTTTGCCATTCTAAAGTCAGCGTTCAAAGCTATTTCATTAGCTTGTTGAATGATTGGATCCATTCCACGAATAACAGCATCACCAAAAGCACTTGGTCCTTCTTGTGCTTTACTTATGGCAATTTCTCGCTCATTTAGAGCATTCATTTTACTGAATATTGCTTTTCTTTCGGCTTCTATAGCTTCTTTAGCATATTCACCACTTTTTTGTTTTTCTGAGAGAGCGTCCAAAGAATCTATTACATCAGCTCTTTCGGATTTTATGGAAGCTCTCTCCATCTCTATGGATTTTCTTCTATCTTCGGATGCTTGAACCCAAAAAGTTTTATTTGCGGTAGAGAATTCACTTGTTATGCTATCTCCAATTGAAACATCGTTAGAATGTGAAGCCTGCATAGCTATCACAGTTCTTTCATAATCCAAATTGTTTTTAAACTCTTTGGTTATTTCTTTGATTCCTGCGATCCACTTATCAGCTACTTTTTGAAGTATAGCTGCCTGACCATCTTTTGAAGATTCTATAGCTTTCAGGGCATCAATCGCAGCATATTTTTGCTTTTCAGTTTCTATCAGGTTGGATTTTAGACTTTGCTGTTCGGTGAGAAGATTTCTCTTTTCACTAGCAATAGTTTCCTGTTCTGCTGCAACTTCAGCTAAAAGTGCTTGTTTTCTTGTTAGAACTTCTTCGCTACCAGAGAGAATCTGAATTTTTTCAATACTCGCTCTTCTTTCATTTAAAGCTTCTTCTCTTGAAGACAATTCACTAGATCTTGATTCTATTTCACTCAATCTTGCTTGTGAACTTTCCATATTCTTCGAAGAATTGGAAATCATATCCAATGTCAAAGTTTCGACATTTTTGATGTCAGTGAAACTCTTCATCACATTGTCAGACAACTTTGCGGTTTCGGAAGAACCTAAAATACCTACATCCATCATATCCGTTTGCAATTTGAAAGTTCCACCTTCAAAAGCACCGGCTCCAGTATTCTTGGTTATTTGGGAGATTAATTTTTCAAACCTAGATAGTTTTTCCACAACCGGATCATTTGGAGGTTGTTTTACTGTGATTTCAGTTTCGTTACTTGATGTGGCAATATCACCAAAGAGTTGAGCAGACTTATTCAATTCTTCAATAAAATCATTAAACTCTGGACCCAGATTCATTTTCTTAACAGCATCTAAAATTTTAAGAGAAGAATTCTTTAAATCGAGAGTTCCCCCCTTGAGTTGTTCAACTGTCTTACCAGCTGCTTCAGCGAGTCCAGCTACATCAGAACCTTTCTTTATATTCGCTGCTAATAGCCTTCTAGCTTCTCTGATTGCTTTTATAGCTTCTTTTGCTTCTTCTTCAGTTTTAGGCTCAGGAGTAGATGCAGATATGCCTTCTGTAATCGCCTCCATTATAGCTTTAGCTGTAAAACTAGAATATTTTTTGGTTTCTGGGGTTTCTTCCATTTTTTACCCTGAATATCTACAGATAGACCAGAAGGCAAATATTCCTATTTGCCTTCTATAGTCATCTTTTATTTATATTATCTTTTCACCTTCTCGGAACACTGGGCATCCTTGGCATACTAGGTTTCGAGAAACTAGTGGAAGAATTCTGTCTTCGTTGTCTTTCGTTTTCTTCCTTGATCCATTCTCTGAGAAGAATTATGTATATTTCTCTTTCCCAAGGAATAAGATCTTCCATTTCAGTCAAGGAAAAGTTGTGATCCTTCATTAGACTGAACATCAAACGAAAATAATGTTCAATGTCCAGATAAAGGAACATTATGTGAAAAAATCGGAGATTCCTTGAAGTTTCTTCTCCATCACCTGTCCACATGGACATTCAACCTTGAGATCATATACCAATCTGGGCATTCTTTCGAAGAACTCATTGAGTTTCTTGAGGTGTTCTTGAGTCAAAGACTCCACAAAATCGTCAATTTCTCTCTTTGAAAAATCCTTCGCTTGATAGACCTGCTTCTCGTCATAGATGGTCAATATGCATTTTGGAATCATTTCCAATGCCATGAGTGGGTCATCCGTACCAGCTTCCCCTCTTGGATTCACCTCCAACAGAGACTTGAACGGTGGGTACATCATTTCCACACCGATATCTGAAGTCAACATGATTTTCTCACTCTTTCCATATCCACTATTCTCGACGCGAACTTTATTCAAGTCAACTCTAGTCTTGATGGTGGGAGAACCTTCGCAATCTTCACAGACGACGTTGAAATCACTCATTTCACCAACAGACTTCATTCGAATGTGGAGAAAAAGTTGTTCAACATCGAACATGGGAAGGTCTTCAACGACAGTTCTTGGCTGTCCCTCTTGATGAATAATGCACTGATTCAAAACAGTTCTTATTGCATTTGAAATATTTTTTTGGTCCTTGGACTCGTTCGCCATGAGGAGAATTTTTTCTTCCTTGACGGTAAACGGACGATATTCAATTCTTTTTCCCGAGATCAATTCAAGATGATACTGAGGAACACCAATTTTTGGTAAAGCCATATTCTAATCTCCTTTATGGTAAATATTAACCTACACTTTGTTCCCATTGCCTACTATATCCATCGGATACTGATGGGAAATATATATCTGTAATTGTTTCAAAGTATTTATACTTAAACCCGACAGTTAATTCAAATATATTTTCCGCATTCCCATATTCGAGAGTAGTCTCTTCAACCTTATATGGATAACACTCATAAAGTTTTACAAAATACATCGGTCCATTTTGAAGAGCAACTTCTTCGTTTATAGTTGTTCCAGAAAAAGCTCTAGGAACAGAAAAGATAGTTATAGTATTGAATTTAGCATATTCATCATAATAGTTTGCATCTCTAGTAATCGGATTTACCGCCATGTTCATCCAATTTTCGATGAATCTTCTTTCATTCAAATCAGGAGAACAATAAAATTTTGCGGTTATTTCATCTGGAGCTTGAAGATTGCTTACGATTTTATTTTTTATTCCAGGCTTTATTATTTCTTCCATTATTTCCAATTCTCTTCCAGGAAGAGTTACACTATTGCACATGACTCCGATACTTCTAAGCCTTTCATTAGAAAAAAGATTTTTATCCGAAGCACCCTCATCACTGGGAAACCAAGTTCCTCTTCTATCTGTAGTTATTTTTCTAGCAAAGAAAATATCATTTACATCCATTCTCATGTAAAAGTGATTTCTAGCTATTCCCTTTTCTCTTATTCTTTGAACGAACTTTGAAAATAAATCGCTCATATTTCTCTTTTCCTTCGATTATATCTTTTTTTGTTATTTTTATTTATGTTTTTGAGGACAGCCTTATATATAACGTCTTCAGATATACCAAAATTTGAAATATTGTCCAAAACTGAAAAAATCTTGACATACTTGATGGGAACAATAGTGAAATTCGAACCTCTTGAAGACAAATATTTTCTATATATTATGTTTTGTTCATAAAAATTGCTTTTCTTCTTCATCATGTCATAATCTAAAGCTATTCTTGAGTTCATGATATTGTCCGAAGTGTAATCTCCTATTACATAACGAAATATTTTGTTGATAAATGGAATTCTTTTTGTCATGGGAAGATAATTTATATTGAATCCATGCATAACTCCACTATTCATCTCAAAAGCATACACAAAAGGATTTCGGTCGTACCTTTCGTAATATCTGTTCCCCAAAGTCTTCGGAAAATAGTCAAAGTAATAAAATCTTCCTTCTAGAAATAATGTGCTTTTTTCAGAATTCTTTAAAATTTCGCGTTTTAGATCGTCTTTCCCATTTTTTTGCATGGAAGAAACAGTAGAGTAAAACCAATTCATAGATACATCGGAAAGATACTCGATGTTTCTATCTTCAGATTCCTTTAAAATTTCCGATACTTTCATGTGGTTTTACCAAAGAGTTGTTTTTCGGTCATAATGACAAACTTCCAACCCTTTTCAATGCAAAAATTCTTTGCAGCTTTCCATTTTTCCACGTTTACCGCATAAGCCTTTATCTGTTTAGCTTTGGATATGGTCATTTTCTTGCCTTCCTCTATTACAGGAGGCTGTGTTTGTCTAAATGGTTTCACTTCCACCAAAAAGGTTTCTATTTTTCCGCTTTTTTGTCTGACTTCCATCCAAAAATCCATGAAATAGTTATGTATTTTTCCATCCAAAGGTGATCTATAGGGTATTTTCACTTCTTCTGAAGACCATCGAAGAACATTTTTATTTTCATCACAATATTTCATGAATTTTCTTTCCCACAAAGATCTGAAAATACAATTTAGATAATCTCCACGATACTTCGAGGGGTTTTTTACTTTATACTTTCCCTTGTAACTTGACATATAAATATATTTATAAAGAAGTTCTTGGGAGAATCGTATGCCACAAATAATGGACTCATCCGAATCGGAATGGCTATCAAAACTGGAATCAGTTGGTGCCTTTGACGAAACCGAAAAGGGTCTTAATTATGCTCTAAGGTCTTGGAAAGCTTGGGATACTTATATTCAAAATGTTGGATTGCTCAGTTATCCCGAGGGGTTGGGAGAAAGTGAAAAACTTAAAAATTATGTTCTTTTTGACTTTTACGACACTTCTGGACAAGCGATAAGCAAAGAAGCCTCCGCGAGTCCTCAAGGAAGAAAAAGATCAAGTGACGAAGAGGACTTGTTGGAATCTGCACAAGGTTCCGTTTCTGATGCAATTGAAGCTGCTGGCGGAGACGCTGAGGGCGCTATTTTGGAGGAAATTGGTAATGAAGTAGAATTTTACTTTGATATAGTTAATCCTCAAGTTGACCCACAAGCTCTAGCATCTGCTAATGCTGGATTTGGAATTAGATCTTTCAACTCGACTAGATTGGGCTTCGGAGCAAATGTAAACAGAATTGGTTTGTCTATTGCTCTTCCTATGCCTGCGAAAATAGATTCCAATTATGGATTCGAATATGAGGATACCGATTTTACAGGTCTTGCAAATATAGTGGCGGCTACGGATGCGATCAAACAATCTAGCGATGGAAATGTTTCAGAGGAAGGAAAGGAAGTTCTGAGAAAAATGGTTTCCATTCCAGCTGGCGTGATAGAAGAAGTAAGTAAAGTATTCAGCGAAGATCAAGAAGTGAATCTTCAATCCGCAGCAGAACTGAAACGAAGACAGGCTCCAAACCAATTCAAGGAACAAGTATTTAAAAATGTCGAAAGAAGATCCTTTTCCTTCGAATATCAGTTCAACCCCAAAAGCGAAAAAGAAGCCTTGGAGATTTACGCTATACTATACGCTTTCAAGAAGTATACACACCCCAAGAGGACAAAGGGTGGATTGTTCTTGGACTATCCAGGCCAGTTCAAAATAGCATTCTATGATAGATTGCTGACCAATGACTTTCTTTTCAGAATAGCATTGTGTGCTTGTACAAAGTGTGAAATATCTTATGGATCGGATAAAGATTTGTCTTTCTTCAGAACCATATTCACAGAGAACAACACAAACAAGGGAATTTTTGAAGATGGTTACATGTATGGAAGTCCCGCAAACCAAGTGACAATGAAATTGGAATTCACAGAACTCGAACTTCTCACAAGAGAAAGAATTCAACAGGGATATTAATATGTATTTTTCAAAGTTACCTAGAGTCACTTATAATTATTTGGATATCAATGAAGATATACAGAAAAAAATAGCTATAGATATAACTACCAGAGTAAAAATAGCAGAGTATATCAGTAACTATAGAAACAATTTCAACGATTATACAATAAAAGATGGAGAAAGACCTGATACTTTGGCCGATAAACTATACGACAAATCCGATTTGCATTGGATTTTCTTCATAACCAACAACATGATAAATCCTTATGAATCATGGCCTAGATCCAGTAGAGAATTGAAATCTTTCATTGACGAAAAATACTCGGGGTTCAGTTTGTTTGTTCCAGATATTTGGAAACCAAGATTGAATTTGGACAATGAATACGAATACTCAATTGCATATACCTCTTTGGATAATATAGAGGATTACAATCTAGGATTCTTTAAAGAATCTTTGACGACAAAACAACTTCTTGGAATAATGAAATCCACTAAAGTAAAGGTTTTCATAGAAAACGGAATGTACGAAGTCGATGTCAAGAAAATAAATTCCGAATTCTATGAAATTAGAGTCGAAAAGGGAAATTGGTCAACAGATCCATCCATAACAAATTCATATGTATTTTTCGAGATAGAGAACTTCGGGAAGAAAATTACCGTGAGGGCGCCAATAACAAGAGCTGTTCAAGAAGGAAGATACGCAGTTCATAATTTCGAGTTGGATGGAGAATATAGAGATCCAAATCAAGCTTTCGAATCAGGATCTTTTGTCTATGGGGAAGGACCATATGGACCATATGGACATTTTATACAACCCGAAATAGATGAGTTGATTTCAGATGGTTTTTTCGTCAATGTTCAAAGAGATACCTTTGCAGATTTGTATGCAATCAAAGGAAGCGATGGTACTTATTTGAATCCTACATACTTTGTATCCAATGAAATACATGAGCAAAGAATAAACGAATCGAAAAGAAGAATAAAAGTTCCGAAACCTCCTTTGGTTCAAGCAGTGGTAAATTCACTTGAAGAAATATTCAAGAAAACAAACGTAATAGGTTCCCTCTAATATGGCTGACATTTTAAAAGACACCTTAAGTAGCGTAAATGATGTTCAGATTCTAAAGCTACAAATACAAAACCATGCTGGTGTGAAGGTAGATTGCACCGAGATGTGGATAGACATAGAAATATACGAGAGCATACACAACAATGTTTTGACAGGTTCAGTGACAATACACGATACGGTGAATTTGATTAGAAACACGCCAATAATAGGTAAAGAAAAGGTATATATTACATTTAAAACTCCTTCGGTGGATTCGACCGTTAAAAGATTTTCCGTATATGACATGTCAGTGAAAGAAAGAATTCCTGGAAAACAAGATGCTATCTTCACGTTGCAATTTGCATCTACGCAATATGAACTGGATTACAATAGAAGGATTTCAAAAAGCTTTACGAATACGAAACTTTCTACAGTAGCCAAAAAAGTTTTTGATAATTTTTTGGTGGATAAAGATGACGATGGCAGTGTTCCAGAAAGTAGTTTCAAGGTAACTGAAGACACAGGAAAACCAACTAACATTGTCATACCCAATTGGACTCCATTTCAAACTCTCAATTGGCTCGCAGAAAAATGTGATTATTACGAAAATTATGATTACATGTTTTTTGAAACATTGGACAATTTCTACTTCACCCCTCTTTCGTTGTTGAAAACGAAACCAGCAGTTGCAACATACAAATATACTTCAGAAGCAATAAAAGAAGACTCTCTTAGAAATGTAAACGAGGAGATGAAAAAAATTGTGACATATTCTGAAGTCCAAAATGGGTGCAAAAAAGCAGAAATGGAAATGGAGGGAACATTTACTTCATTGGGTGTGACATATGACATGACGTACAAGAAAATCAACTACAATTTATTTTCCTATATTCAAGATTTTCAAAATAGCAACACTGGAAGATTGTCCACACAACCGATGGTTCCCCTTACAACTGTCCAAAAAATCGCACCTCAAGTGAAAATGATATACAGACAAAAAAATTCGTACAATCACAACGACATTGAAACACAATATAATGTTTTGAGTTGTCAAAAAAGATTTTCTCATCTATTGAGAAACAACGCAAAAGTTTTGAAATTGGAGATAGCAGGAGATTCGAGAAGAAGAGTTGGACAGGTTATAAATGTCAACATAATTTCTGCTGAGTTCCTTCGAACAAAAGATGACTCTTCAATTCTAGACGGACATTTATCAGGAAGATATCTCATAACAGCTGTTGGCCACCACATTGGAAAAAATGATGGCTACCACATGGGGTTGGAAGTGGTTAGAGATTCTTTCGAAGAAGCATATCCAGACACCGTGAATGTAGGTAATTGATCATGGAAGAAAACAAACAAGATTACTATCCCGAGTTCATATGGTGGCATGGATTTGTCGAAGATGTGGATGATCCCCTGAAACTTGGTAGGTGTAGAGTTCGAATTTTTGGAATAAACACCGCAACCAAAGCAGATATACCTACTTCTTCTCTTCCTTGGGCTCCTGTGATGATGTCTTCCCATAGCGCAAGTGTTTCCGGTGTTGGTATCTCCCCAACAGGAATATTACCCGGCACTTGGGTAGTTGGGTTTTTTAGAGATGGTTCAGAGTGTCAACAACCCATGATATTGGGAACTTATCACGGAATAAACGATCAAACAGAAGCTATTCCAAGTGCCGGATTCAACGATCCATCTGGAAAAATGCCTAGAAAGGGTTATGCTAAAGAGCCCGAT
>Ga0136656_1000811_pt1 | contig 11033 bp, 13 predicted proteins | sample CPBDNA_9_FD_94862 | JGI IMG/M metagenome (GOLD analysis project Ga0136656, IMG submission 94862) | Freshwater to marine salinity gradient microbial communities from Chesapeake Bay, USA - CPBay_Sum_15_0.8_DNA (version 2) | ecosystem: Environmental > Aquatic > Marine > Coastal | place: USA...
TGGAGGACCGAGACATCCGCCGCTGAACCTTCAACAATACCGCCATTGGGTGCCTCCGCCAATTTGCGAATACGAGTGGTGCCGTTGGGGGCGACCATGAACAGAACCTTGGCCGCAGCGGCGGAGCCTTCAACGATGGATTGCATCAAGCCTTCGAGAGACTTGAGGTCACCAATGTATTGCTCAACGTACCCCCGCCCGTAATCCTCGCCATCCACCCGGTTCATTCGTAGGACAATGAAGGGACTGTCTTCTTCCTTCACCGTACCAACGGAATCCGGGATGATGGACCCAGCCACCTCTTGGTGCAGCATGTAGGTGCCGTCGCCGACCGCCTTCATGCAGGTGTAGAGGTCTACCGTGCTGGTGTTGAGAGGGTCCCCAGATGCCGCCACAAGAGCCTGAGCGTCCTCAGGAAGCGACTCAACGGCCATGGTCTCCTTGACGATCACCGTTTTCAGGTGACCCATGGCATCCCGTTTCACGACGTATCTGGTCAGCGGAATGATCCGCATCTCGCCTTCGTCGGTCATGTGGATCAAGACATTGCCAGCGACGATCAATTGCCGCAGAGCCTCAAACACCGACACCCGGTATGCCCGAGTCTCAATCTCCTGGGCCACGGATCGCTCGATCTTCGCCAGCGACATGTCAAACTGCGTCTTGATCTCGGCCCCATTGGCCTGCTGCTCGATGTCGTTCATGGCCGCCTGATCAATGACGAGACGGAAGAACGGGGTGTTTGGAGGCAGCAGGCTCAGAAGCAGGGCCGATGCCATGTTGTTGACACCCCGGGCACCGACAGACTGGTAGGGAGTCGGTAGTCGGTTGGTGTAGGTGTGACCTTCATCAACAACAAGCGTCGGGATGGTCAGTCGAGAAGCGTCCCTGGCTCGCTCGAGGATGGTATGCCGTTGGCTTTCGAGGCGGGAGTACATGCCCTGAGCGGAGCCTTGGTCCATTAGTCACCTCAGGTAGGGATGCGAAGACCGGTGCCGGTCTTGGGGACTCGAAGAGCCGACGTTCCACGACGACGACGGATGCTCAAGTCTTTGAGACCAGACTCTGCCGAGTATTCCGGAACGGACTGAGATTTCATGGTCTGCTGCTTAGGTGCTTTAGGGGTACGGGACGCCTCCGCCAACTCTTCGGCCTCCTTGGCCTGCTGTGCCATCTGCTTTTCAGCCTGCTGCTGCTGACTCTTGGCGTCCTTCTTGGCAATGTTTGTCTGATGAGCCTGCGCACCGACTGTTGCAGCAGTCATGATCAAAAGCGGAACCCACCACCATGCCTGCTGAACCTCGGCTGGTCCGCCGAAAAACAGATCCCACACCCACACACTAAGTTCCATGTCAGTCCTCCAGGATGTTGTCCTGCTGTCGTCGCATCTGCTCGATCAAGAAATCGACGACATGTCGTTGACCCGCCTTGAAGAACACCTGACGTTCGGTGTCGGACAGTTGGGCACACTTGTCGGGAAACCGCTCATCAAGAGCCTGGACAAGGCTTGGCGGTACATTAGGAAATGGAGAGTCCATAGAATTCAACACCCGTCAACATCTGATTCAAGATCAACGTCGCCGTGCTTCTCTTCGATCTGCCTTTGATGATCCATATAGGCGGCAAGAAGGCAGATGTAGTTGATGACATCCACACAAGTGTCCCGGAACGACTCGTCGGACACCTCAAACCGACCGGTCTTGCAGAAGCCGGAAAGCCGCTTGATCTTGTCACCAAGGCGGACCATGAACCCCTGCTCGGTCGTGACCCCCATGTTCATGTCTTCCACGAACTGGAAGTTCTGGAACGGGTGCGTCCCATCCTTACCCCCCGAGTAATCGTGGTTCTTCCGCATGGACAGTTCCAGGGCCTCTCGGCAAAGGTCCCCATGGAACTTGAAGTAGTCCTCTCGATTCATTCCGGCTGCCACGGGATGACCTCCATAGTGTCCCAGTTGAATTCTCCGGGCCGCAGGATCCGGGCGACCCGTGCCTGTGTCAAGGCGTATTCCTCACTGAGGCCCTGCTTCTCGTAGGCCCGAACCACCGTGGACCAGGAACAGTCCGCGTCCAACAGACGGTCGGCGGAAACAGGACCAACCTTTGGACATCCAGAATACCCGTCGGTGAGGTCGCCCATCAGGGCCTGGCGGAGGTGATATCGATCCGCCTCCTCCCTCGAGATGGTCAGGAACTCATCCTTGTCAGGTCGGTACAGAGGCCCGGGCAGACTGAGCATGTCCTTGTCGTCACTGACGTTGACCGTATCAGGCCCGGACATCAGCCCCAGAAGATCGTCCGCCTCAAGACTCGGAAAGTAGTGCGTGCGGTACTCGTAGAACACATGGTCCATCAGCGGGCGATACAGCAAAGGCTTCCGCTTGCTCTTCCGATGTGACTTGTAGGTGGGCAGAATCTTCTTCCGCCAATTCTCGTCACGCTTTCCGGAAACGCACATGATCAAGTGGTCGCACTTCGCACCATCCCGCCACGCCCTGGCTTCTCGATCGAACACCTCTCTGGCAAACTTGAAGTCCCCGGACAATGTCCAGATGTCATCGCCCCAGTTGATTGATTCCTCACAGGCGGCGGTCACCTGGTAGATCAGCATGTCCGCATCAATCAGTGCCGTCTTCATCACCACCTCCGTAGATCAGTGAAGTCTTGAGCGACTCGGTAAGGCCAAGACAAGCGTAATGCGGACCCTTGACGGACATCACCACACCATCCTCAGTCGGTGTCCGTATTGCAGCCCCGACAAAGATCAAGGAATCGAAACGCCTGTGCAGTTCCTTCAGCAACACAGGTGTCTCCACAAAGTTCAACGAATCATCCATTGAGTCCATTTGGCCTGCTCCGGTCTGTAATCTTTGTCAAGTCGAATGTGAAATGCTTGACGCTTTGGTAGTTCCTCAAAGGGCAACCAAAGCATCCAACCACGGGGACTGACAACGAACATGACATCAAGGTCATCACGGCGGTACTGCTTTCGAGACCTCGCTTTGCCATTGTCAATCCTGAGATAACTCTTTCGACCATTGCTCCACTCACTTCCCGTCTTGACTTGGACCTTGTACCGCTTGTTCCCCTTGACGGCGATGAAGTCCACGGACCCGCTTGAAGACGCGACCGGCCAGAACAACTCGTATCCCCGCGAGGAAAACCAGGCAGCCGCAGAGAATTCGGAAGTAGCCCCCACGGAATGAGAATGGAACATTCGGTTTCCTCAATGGGTTTCAGCCCAGTTGTCGCCAATGGAGAACTCGCCATCCAATGGACAACGGACGTTCAATGCTTTCGGCACATTCCTGATCGCTTCTACAACGGTCTGACCACACAACTCGGCCTGATCTGGATCGACCTCAAACTGGATTTCGTCATGCACATGGGCAACCTGCCATGCCTTGACCTTCCGCCACTTGAGGAGCGTGTGTGCATCGACGGTAGCCTGCTTCATGATGATGGCACCGGCAGATTGCAGCAGGAAATTCAGTGCGGAATGCTTTGATCGGATCGGAATTCGGCGGTTGTCGAGACCAATGACGTACGGTCTGACAGACAACTTGGACACCACGGCCTTCTGCAACTTCGCTAGGGCAGGCATGCGGCTGGTGAATCGCTTCATGATCTCCTTGCCGTCTTTCTCAGAACCACCAATGATCGCACCAACCGTCTTCGGACCCGCCCCGTAGATGAAACCATAGATGAACGTCTTCGCCTGGTCACGGGTCTCAAGACCAGCCGCCTCTTGGTTCGCCACATGGATGTCTCCGTTCAGGATGATGTCAGCGTACTTGCCTCCATCCCAGTGATGAAGGTAGTGAGCCAGGCAGCGGAGTTCCAAACCGCTGGCATCGATGCCGACCAACTTCAAACCTTTTGTAGGAATGAACAGGCTGCGGAACTGTTTGCCGTAGGGGGATCGGACTGCCGGTACCTGAGCGACGTTCGGATTACTGTGCGAGCATCGGCTCGTTGCAGTCCCGATGTGTTGGACAACACCGTGAATCCGACCGTTCTTGTCGAAACGCATCAGACCACTCTCACCTTCTGACAACTGACCGACTCTCTTGGAGATCATCAGGTAGTGGCACATGACCCTACCGATACCCGGTGCCGTCTTGAGTGTGGTCTCATCGATCTTTGGATCACCGCCTGGCGTGAACTCCGTCGGCTGCCAACCCTGACCAATCAGATATCGAGCAATCTGCGGGCGGCTGTCCGGGTTGAACGGAATCTTCTTTTCTGTGGGCGGCCCCGGGCACACCTGCTTGGGACGGTATCCAGATGCAACGGCTTCCGACTTCGTAGGAAACCTTATCGATTCATTGTCCTCAATGTACCAGTAGGCAGGTGTCTTGCCGACAACGGTGTCGGGCGGGACCACCTTCTCTAGTTCCTCCTTCAACTTGTACTGTTCTTCTTTCAGTAGGCAGTAAAGATCGGCAGCACCCTTTGAGTCGAAACCGAATCCTCGAAGTTCCTGCTTTCTGAGAATGCCGTGAAAGACATGTTCGAGAGCAATGGCATCCTCGCAATACCTCAAACGATTCATGCAGAAGTGATAGAGGCACTTGGTGACGTTCACATCCTGAGTGCAGTACTCCAACATCTCAGGGGTGAACTGATCCCAGGCAGACTCTTGCTGACCGTAGTCGCCCTTCAAGACACCGAGGCGATAGCCCCATGCCTTCAGGCTGTACGAACCGATGTGCCGTTTCATCTCCTTGTCTTGGAAGATCCTGAAGTCATCCTGGCGTTGATCGGGGAACGCGAGGCGGGACAAGACACGGGTGTCACGGACCATCCCTTCCGGGTGCCAGGCCGGGTACAGGTGTTGAATGGCCGGGATGTCGAAGTTCATCACGTTGTGCCCGACAATGACATCCTGCATCTTGAGGAAGTGAAGTCCTTCCTGGATCTCATGGTCATCCGAACACTGAATCAACTCCTCGCCGTGGCGAATGACCAGACAATGAATCTTGGTCAGACCCGCAAACGTGTTCCAATCATCAATCGCTGTCGTCTCGATGTCGAAGAATGTCGGCTGCATCATCCGGTTCCACTAGGTTGTTGTCCAACAGATACTCACGGATATACGGATCCGCAAGCAACAAACGCTTCAACTTGTGAATGAGATAGTCATGTGCCCGAATCGCTCCCTGCCTAGACATCGTCCCTTCCTTGCCGTCTTCTCTTGGGAGAACCTGAGCGAGTTGTCTGAACGTGAGAAGGCGATTGGGGTCATGACTGTCCTTGGGCAGGAACTGATCTCTAGAACGGCGCATCATCAGAAGATGGCTCCTCAATGAACGCGGTCTCGGACAACAGGCCGGTCAATCGATCGTACCGAAGTACCGAAGACAAACCTGTCTCCCCAGTCCATCTATTCTTCAGGACCCGAAGACGGGTGATGTTCTTGTTTCTCTCGTCCTGCTGGTTGCGTTCCAGTCCAATCACGATGTCGCTCAACTGACCGATGGCCCCCGACCCACGCAACTGTCGAAGGCTGGTACTGCCGCCCTCTTCATGGGCCGTGCCGGTTCCAGGGGGTCTGGTGAGATGGGACACCACGAACAAACAGAACTGGAGTTCTTCAACCAGCGATCGAAGCCGGGTCATCGTGTTGTCAATCAAACGCCGCTCGTCGCCGTCTCCAATCCCGCTGACTACGATGCTAAGGTGGTCGAGGAACACATGGCTGCATCCACAGGACCGCACCATGTAACGCACCCGGCTCAGTAGGTTCTCGGTGTCCGTCGAACCGAAGTGGTCATACAGCACAACACGACCACTGCCGACGGTTGCATCGAATGCGGCCTCAAGTTCTTCAAGACCGAACTGGTGTTGGTCCCATTGCTGTGGCGGGCAGCGAAGTTCAATGCCCATCAGTGCCTTGCTGGTCTTGATCACGTTCTCCTCGAGAGCCATGACCCCGACCTTCTGACCCTTGCCGATGAGGTAGTGTTGCCAAGCCCGGCAGACACTTGACTTGCCCTGTCCGGTGCCAGAAGTCAGCGTCACGATCTCGCCGAGTCGGATGCCGAGCGTCATCTCATTGAGGGACTGCCATGGGTATGGGATGCTGTCCGTGTCTTCTTGATTGGCAAGCACCCGATCCCGAAGTTCCTCGCCCAGGATCACACCGTCCGGACGATAGACCTTCGCTTCCCAGACGCAATTGACGATCTCGGAAACCCGAGAAGCCATCATCATCTCGCTGGCGTCCTTCAATGGAAGCACAGCGATCTTGGCCCGACCGGGCGTCAACAGGGCAGCGCATTCCTTGGCCGCCTTCTGTCCCGGCTCGTCCATGTCAAACATGAACACGACGGTTTCAAACGACTCAAGCCAGGGCAACGCACGCTTCACGGCGGCACCAGCCGACGATGCCCCATTGGGTACCGAAACCACCGGCCACTTGTTGCCGTGTGCCTGACTGACCGACATGGCGTCGATCTCGCCTTCGCACACAACGACCTTCTTGCCAGAGGACCGCCAGAGGTGCTGACCAAAGAGCGGTAGTTCCGATCCCTGGCCGAGGATCCGAAACTGTTTGTCGGCGGTCCGTATCTTCTGGGCTACAGGGGTGCCATCCTCAGACCGGTACACGGCCACTTGGACACGCTGACCACGGTAGTCCCCGATTCCGTAACCAAATTTCGCACATGTCTCCCGCGTCAGTCGCCTCTTCGGCAAATCTGCCGGGGTCATGCTGATGAATGCGGCGTTCTTGGTGACCGGCTTGTTCTTGCTTGTACCGTCACCCGCATCCCAATGTCCGCACCCGAAGCAGAACGCATGGCCGTCGCTGTAGCGGGCCAGATTGTCCTTCGAGTTGCACGCAGGACATGGCTCATGGCTCACGAACCTGCTGTCGTTCTGGTCGTCCATCCTGGATCTCCTTGAACCACACATGGATTCCTGGGGCGTCCTGTGCCCACGCTTTACGGCAAGACAGCACCTCGATCTGCGTGTCGTCGTCCCATAGGAACCCGGTGCAGCAGTCAAGAACCAACTTGGCGTAGTTGTCAACGTCCCCGTTCGGAAGTTCTCTCTTGGATGTCTTCGGTCTCTCTACCTCAAACACCAGAATCACGCTCAACCTTCCGCTCAGTGGGGCTTCAGGGAGATGACCCTGTTCCCGCAATTGCTCTAAACAGGCTGAAGCCGCTGAGCGGAAGGCTTGATGCCTCTTGCCGTAGTAGGTGCCCCAACGGGACACTCGCGGGCGGCTAGCAGGCACCGGGGCGAGAGAGATGAAGACGTAGTGGCTGATCAGAAGTCGCCGTCGGCGTCGTCAAACGTGTCGAACGTGTCGTTCTTGGTGGCCGATGCGGTCTCGGTGGCGTCGGACTCGAAGCCTTCCTCGACCTGGAAGCCCAGAGATTGAGGATCCTTTGAGCCACCGAACTCGACTAGGGTCACGCACTGCACTGCTCTGAGTCGCAACGACATGCCGACGCCTAGGGCCGGAACGAACCAACAGGACGGCTCGAAGGAAACACGGATCCGGCTACCGCCGCCGATCAACTCGGTCATGGGCTTCATCTTGGCGTCGAAGAGAAGCGGACGCCTGTCCACGCCCTTCGAGGTCTTCGCCCGCATCTTGAACCGGAAGATCATGTTCCCGGTCGGGTTGCCGTCATCATCCTCTTCGGGCGAGTACGGCAGGTCCGCCTGCTTCAGGTTGTTCTTCTTCCGCTCACGACAGAAACCAGCGTACTCGTCGTTGAAACGGGACTCGAGGCGGTCGATCAGGTCCTGAGCCTCTTCGTTGGAAAGAACCAGGGCAACGTGGTACGAGCCGTTCTCGTCGAACTTGGTGTCCGGTTCCGACAGGTGCGGATACCGGGCCTTACCGATGGGCGTGGTCCAACTGGACATGTTGATCTCCTTAGATCAGTTGAAGAAGTACTGACTGCTGCGAACAGTCTCGATATCCAGACTTCCCCTCTCCGGGGGATCTGGAAGTTTGACGTTTCTCGGAAGGAACGGGGTGATGCCTTGAAGGAAACCGCCCATAAGATCCTCGCTGAACAGGTCTACCGCCACGTTGGGCAGCATGCGGTGCAGAGTACCCATGAACGCGGGCAGTGTCGAGTAGGCGTCATGGATTGTGGACACCTCGTCGATGCCTTGCTGACTGCACCGGTACACAGATTCCATTCCGATGGCAGCGTCGAGGCTGTGAATCCAGTTGGGCACGATCGCGTTGCGGTTCTTGACCTTGGACAGTTTGCCCTGCCCCACTCGAATGCGGTGCTGACGGATCTTCTCGCCGACGATGGTCTTGACCGACTTGTTCTTGTAGGTCTCATAACCCTGCTTGCACAGGAAGCCGACTGGAGTGGTCCACCGAATGGGAACCTGATGCTCAACGCAGACGTTGGAAACCTGCTGGAGCCATGCCATTGCCTTCTTGGCCTCACCGACCACATCATCGATGGCACCCCACAGGGCCTGCGCCAGCAAAGCACACGGTCGGTAAATCTCCTGGTTCTTCCACGGGTTGTTGTCCGGGTCCGCACGGAGACGATCCCACAACCAGTCACGGGTGTAGTCACGCACGGCAAACAAGGTTCCCGAATACGGAACGACCATGCATGGACGCTTTGCACAAGTGCGGTTTACCCCGAAGTCAATCCACTTCTTGGCATCGTCATTTCCCTCAGCAGCCGACACCTCAAGGCGGGCGATCGCAAGGTCTGCCACCTGCTTGTAGATGTCCTGAGGTTTGTCCGAAGGCGAGACGTTGGTAGCCTTGGCACCAACCGGATCACGCATCAGAAGACTGAACAACTGGAGACCGTTGCTTGACCCATCGACGGTGACGGGACTCGTCCAAAGATGCTCACCACCTAGTTCCGCATACCGGGCGTAATCGCAGCAGAAGGCAAGGAATGCCCATGGAGAATCGGTGCTGCTCCATTTGCTGATGTATTGAAGCGGATCCCGTCCGATGGCAACCAACTCATCATGGTTGTTGTCAACCCACGCCTCCCGCTCTTCAAAAGTCTCCTTATCCCAACCGAAGCAGTTTGCTCCATGGATCTTTGCCCACCGCACCGACTCAGGATCATCCATGCGACAACCGCGATGGAACGAAAGCAGAGATCGTGCCCAGTCTGCCCCCTGGGGCTGGAGGTAATAGGGCAGTGGATAGAACCGCGAACGGAAGTCGAAGTACCACGGGTAGTACAGGGCGTTGCCCTTGAACTTGTTCGTCAACCACGCGATGCGTCCGACCTGCACACGCCTGCTGGTGTTCGCATCGTTCTCGGCATGAACCCGAGCAGCCGCCTTACGCCACTGACGACATGCGTCCTTGTTGGTGTCGATGTCGATGGGCTTGGCCGGTAGTTCTCGACCGTTCAGAGTCGGAAGATTTCCGGCGGGGACATCCTGTTCCCAGCAATGCTGGAACACATCGATTACATCGTCGTTCAACCGCCAGGCCACGTTCTGGAGGTGGTTGATTGCGGCAAGCGGCTTGGTCAAGGGAAGGTCGTTCAAGTCTTTGAGATGCTGCTTGTCTCTGGTCTTGATCAACGGACGCTGCGTCACGACATCCGTCAGATAACCACCGGACCAGATGTCCTTCCACTCCGCTGGCTTCTGGATCATCGGGAAGTAGACCGGCCACACGCTTTCCTGGAAGTAGTGAGCGGTCTTCAACCAGTTGAGCGTGTCCTCAGTGGCTTGAACGAATGTCTCTCGCTTGCCGAGGATGGTGGACCGAGTCTTGATCTCGATCATGCCGGTGCATTGGTGCATCAACTCGACCAGCACAATGCCGACCTTCACCTTGTCAGCCGTGGGCCAGTTCTCCCACTCGAGGTTGACCAACTCGGCGGCTCGACGGAACTGTCGCCTGCGGGAACTACGCACGGTCTGATGCTGGACGAACTGCTTGGTGGTCTTCCAGACGGCTGGGTGTTCCGCAGCCATCTTGCGACACCTCAGTTCCTCCTCGAGTGAACTCGCTACGTCGATCGCAGTCTTGGTCAGACGCTTGTGAATTGAAATGGAATCGATGACCGTCCGGGCCGTGAGGGCTGCGATCAACTCAGGTTCTAGTTGCTCGATGTAGGCCAACGCAGAGTGCCGAGATCCAGCCTGGACTCGGTCAACTCGCATCTTCCACCCGACAATCCCATTCGCAAGACGAGACACACTTTCTTCCAGCAGCCTCTTGCCCACCGGTGTCTGAGATTCCATCTCGAACTTGCGAGTCCGCAGGACCTTGTCGCGGTATCGCTTGATACCCATGTCCCGCATCTCTGCTTCAAGATCGCTCTGCTTCATGTAGCCCCCTTAGATGCGGGGATCATTGACGTACAGCAGGTCATCCTCTTCTGGACCCAGCCGGTACTCCAAGATCCAATGGTCCTTCACCGGCTTCGGAGTCGGAAGACCCTGTAGCACGGCAAACATGTGGATGACATCCGCAACAAGAAGAGCAGACTCCTTCGTGGCAAACCGAAGAGCCTTGTCTTGGTGGAGGGTCAAACGGACCGTTAGGTCCGACTCGCCCGGCCTGTGTCGAACAACGTGCTGCATTGTCATCCATGACAAGAAAGGGGGCCGAGGGACCGAAGTCCCCCAGCCCCCCACGGAAACGGATCAAGACAATCTGGCAATGGCGTCCGTCAGATTCTGCGGAGCAAGGTGAGCGTATCGTAGCGTCATCTCGATGGTCTTGTGGCCTGCCAACTTCTGAACTGTCAAGATTGGCACATTTGCCTGAACAAGTCGAGAGATGAAGGTGTGGCGGAACGTGTGGATCACAGCCGTCTCATCGTTGGCAAGACCACACCGACGCTTGATCAGGTCCCACTGAACCCGGAGGCTGTGCTTGGTGAGCATGCCCCACGGATGGGTTGGATGGGCGTTGCGGGTGTCCCCCAGGATCTCACGGACAGCGGGCGTCATGGGCACCGAACGGGCGGTGCTGTTCTTGCTGTCCCGAACGAGGATCAGATCCTCCACGATGTCGTCATGCGTCAACGACAACGCTTCTGACAGCCGCAA
>Ga0136656_1000812_pt1 | contig 11032 bp, 6 predicted proteins | sample CPBDNA_9_FD_94862 | JGI IMG/M metagenome (GOLD analysis project Ga0136656, IMG submission 94862) | Freshwater to marine salinity gradient microbial communities from Chesapeake Bay, USA - CPBay_Sum_15_0.8_DNA (version 2) | ecosystem: Environmental > Aquatic > Marine > Coastal | place: USA...
ATTGGTCGTATTGTTGTGGCTGGTAACGTGCGCCGATCAGCTCAGATTGCCCTTGGTGATGCTGAAGACATTGATTACTTGCGGGCAAAGCGGTGGGACTTGGGTGGTATTCCTAACTGGAGAGCCATGTCTAACAACAGCGTAGTGTGTGACAATATTGAAAAGCTGCCTGAAGAGTTTTGGGATGGGTACAATGGTAACGGAGAGCCATACGGATTGATTAACCTGATGGCATCTCGTCGTATGGGAAGGACGTTTGAAAATCAATACCCTGACCCAGACGTTCAAGGGTTCAACCCATGCGCAGAACAGTCTCTCGCTAATTTTGAGACGTGTTGTTTGGCCGAAATCTACTTACCTAATATCGAGAGCTACGAAGAGCTCCTGAAGGTCTCACGCCTCTTGTATCGCATCAACAAGCACAGCCTCGCAATCCCTTGTGCCATTCAAGAGACTGAAGCTATCGTTCACGAGAACATGCGGATGGGCATTGGTGTCACTGGTTACCTTCAGGCAACAGAAGAGCAGCGATCTTGGCTGTCAGATTGTTATGAACAAATAAGAATTTATGATGATGAGTATTCACGACTGGCTGGATTTCCTACCTCTATTAAGCTTACCACTGTTAAACCATCAGGAACGCTTAGTCTTCTCGCTGGCGTTACACCAGGAGCTCATCCAGGGTACAGCCAGTATTACATCAGGAGAATTAGAATGGCATCAGATAGCGATCTTGTTGGCACAGCAAGAAAGCACGGATACCCAGTGGAGTACGTAAGAAACTTCGACGGGACTGAGGACAAGTCAACATCTGTTGTGTCATTCCCTTGCTCCTTTCCAGAGGGTACTACATTCGCTGCTGATATGTCAGCCGTAGATCAGCTGGAAGTCATTAAGCGCCTTCAGGCAGAGTGGTCAGACAATGCTGTCTCTGTTACCATCTACTACCGCAAGGAAGAGCTTGAGGCGATTAAGGAGTGGTTGCGACTCAACTACAAGAACGTCAAGTCTGTTTCATTTCTTTTACACAACGATCATGGTTTCGATCAAGCCCCTATGGAGGAGATTACAAAAGAAGAGTTCGAACGCCTTTCAGCGCAATGCACTCCAATTACATCTCTTGAGACCCTCAGTATGGAAGACATCGACATCCAAGATTGTGAAGGAGGAGCATGTCCAGTACGATGAAGAGAATCGATCAGTGCTGGGTGATGCAAATGTATTATCTTAGCGAAGCGTTACACCGTTAGTGCAGACGCTACCTTAAACTGTGAGGGGCGGCCCATTGTAGGCTGCCCCTCTTTGTTTACTTACTAGTCTTTCCTTTGCCGTACACTTGCTTCATGCTCCTGTACCGATCGACGTCCTTGATTTTCTTGATAGGAGTTCCTTTCTTGCCCTTGGCTTTGAACTTCCTTACACGAACAGTACCGTCCTTGTTGTATTTAACGACAGTCTTGCCCTTAACTTCGTACTCCTTTCCGTCGACACCGACTCCATAAGTACCCTTCTCTACTTTCTTTTTTGGTCTCATGATTGTTTGATTTCTTGTTGTTTGGCTTTAACAGCAATGGCAGTGCTTAACCCAAGGATAGGTATCATTGCTTTGAACACGTCAGGATTGGTAAGGTCGAAGAAACCAACATTACCAACAGCAGACTTCAGATAGTTGCCCGATTTGTTTGCTATAATGTTTACATCACCTATCCCCTCATCGTCTAAGTTTCTCATTATCAGCCTGTCATAGTCCGTTTTCGTCAAGTACCAAGCAACCTCGTCTGTATCCAAAAATACGTCGTCACTGTTTTCTCTCAAGTCGTCTTTCAGCGCCTCCCAAAATGCCTTTGCTTCTGCTGGGTTGTATGTTTCGTACAGCTTGTCAAGACCACCCTTCAGGTCTTCAACTTGTTTTATCTCCCTGTCATAAATCTTAAGCCTAGTTCTGATTACATCTGGAGGCGTTGACCCCTCAGCTATTTCATTTAAATATCTTTCTTTTCTTCTCTGAACCTCCGCAATGTAACCGTCCATAGTTTGTATCGCCTCTTCTTTTGAAGTGTTGATATCTACGTTGGTAAAACTTGTTCCGCTCGTATCCAGCTCTATCGTTTTTGAACCCCTCGGTGTTAGCAATTCAAACATACCTCCACGCATTTCGGTTCGGTTCAAAGGGGTTATCGTCTCTACGCCTCCAGCATACGAATCAGCTTGATTTCTTTGTTGTGAAGTAAACACAACTTCCTCCATGTCGTAGTCAATATCTGGGTTCCTGAAGTTAGACTGTATAACATTGTCGCCAGTAGCAACCCCTCTGTACAGTTTGTCTGCTCCTTCTGGGAAAGCTCTTTTATAGTGACTGCTTTGTTGTTGAACGAATTGCTCAGGAGATCCTTCAAACTTGGTTCCATCTGGATTCTTCATCCAAGTGCCGTCCGCTTTCGTTCTTCTCTCTATGTCAAGATACTCCTCCATTAACTCTGGGTGATTTGGAGTGTCTGGATTCCAAGCCGCCCAGTCAATGCTTGACTTAAAGTATTTCTTTGGTAGTAGCTTGCCTATCTTTTTCATGATAGCTTTTGCTGGTCTCTCAACTATGTTTGGTACAAGATATCCAGCCGCAGTAAGCCCAGCCAGAAGTTCTGGTGACGCAGACTCACCATAGAAGTCTGTTCCTGTTCTCCGTGCGTGCTCAACCTCAGCAGCGTCAAGCATCTCACCAACCACAGGAAGCATACCAAGACCTTCCCTTCCAGCCATGCCAAAGGCTTTCAGAGCGTCAAGAGCAAGGTCTCTTTCCTCAACTGCATTTGTTTTCACTTCTGCTGGAGGCACAGAAACAACAATAGGCAGACCTTGATCATCAGTCATGTACTGATCTGGATCTGACTGAACGACACCCTGAAGCATCTTTAGTAGGTCTTTTGTATTGTCTTTTCTCTTCCTTGGTTTCATTATCTGTATGACTTTACTTTCTTGGCTATCTTATCTGGCTGTTTTACAAACTGCTTACCCTTAGCATTTCCTTTAGCCTTAGCCGTATTAGTGGCTGCCTTCTCTCCAGCAGACAGAGCACCCCATGCAGCCTTTGGAAGGTATCGTTTCTTACCCTTTGAAGGTGTTCCGTCTGAAGTGGTCCACTTTTGCTTTGTCCACTCTTTCAGACTCTGTTGTGACTTCTTTAACTTCATTAGTTTCTGTATCCTCCTCCAGCTTTTTTATACTCATTGGCAAGAAGCTGTGCTTTTCTAGCTGACCATTCTCCTGGGTCTCCTCCTTTGCCTCCAGCTTTTATTCTGTTGAACAAGCTCTTTCGCATTCCAGGCTTTGTGTAGTTTCCAGCCTCGTTGACTCTGCTTACCTTCCCGCCTTTCTTGTAGTTCTTCTTGTACTTCATTGCTTATATATGTCATTCATTACGTCTCTCCAGCGCCGCTCTACATCAACCTTCCTAAACAGCCTTACGGGTGGACCCTCTTCAAGGTAATCCCACATAGGGCCGTAACATTGATTCCCATAGGCTGTATTCAACAGCAGGATGTCTGTAGCTCCAATAATCCCATCAAGGTTTAAATCGCACGGCTCACACACTCCAACAGGTTCTTCCTCCCAACAGGCTAGTATTGAAATCAGGTCGTTACTACCAACAACGTAGTCTCCGTTGACATCACCAAGGCAGTTGAGATCCTCTTCGTCAATAATTGTGGGGCGATTGTAAACCATGTGATTGTGCATGTAGTTGAGCTGCCCATCAGTAAAGGCTGTCCTGCATGAGTCGATGTAGTAGTCCATGTGGTTGTTATGGATGTAGTCAGCCCAAGGTCTTTCAGGGTTGTAGTTTGAACACACAGGGTTTACGCAACTAAAGTTCACCTTGGTTGGAGGTGTATCGCAGATGTCATCATGCACTTGTGTGCAATCCCCGTCAGCATCCTCCCCACAGAAGTCAACCCCATTGAACACGTGATGCAATCCAAGATAATGTCCCACCTCGTGTACAAGAGTCTTGTTCTCATCTCGATTCAAAAACAAATAATCGCCATCCATTCCAAATACTGACGTTTCTACCCATACACCATCAGCTACATTATAATAAGCTGGATAGCGGTAAGCAAACCCTAAGATTGTGTTACACATGCGAGGTACTACGTGGATGTTCATAAACTCAGTAGTCTCCCAAGCTTTGTTCCCGATATACCCAACCATTGAGGATGTGCTGTAGGGGAAACACTTAGCACCTGTAGCCAACTCAAAACCATCCTCACTCCCGTCAATCATATCATGATAACGAATCTGGATGAGATCAAAGTTGAACATGTACTCTTCGAACTGATCGTTCAGGTTGTCGATAGCATTGTAGACGTGCTCTTCAGGAATTTCAGCCCAAGAGTCGTAGATAGAGTAGTGTACGTGAACGACTGTTTTAACGTCCTTCCAGTAGACGTTAGACGGATCTTGGTAGTCTTCGTCCACTCGGTTGAACGATTCCTCTTCTAGGACAGCGCACAGACTGGTAGTATCCTTTTGAGCAAAAGTAAGGATATAACCTGACAAAAATATTATTGAAATAAGTTTTCGCATTTACTTTTTATTTGATGATGTCTTCTCTATTGTTCTTCCAGCAAAATACGCACCGAACACAGTGAGCATCAATACTTGCAGCAAATCTACGAAACTTTCACGCGGCATAAAACCATCAGTCATAGCGTCCCATACTGTTATAACCATAAAAAATAACAATAGAGCTATCATTATACTTGGGCGTATAACCTTGGCTATCTGCACATCGCTAGACATATCAGCCTCCCACCTTCGAGTAACATTTTCTTGTCTTGCGATCTCAATTTGTGATTGCAACTTTTCAAACTCCATCTTTTGCTCTGGAGTTATGTCTGGGTCTGTATCAACAAGTCGCTTCACAACGCCAAGAACCCCGTTGTCTGGCAGTAAGTCGCCAACCTTGTCGAGCAGGTGAGGGGCTTTTTCTTTTAGCCACTCACCTACTGCCGTCTGTTTTATTTTCTTATTCTCTTCCACGTAGCTTGAGGTATTGTTCTTCTATGAAATCAAGCGCTTGAATTGTGTGAGGCTTAAACGAATCGCCGTCATACTCCTTGAGCGATCGGTAGTCTTCGTCTATTTCATTCATAGCTTCTATCTTTTCCTTGTCTGTCATGGACATGTACTCTTCAGATGCAATCAAGGCTTCAAGCTCCGAGTATCTTTGTCTTCCAGATATCTCCATGAGCTTGTTTATCTGCTCTGTGTTTAGAGCAACTGAGCCATCAACAAACTCCTCGTCCTTAAGGAACTCGTAATCCTTACCAAGCTTAGTGAATGCCTCTCTTTCTTTTTTGGTTCTCATTGACATACTAGGCACGCTGATCTTTCTCTTTTGGGCGTAGTATGGTGTTCCTACTGCCGATGGAAGCTCTTCTGTGTTTTCATACAGCCTCCACACTTCATTAGAAACCAAATCGTCTTCACCCTGTCTGGACTTGGTTATGTCAAACATGTTGTAGGCAAATCCGCTTGTGCCTCTAGGAGTCTGTCTTATTGGCTGACCTTTCCAGTTTACTCTAACAGGTATTCCGTCAGTGTTGAATGTTCTGTCTCTCAGCGTGTACTCAAACTTCTTCAGCACTCTCTGCTCCCAAGTCATGTCATCTGTTACTCTGAAGTCTGGCATGTACTCTCTGTTCATTCTGTTGATAGCTGAGAGCGTGTTCGGCAGCACGGTAGCAGAAACAGCTTGGAACATAGACCCCAACCATCTTTCGCTCGTTGACTCAAGGTCGTCAATATCAGATGCTGAGAACACGTCGATAAGGTTTGTCATTCCTTGCAAAAAACTCTGATCCATCATGTAAGAGATGGAAGAGAAAGCGTTTATACCAAACGCATCCCTCAGCATCTTATTTACAGAGAACGGATCTATATCTCCAAGCTCATCTTTTCTTGTTGATTTAGCCGTTGCTCCAAGGATAGCTCCTATAATACCAAGCTTGTTGTAACCAATGAAGTAATCATCGTTTTGCTTTGCAGTGCTTTCACCCTTGATCCATCTCTGCAAGCCTGATACGTTTATGCTGTTCGGAGGGAACTGGTCATAGGCCATGTTCTTTTCTTCATCCTCTTCCCAGTCAATCGCTCCAGACAGCAGACCTTCTTTTATCATCATCGCACCAACCTGAGTAATCGTGGTTCCAGCAATCAACTTGGCAAGAGTTCTTGATGCCTCTCTTGAGTTTCCGTTGGATAGCTCAGCAAGCATTCTAGGAACTGCGATGTATGGAGTTACAAATGTGAGCGTATCGTACAGGATGTTTGCTGGAGTTCTAACGTAAGGTATGTTTGACCTAACAAAGAACTTACCAAACGCCATTCCATCCACACCTGGAATCCAATCGAAAGCTTTAGAAAACAATCTCTCGGCAAAAGCAACAGCATCCTCCGCAGCCTTAGAAGCAACGGTTTCTTCTTGGAACGTAAGCTTTCTTCCCTCTACAGCAGCTGCCTCCATCTCGGCTCTTGTTGGGTACTTCAAGAACTTTTTCAGCGCTTCTCCTTCAAGACCCATGTTCAATCCAGCCTGATACAACTCATAGCCTTCAACCATTCTTCTGAAAGGCGTATCACCGAGAGACAGGAATCTAAACATGATCTCAGCAGGAACTCCAAGAGTACCCTGAACAAACAGCTTCGCCCTCTGTGATGCAGAAGCCTTACCGTCTGGTCCAAGAGGCAGGGCCTCGCCTCCTCTATACGCAGCGACTATGGATCTGAATGGGGCGAAGCCACGGTTAACTCTCCACTCAGTGTCATTGCTCTCTTGACCTGTTATGATTTGGTCTATCGCTTCCATGAATCCAGTACCAAACTTCCTAACCCCATACATGTATGCACTTATAGATGCCTGTCTGTCAGTACCTTCCGTAAATCCAAACTTAGACGCAAGTTTCTGGAGAGGAAGGGCAAGCAGGTCAACTGGAACCTTAACAAGAGCATTCACAAGGTTAGCGCCTACGTTAGTAAACTGAGACATTGGTGTGAGCAGGTTACCTTGGATAAGCATCTGACCTATCTGACCCCACCCTTTCTCAATATACTTGTTCGCAAAGGTGTCCATGTTTCTCTCAGCTTCTTTGAGCTGCTTATTCACTTCGTTCAACTCTGCCTCCACATCTTCTCCCCTTATCGCTCTCTCCATCAGCTTGCGCTGCTTAACCTGAAGCTCAAACAATCTCTTAGCGTATGTATCAAGCTCTACCTTCTGAGAGTCTGTAAGCCTGTTTCCTCGCTTCTCAACCATCTTCTCGATGATATCGGTCAATCCTTTAGGCGTGGCTCCTTTAAGCTCTCTAAAGTGCCTCAAAATGCGTCCAGCGGTAGTACCAATCTTGGACAGCTCCTCGATAAGCGGCGGAATAGCGTCGAGATCACCATCAGCGATTTTTCTTCTTATGATCTCAGCCCCAGCAAGAACACCTACATCGTCATTTCTGTTGGACAGTCTACCAAGTCCATCGTCCGTCATGACAGAGACCAAGTCTTCTTCCGACATGAACTTAAGCTGTTCTTTGATCACTCCAAGCTTTTGCTTAGAGATGTAGTTTTCTGGGTTGTTTACTATCTCGTTTCTTACAGCAGAGTAGTGGTTTGCAGACCTGGAGGCTGTTTGTCTCAAACGTCCGTTTATTCGGACTCTTCTTGACTGTCTTACTACATTCTCCGCAACCTCGCTAGTCCTTAACGCTTCTTTTGATTCAGCGGGAAGCATGTTGTACGCCTCAACAAGAGCGTCTCTTCCTTCTACGGCGTGACCAAGCACGTTCTCCATATAAGCATCAAGCTTCTCAAGCTCTTTTGCTGGAGGGTTTTCTATGTACTCACCAGTATCTTTCAGCTCAGGCTTTGCGTATGTTATTCTGCCAGATGCGTATGCCTTTCCGTTATAGAAGACAACAGCGGTAGCGTTACTAATTGGGTTTCCGTTTGCATCAACAAACATGCCAGAATTGAATGGGTCTGGCTTTAACTCAAGACCGTCAAGCGGCATTCGCTTAGCAGCCTCTGTATCACCGTTACCCATAGCCTGTCTCTCTTCGTCTGTTATAGCCTCAAAATTTCTAAGCTTTGATGCAACAGCTGGATCAAGAACAAGAGAGGCTGTTTGAGACATCGTCTGCCTTCCAGTAGGTGGTGCTTCTCTCTTTTGAAACAAAACAGATTCACGAGCCTCTATCGTTTCTATGTTGCTTGAAAGCGCTTCGTTTAAGGCAACACCAAGCTTTGTCTTAAGAGGTGAGTCTGAGTCTGCGTACTCCAGCTGGTCAGATACTATCTCTCTCGTCTTTGCATCAATGTCAATTTTGCCTCCTGGCACGTCAGTTGACGTATCATTTATAAGCTCAGGCATCATAGTGATGTGCTCAAACTTTAAATCACCAACCTTTGACGCTCTTGCGCTGAACCAAAAAAGCTGAGACACATCTTGCAGGGTGTATGGTTCTTGGCCTGACTCCAGCTCTGTATTCAGCATATCTCTAACGTCTACCAACATAGCGTGAACACCTTTCGTTTCAGCCACGTTTAGCTTTCTGCCAGCTTCTGCCATAAACAATCTGTGTATGTGGTTGTTTATGTCTTCCTGACTCACGTCTTGACTGCTTCTCTTGTCGCTGTTGGTTTCAGGCAACTCAAAAAACACCTTAGCGTCAAGCAACATCTTCAACTTGGTTATCGTTCTTACGCTGTCACCAGCATTGGGGAACAATTTATAAAACAGCCTGTTGGTCGAAGCTTCTTCAGACTTGCTGAACATCTTACTCTTTCTTTCCAAAGCACCAGACAGTACGTTGTACTGATCAATCACATTCAGGTCAGGTATGGCATACTCACCTTCAGCCCCCATAAGAGACAATGCATAGTTTGGCAGCTTAACCGTTGTTGAAGATTTCAAAGAGCCAGCCTGACTCATTATGCTGTGTATGTTTCTTATGGTTGTTCCATCACTTCTGCCCATTATAGGAGAAGACAGCCACTCCACAAGAGCTTTGCTGTCAAGAACACCATCCTTTACAAACTCAGAAATAGGGCCTTTGTCAAGAGCCTTAGACAAAGAAAGCAGCTGAGCCTTCATGTAATTAGCTCTAGGGCCTCTGAGATTAATACCTGTCTTAACAATAAAAGCATTCAAAGACTCCTCTGTGAACATTGCCACACCCTTGTTGAAGTAGTTGTTCATAGCTTCTCTGAACAACAATTTTGTTACTTCTATGTTAGGAGCCAGCTCTATACCGTTGGAAGTTATTGCTGATATCATATGAAAGATAGGCTCAAATGATGTTATTCTCTTGTCACCTACATCGTTTGCCAACCTACCCAGAAAATCCTGAGACGCTCTTTTTGTGTGTTTAAAGATGTTTCTTATGTCAATGCCAGCTTCTTTGGCAATGTCCATAGTCATCTTTACATCAAGATATCCCTCCTTAGCTATAGCCTTTCTTCTGTTTTCTGGGTTTCTCAGTTTATTTATACCTGAGTGTCTAGCTATTACAGCGGATTGAAGCTCCAGTTCTGTTGCTGTTCCTTTTCTGATACCAAGCTTAGTTCTAGCCTTGTCTCTTAGGCTATCTCTCATTTCTGCCGCCTCTTCTCTGAGCATGGTCGTAGACCTAACTCCGCCAGACTTTCTGATGACAGACTCTGTTGGTGTTTCTCCTTTGAGTTCAGAAATTACCTGATCAGTGACCGATGCGATTCGCCTTGGGTTTGCTTTCCTTAGTGCGTTTTCAACATCAGGTAGCAAGTACATGGACGAAAAATTGACTTCCTGTCCAGTGACTCTTTTTGCTATCTCTGTTTCTATTGCTGAAGCCAACGGGAACGAGGAAGATCTTGCAGTTCTTTCCCTTCCTTCTTTGTTTAGGAATTTAGTGTGCTCAGGGCCTAACTTATCAAGGCTAGAAACATACTCAGCTACGGCACGTCTCATCCTTGCTAACTCTTCTGTCGCACTTCTGATCGGAGGCAGGGGCTTCATCTTCCAGTTCTTTATTACATCTGGATTGACACGCATTTCCTTTCCATCGAACTCAGCCACAAAACCGCCGTAAGGCTTTTTACCCTCGTTAGTTTCTCTTCTCCACCAGTTGACAAAGTGCCATTTGTCATTGAAGTTCATCTCTTTGACGTATCCTTCGCCCTGACTCCACTCGTTGTTCCTTATTGCAGGCACAATGAAGGTCATCTTAAACGGCCCGTCTGGGAGTTTAGCTGGGGACTCAGGCTTTCTCAATCTCTGTGACCTACGTGAGTCTTCTGCCAAAGACGGATTTGACTCCATCGCTTTATCACTAAGCCTGAGCTTGTCAACAAACGATCTCTCCCCCCTTGAAGCGTTCTGCATGCCAAGCAAGTATGACCTAACATCATTCTCGTTCCGAATCATGTTTGCGTCAACCCTTCCGCGAGCAATCTTTTTTCTTCTGAAGAAGTCTACCACTGATTGAACGAAACCTCCAGTAAGAGAAACTTTGTTTTCCCCAACGAAAGCGCTCATGTCAGCAGTTACCTCGTCTGCGATCAAGTTAAATATCCCTCTATCCCCCAACTTAGGAAGTAGATCGTTGACTAGATTATTAACAAATCCAACCTCACTTGCGTTTATCAAGTCTACAAGGGTTTGGTCTTTAGTGGCAGCAAAAATTTTCTGCGTGTACCCACTCATAGCTTCTTGATACTCAAGCTCGGTATCAAAGTCAGATCTATAAGGCATTTGACCGAATTCAGCAGAAAGCGCCTGATCAATGTACGCCCTTACCTTACCATGAACTCTTAACTCAACTGCCTTTGTAACCTTTATGTTTCTGAAAAACCCTCTTACAAAAGTCAACACATTGTCTCGGCTAGAGTTTATGATAGCCATTGTGTTCATTGCGTGGCTAAACTCCTCTAGAACAACCTGACGAAGGTTTTCTGTTAGGTCAAGACCAGAGCCTCCTTCACTCGCCCACTTTGACAGAGACCTAGG
>Ga0136656_1000816_pt1 | contig 11019 bp, 21 predicted proteins | sample CPBDNA_9_FD_94862 | JGI IMG/M metagenome (GOLD analysis project Ga0136656, IMG submission 94862) | Freshwater to marine salinity gradient microbial communities from Chesapeake Bay, USA - CPBay_Sum_15_0.8_DNA (version 2) | ecosystem: Environmental > Aquatic > Marine > Coastal | place: USA...
CTGTTGCAGTTCTTCCACCCATAGTTCCTCGTTGCTTAGGCGCGTTTACTGGTGCTGTTTTTACCCCACCTTTACTATTAGGTGACTTACTAGGCAGCATATTTTTTAACCCACCACGAGTCAGATTTTTTAGCAATTGACCACTTGTACCTGGGTTGCGTCTACCTGGTTTTCTTATTCGCGGGTCAACTGTTAAGCTACCTGTATTACTATTAGGCGAACGTGGGTTGCTTTTATTTTTAGGTGGTCGACCAACTCTAGAGCCGTATGTACCTCTACCCATTGGCATAATATTATCTCCTGTATCTTTTAGTTTTATTTGCAATTTGCTGTGGTTGTTTACTGAACTGCTTACCTTTAGCGGTATCTTCTCGTTTCTTACGAGTAGTAGCAGCATATTCTTTTGCAGTTAGGGCTTGCCTAGCAGTTTTGGGTAGGTAGCGTTCACCAGTCTGTCCAGATGGTTTACCTGATTTAGTACCCCAATCTTGCTTAGTCCACTTAGCTAGTTTATTAGAGTTACTTTTAGCCCCACTGTATCTACCACCAGCATCTTTGTAGTATTTGGTAGCTAGTTGCATAGCACGAGCAGAATGTTTTCCACCCATCTTTGCTTTTGCTTTACTTTTCGCAGCTTCCCATTTACTAGGGTCGAGTTTCTTAGCTGTACCTGTTGGCTTTTTTACAGCCATAGATTCCCCTTATCTAAGTTATATTAGGTTTGTTGCGTATTTTCTTCTTATTTGTTTTCTTCCAAACCTTCCTTGTTTTCTTATTTATTTTTATTTCTTTTTCTTCTTCTTTTGTTACTAACATATAATCTCATGCTTCGCATCAAACTTATATAATATTATAGCATATTTTTTGACAAAAGTCAAGAACTATTTTGGGATAACGATAAACATACGATAAACAATAACGAAGAAAAATTGGGGTGGTATTATCATACTTCGTATCGTTCTGTTCGTTTCATGCTACGCATCGAGCTGTCCATTTTCCGCATTTGAAAAATAAATAATAAATAGTAATAAAAACAAGAAGTTACCTTTCGTTATTTTCTCGTTAATTTTACCAATTAAAATGCCCAAAAATTACCTATTTTGTATCTGGGGGGCTACCGTAACATTCGCCACGCCCTGTACCCGCCCCCACCCCCCTTTGTGGATAAGTCTGGGGATAAGTTGTGGAAAACCTGTGGATAACTTCCTGGGGAATTGTGGATAACTTTGGGGTTGTGGATAAGTTTGTGGATAAGCTGTGGATAAAAAATCCTGGTCGTTCGCCTGTAAAATTTGCAAGTGTGTGTGTTGGGGTGGTTGCCACCTAAGATAATTTAGACGTGTGTTTCCCATATGGTATTACCAGATAGAATTATGACAACATCGAATAGCACGTTGTTACTAATATCATACTATTAGGGATGGCGTGTTATTCAGATTTGAATAGGGTACAGACACTAATAATATAGTATTAGAGATTGTACCTTATTCGCTTATGCTCTATATCTCTAATGGGGTAGTATGCAAATTAATACTTGACAGACTATATATCTATGTGACAATGGCATCACGATAAACATATTAAATAGGATAATTAAACAATGAACAAATCAATACACAATGAATTAAAAGAACACGTCAAAGACCTAATTGCAGATGGCGTAATAACTGAAGATAACGTAGAAGATGCACATTATCACGCATTTAATGAGGACTACTACATTATCGGTCATTACAACGCGGAAAAATGGCTAGAGAAACACAACGTTAAAGTATGGGATGCCATAGAGTACGTTATCGAGCAGGACAATTTAATGTTTGGTGAAACTACTATGACCGCTGGTGATTTTAATCCAGAAAGAATTGTAAACCTGCTCGCATACTATGTAGGCATGGAATTAAACTTTAACGATATGTTAATAGGAGAATAAGAACATGAGTCATAACAAAAATTTTCCAATTAATGAACAATTTCTGCACACAATGGCGGATAAAGTAACAATAGCTAATAATAAAAAATTGGGTAATAACAACAGTTATTGGCTATTATTCGAGAATGAAGGCAGGATAAAATTGTTTTTAGAAGGCAATAACGTGCCAGTATATATAGCGTATTCCATGCGTGAGATGGACACATTCTTACATGGCATGCATGTTCAATGTTATCAATAGGAGATTAAACAATGAGAATAGACTACAAAGAAAAGAAACAGACACAACAGATAGAGGAACCGCTATGGCTAAGTGTAATAATGGGATTCGCTTGGTTAGGTTTAACAGCGACAGCGATTTATTTATTAATTGCTGTTGAAGCATTAATCAATTTATAAAGGGGATGATAATGAATGTACTGACTAAAGAAAGAATGGAAGAAATTTTAGACGCTGGAACAATAGACCAATGTACTGAAGAAGAAAAACAGCAAGTAATGGTCTATGCGTTCGGTGAAGAATTTATGACATCAAAAGATAAAGGTTGTTTAAAGGAGTATGTAGAATGAATGTACTTAGCGTTTTTGATGGTATGTCATGTGGTCGCATTGCGCTGGAACGTGCTGGCATACCCATAACTAATTATTATGCTAGTGAAATAGACAAGTATGCTATTCAAGTAGCAAAAAAGAATTATCCAGACACGCACCATATTGGCGATGTCACGCAAGTTAATGCTAATGATTTGCCTAAGATTGATTTATTGATAGGTGGCTCACCGTGCCAAGGATTTTCGTTTGCTGGCAAGCAATTAAATTTTTATGATGAGCGTAGCAAATTATTCTTTCAGTTTGTACGATTATTAAAAGAATTAAAGCCCAAATATTTTTTGCTTGAAAATGTGCGAATGAAAAAAGAATACCAAGACATTATTAGCAAGTATTTGCGCGTTGAACCTATCACCATTAATAGTAGTCTAGTATCTGCACAGAATCGTGTGCGCTTATATTGGACTAATATACCTAATGTCTTGCAGCCCGATGATAAAAACATCGTGTTAAAGGACATATTAGAACAAGAACCAGGAAATTTTGTTAAAATGTCGAACACATTTACAAATAGACTAAAGGGTAATAGGTGCTTAACTGATATGACACAAAATAAGGCTAGTAATTTATCAGCTATGGAATATGTAAAGAATGGTAGGCAGGGTGATTATATTGCATGTAGTGATACTGGAAAACCTATAAGAATTGGTACAGCGGATAATATAAAAGGTTTTGATTGTATAAAACGCATATATCATCCCGATGGTAAATCACCTACATTAACCACTATGCAGGGTGGGCATAGAGAACCTAAAATTTCCTGTAACAAAACACACTATAGAAAATTAACACCAATAGAGTGCGAACGATTGCAGACTGTTCCAGACAATTACACGGATGGCGTGTCAAATACTCAACGCTATAAGATGTTAGGTAATGGGTGGACAGTTGATGTTATTAGCCATATATTCAAAGGCATTAACTTATGAGCACGTGGCTAGTTTTACTCGTCACATTTATATATGCTTACGTTTCAATTGAGCAATATATAAAGGGCGATTTATCGTTAGCTGTGGTGTATTTAGGATATACGATTGCTAATTTCGGTTTAATAATGGTAGTAAAATAAAAAAGGGGGTATAATGATTGAGACAATTTATCGAGGCATGGCGCGTATGATTGCGGAAAATTCACTACATCTAGCAGAACCACGCAAAGAATTAGACTACTGTATAAAGCATATTGACCAAGCATTGCAATTGTCTAGTCATGAGCGTAGATGTATGATTGAGATATGTTTAAACCATATAAACAAAGTGAGGTATAATGATGAGTAGAGATAGAATAGATGACTGGAACGATGAATATCAACAGCAATTTATGACCACACATGAGGTACACGTAATGGTAGATAGTATAAACGACACACTAGAAGATGAATTTCAGATATGGATTGAGGAAGCACTAGCACCACAGCAAGGCAATGAAATGCGTACAGACATTCTACGCGACCTAGTGCGTGATATACACAGACAAGGACACACTAAAGTGTCATATGCAGCACTTGGCGAATACCTGTACTTCCTGGCGCATGATGCGCTGACTGATTATAATGATTATACACGCCCAAATTTAGAGCGTGATTAGTGAGGCATTAATGAGCGATTGTAGCGAAGATGTGTATAATTTTTTTACGGAAGAAACCATAGAACATGCTAAAAAGTATTTAGAGGAGTATAAAAACAAAATGGACACAGACAAGATAGTAGTAAAACCTAGCCACTACGAGCGATGGGACATAGAACCAGTAACTTTCATTATGATTAATAATATGGAATTTTGGCGTGGAAACATTATTAAGTATGCCGCACGCGCAGGATACAAAGAATATGTTGGTTTGAATACTTCACGTTCGGAAGTCATTAATTCAGAAATTATTGATTTACAAAAAGTTATTCGCTATGCTGAGATGCGTATTAATCAATTACAAGAAAAGGATATAACAGAACATGGCACAAGATGATTACGGTAATGAATTACCACTAGACGAGCAAAGCCGTGATGAATATCAATTACAATGGTGCATGGCGGAAGCTGAGGACTATATCGAGCGACATGGTATAGAAAAATTCTTATCTGAACTACGCAAAAGGCTAGAACAATGATACTAGATGATGATACTACAATGACCGATGATGAAATATTGTGGGCATATAACCAATATTTAAAGCATTTAGAATTTTTAGAAATGCAGGAATTAGAATTGTTAAAACAATATGAACAGGAACAGGCATATGCGATGCTCAGTCTGTGATGTTGAATTGACGGATGGTGAATTGTCCAGAAAGCATCCAGAAACTAGGCAATATTTAGATACCTGTAATAAATGCTTACAGGAAATATTTAACTATGACCTAGAGGACGATATGAGCGACATTAAATTGATGTCTGAATACATACATACCGATAGAGATATATATTAAAAAGGGGAAAAATATGCTATACTTAATAGTAATTATTAGTTTATTACTTATTTTATCTTATATATTTGATTAAAGGGGGAAATAGTGAGTAATAAAGAATTAGAAAAGGGGCGTTGTTTGCATAAAGCACCATGCCCTAAGTGTGGAAGTAGTGACGCACGACAATATTATGAAAAACCTTCGGGCATAATTGACTCGTTTTGCCATTCGTGTGAAACATTTTTTCCTTCTGAGGAAGAAAATATCCAGGACTTCGCCAAATCGTTTGTAAAGAAGCATAAGAGTAAGCCAATGTTTGACATTAATAACGTAGAAAGTCTGCCCACACGCGAAATAAGGGGCGTTAGAGAAGAAATATGCAAAGGTTTTGGGGTAAAAGTCCTTTTGTCTGAGACAGATGGTCAAACAATAACCCATCATGTATTTCCTGACCGCGCCAATGGTAAAGTGGTAGGGTACGAAGTAAAAGGAACTGATAAAAAGATAACTAGCGTAGGTGATAGGAAAGGTAATTTAGAACTATGGGGGCAGCATATCGCTATGAAGAATGGCGGTAAGAAGTTGTTTATCACCGAAGGTCGTTTAGACGCTATGTCATTGTACCAGTCGTTATTTGACAATAAGCCGAAAGGCTATGCTGGTAAACCTTCTGTCGTATCAGTAACAAAAGGTGCGACCAGTGCAGTAAAGGACTTGATGAATAACAGGGAATTCGTAGAAAGCTACGATGATGTTATTCTTGTACTCGACTCGGACGATGCAGGACAGAAAGCAGTTAAGGATGTCCTCAAAGTCTTTCCTCGTTTTAAATCAGTAAAGTTACCAAGAAAAGATAGTAACGAGATGCTGGAGGAAGGCGAGTCTAAAAAGTTATATGAATTAGCTATGTATAAAGCTGAACATATAAGACAAGGTGAGCTAGTCGATATTGATGGTGATTTAATACAGAAAGCACTAGTAAAACCTGAGATGGGTATTCCATTCCCGTGGCGTACAGTAAACAAGGCTACGTTTGGCATACGCCCCCATACTATTCATGTAGTAGGGGCAGCACCTAAAATTGGCAAGTCACACCATGAGTATCAGTTAATTCAGCACCTATTAAAACTAGACCACAAGGTCGGAGTGTTTGATTTGGAAAATGCACCAGTCAAAACCGCTGTACGCATAGCGAGTAAGGAAGCACAGACTGATTTTTCCAGACCCGATAAGGAATTTAACGCACAGTTGTTACACGATACTTTAGTGGGACTGCAAGGCAAGGTTAGATTCTATGACCGTGGTGCAAGCCGTGATTGGTCGGACATAAGGATATGTATTGAAGAAATGCACTTACTCGATGGCATTAACTTATTCTTCATTGACCCACTGACTGCACTTATTTCTCGTTACAATTCCAGCGAAGCTAACGACAAGCTGAACGAGATATGCACCGATATGGCAGACCTGGTTAATCTTTATCCAATTACCCTGTTCTGTTATTCGCATGTAAACCCGAAGCAAAAAGGCAGTAAGCCACATGAGGCTGGTGCTAAGGTCTTATCCAGCGAGTTTACAGGCAGTCGTGCTATGGAAAAATGGTTTCACTACGGTCACGGAATCAGCAGGGACAGAACTGAAGAATGTCCTTTGGAACGTCAAAATGTGAGTGAATTTTATATGTTGTTTGATAGGGAATATGGGCAGACATATAAGTGTGACGTTTATTACGATGAAAACACAGTACAATATCAGGAGGTAGGTTACGATGGATTACATAGTTGATATTGAAACTGACGGCATTGATGCTACCAAGATACACTGCATGTCCATTCATAATGGTGACTTGGACTTAAAGACGAGGATTAGAACCCTAACCACCTATGCAGACATGCAGGTGTTTATAGACACCCTTGAAAAACACGACAGACTGATTGGTCATAACTTTATTCGTTACGATGCACCAGTTATCGAACGCATCCTTGAAACTAAGATACATTGTCAGGTTGTGGACACATTACCACTTTCTTGGTATCTGTATAACGATGAAAACAGGCACGGACTGGAACAATGGGGTGAGCGTTTTGGTGTCCTTAAGCCTAAAGTAGATGATTGGGATAATGCTTGTATAGAGACTTACATTCATCGCTGTGAACAAGATGTTGAAATCAATTACGTGTTATGGAAAAGACAAAAGAAATATCTAGACGCTATTTATAATGGCAAACCTGAACCCCTAATTAAGTATTTAATGTTTAAGATGAAATGCGCTGCGCTACAGGAAAAATGTAAATGGAAGTTAGACGTAGTTAAAGCTAAGGCATTACTAAAAAGACTTACAGATGAGTACGATGAGCTATACAGCGAATTAAAGTCCGCTATGCCGCCCGTACCAAAGGTAGTTAAGCGTACTAGACCCGTTAAACCTTACAAACAGGACGGTACATTGTCTGCTCACGGTAAGAAGTGGAAGGAATTGTGTGATATTAACAATATAGACTTTGACAGTGATGAGGAAGTTGAAGTTATTGTTGGTTTTGATGAGCCTAATCCTAACAGCGTGTACCAGGTTAAAAAATGGTTGTTTAGTTTAGGCTGGAAACCACAAACTTTTGAGTACAAGGCAAACTTTAGTGATTTACGAGGTAAAGCCAAGCCTAAAGAAGAATTCGAGGCTGTACCACAGGTTAAAATTAAGGATGCTGGCTTGTGTAAATCAGTAATTAAACTTATTCCTGATAATCCACAGATAAAAGCATTAGATACAATAACGTTAGTTAAGCATAGGATGGCTTCAATCGAGCATTTCCTAAAAAATCTGGATGATGATGGTTTTGTTAAGGCTGAGATAGGTGGTCTTACTAATACACTACGTTTTACGCACAGAATATGTGTAAACATACCAACTAGTCGTAAATTGTACGGAAACGAGATAAGGGAATTACTAACAGTTTCAAGTGATGACAATGTCTTATGTGGTAGTGACCTTGCCTCATTAGAGGACAGAACCAAACAACATTTTATGTGGCATCACGACCCTAAGTTTGTTAAGGAAATGATGGTTGATGATTTTGACCCACACCTTGATTTGGCTTTGGCTGCTAAAGCCGTTACGGAAGAACAAGTAATGGCATATAAGTATGGTAGTGACACATCAATCAGCACAATACGACATAACTATAAAGGCGGTAACTATGCCTGTACTTATGGGTGTGGTGCATTAACACTTTCTCGTCAACTAGGTATTACTAAAAACGAAGCCGCACAGATACATAGAGCGTATTGGAAGCGTAACTGGTCGCTGAAGAAAATAGCTGAGGAAATGACAGTTAAGAATGTAAATGGTAATTTGTGGTTATTAAACCCTGTTAGCAATCTGTACTACTCGCTACGAAAAGAAAAGGATATATTTTCCACATTGAATCAAGGCACAGGTACTTACTGTTTTGATACTTGGATAGCATTTATCCTAAAGCGTAGACCACAACTTACTGCACAGTTTCACGATGAAGTTATATTGGAATGTAAAGAATCTGAAAAGGAGGATATAGAGGAAATACTACATAGCAGTCTAGAAGAAGTAAATAAACTATTGAAATTAAACAGAAATTTAGCTTGTGATGTACAGTTTGGAAAAAACTATTCACAAATACATTAAAGTGTGTTAAACTATTACGGTAACATTAACAAAAGGAGTTACAATGCCATTAAATAGAAAAAGTTCTGTACCTACTACCACTGCTTCGAGTGACGTAGAATACAGTAATTTAAAACCAGGTGAGTACGAAGGCAGACTGGTCTATGTAGCGGATTTAGGTTTACAGGAACGCGAGTACATGGGCGAGTCAAAACCACCTGCAACGCAAATCTCATTAGGTATCGAGATACTTGGTGAATCTGTTATGGTTGACGGTAAGGAGCAACCCCGATTGCTATGGACTAAACCATTCAATATCTTTTATGAGATGAATGAGAAAGGCAATGAGTACAAATACTATAAAGTGTTTGAACCTAATGCCGAAGAAGGTCAGGTAGCGGATTGGGATTCCGTACTGGGTAAACCGTGCAACGTACTCGTTAAGAACGTAGCTGGTAAGGGTGAAAATGCAAGTAGACTCTATGACAACATTGATTCTATTTCACCTATCCCTGCTAAGTATCAGGCAGATGTATTGCCATCTACTATTACTGACCAAGCTGTTGGTGATGCAGATGACGAAAACAACCCTGCTCAACGTGCTATGTTCGGTCTGCCTCGTTACATTTTTGACCGTAGAATCAAAGGTGGCAATAACAAGGCAGATATAAAAGCAGTAGAAAGTTCTGAAGATTTTGATGACGCTATCCCATTCTAATGAAACTGCTCATTGATGGTGACCCTATTGTTTATCGCATAGCGTTCGCTAGTCAGAAGAAACAGGAGGACGGGTCGGTGAAAGCTGACCCTGAATCCCACGCCCTACATTCCTGCAAACTGTATATGTCAGACCTGATTAATGATACAGGGTGCAAAAGCTACAAAGTTTTCCTATCGGGTAAACCGAACTTTCGAGATAAAGTAAGAAGTGATTATAAAGGCAATCGGTCAAAAGCCGTAAAGCCTATTCATTACCAGTTAATCCGCGACTACTTGGAAGAAAGGTACAAAGCACAAGTTGTTAATGGTATGGAAGCAGATGACGCGCTTGGTTTAGCGCAGATGCCTGACCATTCTACTGCTATCGCTACTATTGATAAAGACCTACTTATGGTTGAAGGTTTGCACTATAACTACAACACTAAGGAATGGAAAACTGTTACGGCTGAGGAAGGTACACGTTTCTTTTACAAGCAGATGCTAACAGGTGACAGGGTAGATAATATAACTGGTATCAAAGGTATTGGTGACAAGAAGGCTGACAAGTTGTTAGATGAACACGATGACTGGGACAAGCTGATTGTTGATATGTACCTTGATGAATTTGATAACGGATTCCAACGTGCTGTAGAGAACTCACAGCTACTTTGGATGTTACAAAGGGGCAAGGAAATGCCTATAGACTTTTATGAGCAAGCCAAAGTATAGAAGTGGATTAGAGGAAGCATTTGCCAACAAGACAACTGGTTTTGATTTTGAACCGTTCGACTTGCCGTATATTGTCAAGCGTAAGTACAAACCAGACTTTGTTAAGGATGATGTACTGATTGAATGTAAAGGCTTCTTTCGTTCAGGGGATACCGCAAAGTACAAATCAATCAAACGAGACATAGAAGGAACTTACGAACTTATTTTTATTTTATCCAACCCAAGTAAGAAACTTAGGAAGGGTAGTAAAATGAACATGGGGGAATGGTGTGATAAAGAAGGGATAAAGTATTTTACTATCGACACCATAAAAGAATTAAATTACTACATGAAAACACGAGAAAAATTATGCTAACGCTTAATGAGCTTTGTGAAAGACTAAAACACATAGATGAGATATCCTTAATGGAAGTCTTGGAAATAAATTCTGACGAGATAGTGGACAGATTTGTTGACAAGATTGAAGATAGGATGGATGATTTACAGTTAGACTTTGAAGCAGAGCTTGAAGAACTAGAGGAATAAAAAATGAAATTTCAATTAGAATCAACACCTTTTCGTATCAACGAAGGTGACGGCTGTATTTTGATGTTTGGTTATCCACTATTTGGTGGTTGGCTACCGTTCGTAGGCTTTGTTACTTTTGAACATGAAGATAAGGAATTTAAATCATTCTTGGTTGAATGGTTGTTATATGGCCTTATCATTACTAATTCCAAAGCGGAACTTGAGGAACTAGACGATGAGTAATGTTCAGATACTAACACCTAAAGCTACCTATACCTATGACTACCCACAGGCTCTAGCTTATACTGAGAAGCAGCAGTCCATATTCTGGACAGCAGACGAGATAGCTATGGAGAAGGACATCCATGACCTAAAGAATGAACTGACTGAAGCTGAACTACATGGTGTGACTACTGTACTTAAACTGTTTACATTGTATGAGCTGCATGTAGGTAACGAGTATTGGTTAGACTATGTGCGTAAGACTTTTCCTCGTCCTGAAATACA
>Ga0136656_1000818_pt1 | contig 11008 bp, 8 predicted proteins | sample CPBDNA_9_FD_94862 | JGI IMG/M metagenome (GOLD analysis project Ga0136656, IMG submission 94862) | Freshwater to marine salinity gradient microbial communities from Chesapeake Bay, USA - CPBay_Sum_15_0.8_DNA (version 2) | ecosystem: Environmental > Aquatic > Marine > Coastal | place: USA...
ATTTCCTCAAGATGCTCGACGGTATGAAGTCCAAGGGCCTGATTGGCTTCGCCGCCGCCGACAAGGGCGGCTGGGAGGCCATGGGCACGTTCGACATCATCAATGCACGTGTCAACGGCTACCAGTACCACGTCGACCTGCTCGCTGGTCGCGAGAAGTGGACCGACCCGCGCACGGCCAAGGTGTTCGAGTACTGGGAGCAGTTGATCCCGTACATGAACGACAACGTGCTCGACCTCGAGTGGGACGGAGCAATGCAGTTGTTGCTGCAGCGCAAAGCCGGAGCGATGCTCATGGGTTCATGGTTCGGCGGAAACTTCAAGGAACAGTCGGATGCCGACTACGAAGACCTCTGGATCATTCCGTTCCCCGAAATTGACCCGGCAAATGGCCGCGACACCATCGATGCACCGATCGATGGATACTGCGTCGCCAAGAACGGTTCGAACAACGACGGCGGCAAGGACTTCCTCAAGTTCGCAGGTGACATGGAGGGCGTCCAAGCGATGCTCGACACCGGCGTGCCGATGACGTCGGCCAACAAGGTGCAAGACACATCGAGCTACGACGCGTTCCAGACCCAGCAGTTGGCAGTGATGGCCGAGGCCAAGTACATCACGCAGTTCCTCGACCGTGACACTCGTCCGGACTTCGCAGGTCCGGTTGTAGGTCCTGAATTGCAGAACTGGTTCAAGAATCCGAAGGACGTCAACAAGATCCTCGAGAGCTTGCAAGCGCAGTGGGATGCGCTCCCGCCGCTCTGAGGTTCGCAGAACCAACTCGGTAGCACTACGCAACTGCAGTTGATCGGATCATGAGTTCGCCGGCGACGAGACCACGAGGGTCCCGTCGCCGGCGTGCTTTTTCCCGGGGGGATCGAGTCACGCTCGGAATCTTCGTCGGGGTGCCCACGTTCCTCCACCTGGTGTTGGTGTGGATACCGGCCGTCCTCACGATCCTCTTGTCGTTCACCTACTGGACCGGCATCAACTTCGGCGACATTACGTGGGCTGGACTTGCCAATTACGACAACATCGTTACCAAGACTCCGGTTTTCTATGACGCGTTGCGGAACAACATCATCTGGCTTGTCTGGTTTGGATTCATCGCCACCCCGGCAGGCGTACTTCTTGCGTACCAAATCGATCGGCAAATCCGTGGACACAAGGTGTACCAGTCGGCGTACTACCTACCGGTGGTGCTGTCGTTGGCGGTGACCGGAATCATCTGGAACTTCATGTTGCGTCCCGACGGCTTCGTGAATGGAGCACTCGGTCGGGACATCGACGATGCGATTTCCTTCTTCGGCAATTACAACATCAACATCTACGTGATCATGGTGATGGCGTCGTGGCGTCACATCGGATACATCATGTTGCTGTACTTGGCAGGGTTGAAGGCCGTCGATCCGACTCTTCGCGAGGCCGCGTCCATCGACGGTGCCACCGAGTGGGCGACGTTCCGAAAGGTGATTCTTCCCGCCATGCGTCCGGTGAACATCATCGTGATCGTGATCACCATCATCGAGTCGCTCCGGGCATTCGACATGGTGTACGTGATCTATGGAACGAGTGCCGGGCTGCCGATTCTCGGCATTCTGGTGTTCCAGAACATCGCCGGTGAAGGTGCCTCGATGAAGGGTGCCGCATACGCGGTGATTCTCTTCGTTCTCTCGATCGGACCGATCATCGCCTATCTGCGACAGCAATTCCGCGAGGACGTGTCGTGATGTCGATGCGTGACTCTCAAGTGGTGAAGGACCGCGCGATCTCCATATTCATCGGCGTCTTCGCGGTCCTCTGGGTGTTTCCGATTCTCTGGACGCTGTGGAGTTCGTTTCGTCCGTACAAGGAGATTCGTGCGCGCGGCACGTTCTCCATGCCGGAGGAATTTGGAATCTTCAACTACACCGACGCAATCTCTCGAATGCAGCTTCCGACGTACCTGTGGAATTCGTTCATCATCACCATTCCGGCCGTCTTCCTCACCCTCACGTTTGGAAGCCTGATCGCCTTCGTCGTTTCCCGGTACTCCTTTAAGTTCAACGTGGGAATGTTGTTGTTGTTCACCGCAGGAAACCTCCTTCCCGCGCAGTTGGTGTTCATTCCAGTGTTCAAGCTGTACCTCAACATCGGTGACCTGGTGGGTGATCGGAGATTCCTCTACGACTCCCCTTGGGGTGTGGTGCTCATCCATGTGGCGTTCCAAATGGGATTCGCCACCTTTGTGCTGTCGAGCTACATGAAGACGATTCCCAAGGAGATCTCCGAATCGGCGCTGGTGGACGGCGCCTCCGTGTTGCGTCACTACTGGAACGTGATGCTGCCGCTCTTGAGGCCACCCTTGGCATCGCTTGCCGTGTTGATGACCACGTGGATCTACAACGATTTCTTCTGGGCACTGGTGTTGATGTCCACCGACAACAAACGGCCGATCACCTCGGCGCTGGGTCGACTTCAAGGTGAATTCGTCACCGACTACAACCTGCTGGCCGCGGGAGCAATCATTGCCGCGTTGCCCACCCTTATCGTGTTCTTTGTGCTGCGCAAACAATTCGTGTCCGGTTTGACGCTCGGCTCCACCAAGGGGTGAGCCGCATGGTGCACTTGGTGCACGATGGGACCTCCGTCGTGGTGGATGTGTCGGGTGGTGTGCCCGAAATCATCCATTGGGGGGCCGCACTGGATGCGAACGATGGTGAAACGCTCGCAGCGATGACCAAGCGACCACTCACACACGGATCACTCGACGTCGTCCCACCGTTGCAAATCGTGCCGCAGCATTCACTCGGATCGCTCGCGCGACCCGGTGTAGCCGGGCATCGTCCGGGTGGTCGAGATTGGGCACCGCGATTCGTGTCGTGCGAGGTGACGTCATCAGCGAACGCACTCACCACCACATCGCACGATCACGTTGCGCAACTGTTGTTGGAGACCACGCTCGAGATTTCGTCGTCGGGTGCGTTGCACGTGAGTGCATCGATAACCAACGAGGGCGACTCGAGGTACTTGCTCGATGCGCTCACAGTGTCGTTGCCGATGCCGTCGCATGCCCACGACATCGTCACCTATTCGGGCCGATGGTCGCGTGAGGCGTCGATTCATCGCCACTCGCTCACGCACGGTGCATGGAGCAGTGAGAACCGTACGGGCCGAACTTCGCACGAGTATCCACCCACCATGTGGTGGTGTACGACGAACGCGCATGAATGGGCTGGTGAGGTGTGGGGGTGTCACCTCGCATGGAGTGGAAACCACGCAACGTGGGCAGAAGTGCTTCCGGATGGTCGCAGGTACGTGCAACTAGGTGAACTGCTGCTACCGGGCGAAGTGTGCCTGCAGCCGGGGGAGCGCTACACGACACCCGTTGCGATCGGCGTGTATTCCTCCAGTGGGTTCACACCCGCGTCATGGATCATGCACCGCTCGATACGAACGCCGCTCGGCTCGCGTCGGGCGGATGGCGGCGACGCTGCGTCGTGGCCGGAGGTAGCGGTTTCACCACCAAGAATTCGCAAGGTGTTGCTCAACACATGGGAAGCGACGTATTTCGACCACGACACGGAGAAACTCAAGGCACTCGCCGAGTCGGCGGCGGAGATGGGAATCGAGCGATTCGTTCTGGACGACGGGTGGTTCGGTTCGCGTCGCAACGACCGTGCCGGCTTAGGTGACTGGGTGGTGGCGGCGGAGGTGTACCCCAATGGACTCGGCCCGCTCATCGCCCACGTGCGTTCACTTGGGATGGACTTCGGCATCTGGGTGGAGCCGGAAATGGCGAATCTGCAGAGCATGGTGGTGCGCGACCATCCCGATTGGGTGTTGCATGCAATCGGATACGAGCCGGTGCAGGCGCGTCACCAAGTCGTGTTGGATCTCACCAACGAGGCGGCATTCGCCCACGTACACGGACAACTGCACCGGTTGTTGAGCGACCATGACATTGCCTTCGTGAAATGGGACATGAACCGACCGCTCATCCATGCGAGCAGTACCGACGGTGCTCCGGCCGTACGCCGACAAACACGTGCGTTCTATCGCCTGCTCGACCAACTTCGTGCCGAGCATCCGCACGTGGAGTTCGAGTCGTGTGCGTCGGGCGGCGGGCGCATCGATCACGCGGTGTTGTCGCGCGCGGTTCGGGTGTGGACGAGCGACTGCAACGACCCGCTCGATCGTCAATACATCCAGCGCGGTGTGGGCATGTGGGTGCCCAACGAGATGCTGGGAATGCACGTTGGCGCACGTCGACCGCACACCACCGGGCGGTCGAGTCGAATGGAGTTTCGGGCAATCACCGCACTGTTCGGATGGATGGGCGTGGAATGCGATCCACGACGACTCGACGACGACGAGCGAGAAGTGTTGCGTGACGCGATTGCGTTACACAAACGCCACCGGTCGTTGTTGCACGGGGGTGACGCGGTGCGCTTTGACCTCGACGACCATACGGCGCTCGCGCACGGTGTGTTTTCCGCCGACCGACGCGAAGCCCTGCTGGCATACGTGCAGTTGACGAGTTCACCGTGGCTGGTCGCACCTCGCTGGCGGATTCACGGGCTCGAGCCCGAACGCACCTACACCGTTTCGCACGCTGCGCTCGGAACCGTTGGTGGAATGGGGCGCACCGTCCCCGAGTGGATGACGACGCCGCTTTGCTGCACCGGACGAGAGCTTTCGGTGGTGGGAATTCAGCCACCGAGTCTGTGGCCCGAATCGGGCGTTCTCGTGCATCTGCGCTCGTAGCATTATTGTCCGTGCCCGAGTCGATTTCACGCGAAACCGTCGCGAAGGTGGCGCGATTGGCACGTTTGCACCTCAATGACGAAGAGGTGGATCGCATGACCAGTCAACTCGCCGGCATGTTGGAACACTTCCGCGACGTTGATGCGTTGGATTTGTCGAACGTCGAACCGTTGAACCAACCAATTCCGCTCTCCAACGTGATGCGTGAAGACGTGGAGGTTCCCTCCCTCGATCGTGACGAAGTGCTGGCCAATGCCCCGGCCGCGCAGGACGGCCGATTCCGGGTTCCGCCGATCATCGGGTTCGAGGAGTAGTCGATGGTGGAGCTTCGCACTGCAGTCGACGTGGCCCGAGCGGTGGCCAGCGGCGAATTGAGTGCCGCCGCTGTCGTGGAAGAAAATCTGGCGGCCATCGATGCGCGCGAGGGCGAAGTGCACGCATTCAACGTCGTGACCGCCGAGCGCGCCCGGGAACGCGCCGCTCAGATCGACGCCGACATCAAGGCGGGAAGGAACGTTGGTCGATTGGCCGGCGTCACCGTTGCGCTGAAGGACAACATGTGCACTCGCGGTGTCGAAACCACCTGTTCTTCGCGGATTCTCGCAGGCTGGAAACCCCCGTACGACGGCACGGTGGTACGTCGTTTGGCCGATGCCGGAGCGGTGATGGTGGGCAAGACCAATCTCGATGAATTTGCGATGGGATCGAGCACCGAAAATTCGGCGTTCGGTCCGACGCGCAATCCTCTCGATACGTCACGCGTTCCCGGAGGGTCGAGTGGCGGCAGTGCCGCGGCCGTCGCCGCGGGTTTTGCCACCGTGTCGTTCGGAAGCGACACCGGCGGCAGTATTCGTCAGCCTGCAGCGCTGTGTGGTTTGGTCGGTGTGAAGCCCACCTACGGAATGGTGTCGCGTCAGGGACTCATCGCGTTCGGTAGCAGCCTCGACCAGATTGGTCCGTTCACTTCCACGGTGGCAGATGCCGCGTTGCTGATGGAAGTCATCGCCGGCCATGATCCACTCGACTCCACGTCGTTGCCGCAGCCCGCACCCGAGTTGATGTCGGTGCTGTCGCACGGAGTCGAGGGAATGCGAATCGGTCGGATCACCGACATGCCCGAGGGTTCGTCCCCCGATGTACTCGAACGTCTCGATGCGGCATTCGAGGCATTGCGCAACGCCGGAGCCACCGTGGTGGACGTGCAGATGCCCTCGATGTCCTACGGGTTGACCGCGTACTACTTGGTGGCGCCTGCCGAAGCCAGCAGCAACCTGGCCCGGTTCGACGGCGTACGGTACGGCTTGCGGGTGGATGCCAAGGATCTGAACGCGATGTACGGCGACACTCGTGCCGCGGGCTTTGGTGACGAAGTGAAGCGACGAATCATGCTCGGCACGTACGCACTCTCGGCCGGCTACTACGACGCGTACTACGGCAAGGCCCTGAAGGTTCGTCGTCTCATCGCCGACGACTTTGCCAAGGCATACGAGAGTTGCGATGTCATCCTCACACCCACGTCACCAACGGTTGCCTTCAAATTCGGGGACAAGACCAACAACCCGTTGGCGATGTACTTGTGCGACGTCTTCACGATTCCCACCAACCTGGCCGGTCATGCGGCGATGAGCGTGCCGTTCGGAACCGGCGAGGCCGGTCTGCCCGTCGGCGTGCAAGTGCTGGCTCCCGCACTCGGTGAAGCACCGATGTTTCGTGTTGCCGCCGAACTCGAGCGTGCAGCATGAACGCCGTCGGAACCACCGCGACGAATCCCTCGACCGTCGTCGCCACCGCCGAGCAACTCATCGATGGCTGGGAGTTGGTCGTTGGGCTCGAGGTGCACGTGGAACTCGCGACGAAAACAAAGCTCTTCAGTGCCAGCGCCAACCGCTTCGGCGACGAGCCGAACACCAACATCGATCCCGTCACACTCGGTCTTCCCGGTGCGCTTCCCGTTCTCAATCGCCATGCGGTGGAATTGGCGATGCGACTCGGCCTGGCACTCAACTGTCGGGTACAGCCGTGTACGTTCCACCGAAAGAACTACTTCTATCCCGACCTGCCCAAGGCCTACCAAATCAGCCAGTACGACCAGCCACTGAACGTCGACGGTTGGCTGATGCTTCCCGGCGACGTGCGCATCGGCGTGGAACGCGCGCATCTGGAGGAGGACACGGGCAAGTCGACGCACTTCGGTGGTGCCGAGGGACGAATCCACGGGAGCGACTACTCACTCATCGACTTCAACCGTGCCGGTGTGCCGTTGGTGGAAATCGTGTCGCGCCCCGATATTCGCACCAGTGAGCAGGCCAAGCAGTACGTGAGCGAACTTCGCGCAATCCTCCTCGCCGTGGGGGCCAGCGACGCAAAGATGGAGGAAGGCTCGATGCGTTGCGACGTGAACGTGTCGGTGCACAAGCCCGGTACGCCGTTCGGCACCCGCTGCGAGATCAAGAACGTGAACTCCATCCGTTCGGTGGGTCGCGCGATCGAATACGAGGCTCGCCGACAGATCGATCTCCTCACGGGCGGCGGTGTGGTGAAGCAACAAACCCTGCACTGGGACGATGCCTCGGGACGCACCAACGTGTTGCGCACCAAGGAGGACGCCGACGACTACCGGTATTTCCTGGAGCCCGACCTGGTGCCACTGGTTCCTGATGCGGCATGGATCGAACGTGTTCGTGCGGCCCTACCGGCACTGCCCGCCGCGCGTCGCGAGGCGCTTGCCGTGTTGACGGGTGCTGCAAAGGAGAGCGAGGCCGTCGCCGTGGTCGTGGAGCGTGGTCAGGATGCTTACATCGGTGCGGTGGCGAACGTGGGTGGTGACGCGGCTCGGGCGCTGGTGTACGTCCAGCAGGCATTCGCCGACGAACCCGCCACGCCACGCGTACCGGCGGGCGACCTGGCGGCACTGAGCCTGATGGAAAAGAACGCCAAGATCACTTCCACCCAGGCCAAGACGCTGCTCACGGAATTGGTCGCCAATGGTGGGGGCGACGTGATTGCCATGGCAAAAGCGAAGGGCTTCGAAGCGATGGACTCGGGGGCGCTCGAGGCGATGGTGGACCAGGCGATTGCGGCCGACGCAGATGCATGGGCGAAGTTCAAGGCGGGCGAACAAAAGGCGATGGGCGCGCTCGTCGGTGCGGTGATGAAACTGTCGAAGGGGAAGGCCGACGGCAAGGCCGTCACGGCACTGCTTCAGGCAAAAGCCAACGCCTGAAGCTTCAATCCACTCGAATGCATGCTTGCCGGCGGGTCATTCGGACGTGGTCTTGACAGCGGAAAAAGAGTAGGAAGAAATACCACGACCCGATGTTGCTTCCTGTTGTTAGGCAAGCCTAACATCTGTATATGGGTTCAAGTTTCCTTATCACATTGCGTGAAGGCCTCGAGGCGTCGCTCATCATTGCGATTTTGCTCACCTACCTGAAGAAGACCGATCGCTGGGCTGACGTGCGCTACGTCTGGTCGGGGACTGCTGCAGCTATCGGCATCTGCTTGGTTGCTGGTATCGCAATCTTCATTGTGCTCGACGGCCTCGAGGGCAAGTTTAAGTACGCCGTCGAAGGACTGATTGCATTGTTCGCCACTGCGGTGCTCACGCACATGATTTTCTGGATGCGTGCGCACGCTCGCACACTTGGCCAGGAATTACGCGAGAAGGTCGAACGCTCGGTCGCCTCGGCGCTGGCCATCATCGCCTTCGCTGCTGTGTTGCGCGAAGGTCTTGAGACGGTGCTGTTCTTGCTCTCAGCCAAGACCGAAACGGCGTCGGGTAGCCAGGTAGTGGTCGGTGGCATCATCGGTCTCGTGCTCTCGGTCGTGATTGGTTTTGCCGTCTACCGCAGTGGCAATCGACTTAACCTGCGGACGTTCTTCAACGTCACTGCGGTGCTGCTACTGCTCTTCGCCGCGGGCCTCGCCGGAAAGACGGTGCACGAGTTACGCGAGCTCTTCGGCTGGGAGGACCACTGGTTGGTCGCATCGGCCTGGTCGATCGAGAGTGGAATATGGGCGAGTGGAACGTTCTACGACTTCATGCGTGGACTCTTCGGCTGGCACAAGAGCCCGGAGAACATTCGTGTTATCGCATACTTTGCTTATCTCGTGCCGGTGCTCTACCTCTATCGACGAGGTGGCTCGAGCAGCGCGTCGACGAGCGAGGCCAAGAAAGAAGTCGCACAAGTAGTCTGACCGTATGGTCGCGCCGAAGGAAACGCGCGTCGACGTCAAGCCGCGCAGTCGCGACGTTACCGATGGTCTGCAAAAGGCCGCGTCACGCGCCATGTTGCGCGCCGTCGGGCTCGGCGACGGCGATTGGGAGAAACCACAGATCGGAATTGCGTCTGCGTGGAACGAGGTGACCCCGTGCAACGTGTCGTTGCGGCGTCTTGCCGAGCAGTCAAAAGTTGGGGTTCGTGCTGCTGGTGGGGTGGCACTGGAATTCGGCACCATCACGGTGAGCGACGGCATCAGCATGGGTCACGAAGGCATGCGCGCCTCGCTGGTGAGCCGTGAGGTCATCACCGACAGCGTGGAAACGGTGGTGCACGCGGAGCGGTTCGACGGGTTCGTCGGGCTTGCCGGTTGCGACAAGAGCATTCCTGCGATGTTGATGGCGGCGGCACGACTCAATCTGCCGAGCGTCTTCGTGTACAACGGTTCGATCCTTCCCGGTGTGCACAAGGGCAAAAACATCGACATCACCACCGTGTTCGAGGCAGTTGGTGCGTGTGCGGCGGGAACCATGTCGCGCGAGGAAGTCGACGAAATCGAACGTGCGGCATGTCCGGGTGAGGGTGCATGCGGCGGAATGTTCACCGCCAACACCATGTCGAGCATTGCCGAGGCACTCGGCATGAGTTTGCCGGGTACCGCCTCGCCGCCTGCCGTCGATTCCCGTCGCGATGCCGATGCACGTCGGGCCGGTGAAGCGGTGGTCAACCTGTTGCGCCTCGGCATCTATCCGCGCGACATCATGACCAAGAAGGCGTTCGAAAACGCGATCGCCATCGTGAACGCACTCGGAGGCAGCACCAATGCCGTGCTGCATCTGCTTGCCATCGCCAACGAGGCCGGAGTGGCGCTGTCGCTCGACGACTTCAATCGAATCGCTGCCAAGGTGCCCCACATCGCCGACACCAAGCCCGGCGGCAAGTACCACATGACCGACATCGATCGCGTCGGTGGTGTTCCGGTGGTATTGAAGCATCTGTTGGATGCGGGGCTCCTGCACGGAGACGTGCTCACCTGCACCGGAAAGACCATGGCCGAGAACCTCGCGGAGATCAATCCGCCCGCACCCGACAACGACGTGGTTCGAACCATCGACAATCCCATCCACGCCGAAGGGGGAATCAACATCCTGAGTGGGTCGCTTGCACCGAAGGGTGCTGTGGTGAAGGTGGCGGGACTATCGAAGGATCAGATGACCTTCGACGGTGTTGCACGGGTGTTCGACGGTGAAGACGGCGCGATGGCGGCGATCATGGCGGGGGACATCGCGCCGGGCACCGTGTTGGTGATTCGTTACGAAGGACCCAAGGGTGGGCCGGGAATGCGCGAGATGCTCGCCATCACCGGTGCGCTGAAGGGTGCCGGACGCGGTGCGGACTGTGCGCTGATCACCGACGGACGCTTCAGCGGCGGTACGTGGGGCTTTTGCATCGGACACGTAGCGCCTGAAGCAACCGACGGTGGGGCGATTGCATTCGTGCACGATGGTGACCGAATCCGAATCGACGTACCGAACAAAAAACTGGATCTCCTGGTCGACGACGCCACGATGACCGAGCGTCGCCGCGGATGGAAGCCGAATCCGCCGCGTTATACGAGTGGTGTTCTTGCCAAATACGCCAAGCTCGTGCAGGGTGCCGAGACCGGCGCCATCACCAACATCATCGACTGACTCGCCGCGACAACTCGGGCGTGAAGTTTCTCGTCCTCAGTTTGTGCTGGGCCGAACTGGACGTCTTTGTAGGCGGGTGCCGACAAGGAGCAAGCCCAACACGAGCGTCGCCACGATCACGAATGGCGTTGCAATGCCGTCACCGAATACGAACCGACGGATTCCCAGTCCGACGCCAGCGGTGACGATCCAGAGCACGACGCCGGTTGACAATGCACGCGGAGCCCGCCATGCCTTGGAGCCAACCCAGGCACCAAGTAGTGCAATGAGGAATGGAGCGGCGGTGCGCAGCGTGCCGACGGCGTCGGTGGTTTCATCGTGGTTTCGTCTGCCGACGATGACGAAGATCACC
>Ga0136656_1000819_pt1 | contig 11006 bp, 4 predicted proteins | sample CPBDNA_9_FD_94862 | JGI IMG/M metagenome (GOLD analysis project Ga0136656, IMG submission 94862) | Freshwater to marine salinity gradient microbial communities from Chesapeake Bay, USA - CPBay_Sum_15_0.8_DNA (version 2) | ecosystem: Environmental > Aquatic > Marine > Coastal | place: USA...
GGTGGTGCTTTTGAGGGTGGATATTTTGGAAAGAAATTTGATGCACCAGATGCTCCTGCTATAGATTTTGCTGATGGTCAAAAAGGTAAGGATATTCAACTTGCTATTGGTGTAAGAACTGATGCTAACCCATCTAAGTATTGGATAGTTGGTAACGAGAATTTTAATATTGGTATAGGAACCACAAATCCAACATCAAAACTTACAGTTCAGGGGGATGTATTAGTTTCTGGTGTTATTACCGCTACTGATGCTTCATTTAGCGGTAATGTTTCAATTGCTGGTACTTTAACATATGAAGATGTAACCAATGTAGATTCTTTAGGTATTGTATCAGCAAGATCTGGAGTTCATATTGGTCCAGTAACTTCGATAGGAGCAACTATAAGTTCTAATGGTGATGCTTCTTTTGCTGGTGTTGTTACTGCTACTTCATTCTCTGGATCTTTTACTGGTAACTTAACTGGTGAAGTTAATGCTGCTGCATTTGACACTAATGAATCTGGTATTGTCGTTACTGGTATTGTTACTGCTACTGGTGGATTTAATCTTGGTATTCAATCGGGTGGTATTAATGTTACAACTGGTGTTGTTACTGCTTTAAATTTTGTTGGCGCGGGAAATAGTTTCAGTTATGATGCTGGATCTAAAACTGTTGATATTAATATTGGCGGTGGACAATGGACTTATACGGATTCAGTAAACGTAGGTGAAAGCAACATTTACAGATTAAATGGAAATGTTGGATTGGGAACTACGGATCCAACATCTAAGATTCATGTAATTGGCGATTCATATATTTCAGGTGTTACAACAACATCTAAGATTCATGTAATTGGCGATTCATATATTTCAGGTGTTACAACAACAGCATTATTAAATGTTGGTGTTGGTGGAACTATTATTACCACAACTACTGATGGTAGAATTGGTATATCAACTAATATTCCGGTTTCTTATGCAAGACTTCATGTTTCTGGTTCTAGTGGACTTGTTCCATTACTTATAAACACATCTTCTTTATCATCAGACCCAGATAGATTAGTACAATTAAATCAGAGTGTAAACAACACCGCAGCATCAATACTTTTAACTGGTAGAACTTCTGGTGGTGTAGATGCTCATACTCTATTAAGTTCTGCTCCTGATAATAAGTTTCATATTTACACTCCGGGTGAATATCAGACAACAGGAACAAAAGCACTTACGGTAAATTCAAGTGGTTATATTGGTATAGGAACCACAAATCCAACAGAAAGATTGCAAGTTAATGGTCAACTTTCAATTGATAATAATGTATCTTATGGAACTACAACATTTACAACTTCATCAACATCTCAAGTTGGTATTCACTCGACACTTGTGACTTCAACCTATCGCTCAGTAGAATACACTATTCAGGCAACTGAAGGAACTAACTTCCATACAACAAAGATTATTGTTTTACATGATGGATCGACTACTTATTCTACAGAATATGGATCAATTTTTAATAATATTGAAGTTTCAACTTATGATGTTGATATCTCTGGTGGAAATATAAGACTTCTTGCAACACCAGCAAGTTCTTCTACTACAAACTTTAAGATTACTTTTAATGCAATTAAAGTTTAATAAATACCTAAAAACCAACGGGGGATAGTGAACCTGTGGCGATAGTGACAAATTTTTTACTAAAAGATGAAGTATCAGTTGGTATTGGCGGATCTATATTAACTATACTTTCATCTAATAGTAATTATCGTGACCAAGATACTCCTTTTATTAAAGTAGGTAGAATAACCGGAAGTTTATCTGATTCTACTGATTACTTTGGAGCATCACTTGCTTGTAGTAAAGACGGAAGTACATTAATTGTTGGAGCTAGCAGGGATGAGGAAGTTGGATCGGGAGTAACCAACTTTGGATTGGTTTATGTATTTGATTCTACAGGAGGACCTTTAATTCAAGGTTCATATTCTCAAGTTGGAATTCTTACTGGAAATAATGAAGATATTCAGCTTTTTCCATATAATTCTGATTCATTTGGATGTAGTGTAGCATGTAGTGAGGATGGTAAAACAATATTTGTTGGTAGTAGATATGAAGATGATGGGGTAGTTTACGTATTTGATCGTGTTGAAAATTCTTTTGACAGAGTGGGTATTATTTCTTCTCCGGAAGAGAATGCTTTTTTTGGATCATCGGTAGCATGTAGTGCTGATGGAACAATATTTGCTATTGGAAGTCCAGTTCGTCGATCTGTGAGTGTTTATGAGCGCACAGAAAATAATTTCAATAGAATTGGTATTCTAACAGGAGCTTTTACGATAGTCAATGGTAGTTTTGCTGATAATGACAATTCACTTGCTATGAGTAAAAATGGTGATAGAATTTTTATAGGTGCATATAAGGATTCACCAACAAAAGATATCAATGATACCTCTGGAGTTACATATATTTTTGATAGAGTAGGTAATACCTATACACAAGTTGGAGTTTTAACCAGTTTGTATGCTTCTGACAATGGTTATTTTGGATTCTCTGTAGCATGTAATGCTGATGGTACAATACTTTTTGTTGGTGCTCCACGCGAGAATATTAATAATAATAATTATTATGATGGAATTGTTCATGTTTATGAAGATCCATTCGTTAATGGTAATTTTTATTTTACACAAACTCTAGTAGGGTCTGCAGCTACAGACATCATTGATTCATTTGGATCTTCTCTATCATGTACTGATGATGGAAACACACTTGTTGTCGGTGCGCCTGGGGATAAAAAACCTTATAGTCTTACCGCCAGAAGCGGACTGGTTTATAAATTCAGACGTAGTGGAGATTCTTATATTGAAATTTCGTCTCATGATAGTGATGAGGGAATTAATGGGTCTGCAACACCTACTGCTCACAATGATTATTTTGGATCAGCAGTATTGTTAAACTCAGATGGTACAATACTTTTTACAGGAGCTACTGTAACAAGTAGCTCCGCACCAGGTCCATCAACTGGAGTAGTGCATATTTTTGATGATAGTGATGATAGTCATGACTACGTTATAGGAATAGGATCTACGAATCCAAAATCAATACTTGATATTGCTGGAAATTTGGGAGTTTTTGGAAATTTTACATCTAAGCAATTTGTCGGATATGGTACGTATATAACAAATAATCCTGGAATTGCTACTGGCATTTTAATTTCAAATAGGGGTAAAATAGGATCTGCATCAACAATTAAGTTATCATCTACTGATTATTCTGTTTCATTTGAATCGGGAATTTCTACTATTTCCCTTAATGTAATAAATTACTTAGATAAAATAACTTCTATAGGAAATAGTACAAACAATTCTATATCTGTTGGTGATATTAAAAGTTCTGGAATTATCAGCGCAACATTTTATGGTGATGGATCTAAAATTAGAGGTATAAGAGGATCTCATCTTGTATCGTATGCATCTTCTTCTGAAATATCTAATTCAACTAATAGATTGAGGTATTTGGATACAAATTCTGTTGGAAATATTGGTATAGGTTCCACAACTCCGACATCAAAATTAACTGTTCACGGTGATGCTAGATTTAGTGGAGTTGTTACTGCTGCAGCATTTGATGGAAATTTTATTGGTGAAATATCTGCTACAACATCAGAATATTCTTTTACTGCTGGTATAGCAACTTATGCTATCACTGCTGGTATTGCAACGTATGCAACTACTGTAGGTATTGCTACAGTATCTCAAGGATTGGTTGGAACTCCAAATATTGATGTGGGAAATATAATTGCCTTAGGAGCAACTTTTAGTAATGATGTTTCAATTTTAGGAACTTTAAATTATAGTAATTTTAGTTCAACTAATACAGAATCTTTAGGTATTATAACCGCAAGATCTGGACTTTTAGTAGGATCTCCTACGTCTATTGGAGCAACTGTAAGTTCTAATGGCGATGCTTCTTTTTCTGGGATTTTAACTGCAACTGGTGGTTTTAATATTGGTATTCAATCAAGTGGTGTTAGTGTAACAAACGGAGTTATTACTGCACTTAATTTTATTAACAATGGTAATAATATCAATTTTTCATATTCAGCAATAACTAAAACAATCACAATTAATACATCAGTAGTTCAAAGAACATTTGCACAAGGTACAACATCTTCTATTGGTGTAGGATCAACCGCAAATCTAAATATTTTAGTTGGAAAATCATACATACTTCATAAGGTTGGAGTTAGTACATCAGCTTGGGTGAGAATTTATACGGATTCGAATAGTCGTCAATCTGATTTATCTAGATTGGAAACGGAAGAACCATCATCTGGATCTGGAGTTATTGCTGAAGTGATTACATCTGGAATATCAACAGTATTAATTACTCCAGGATCTATGGGTTTTAATAATGATAATCCACCTACTTCTAACGCTTATCTTGCGGTTACAAATAAAGGAACATCTACTCAACCAATTACAATAACTCTTTATTATTTACCACGTGAATAATTTTAATCTTAAATCTAAGTTAATCAAATGACAATTCAACCGTTTAGAATTAAAAATGGAATATCAGTGGGTGTTGGTGGGTCTATATTAACAACATCAAGTCAAGGTAATATTGGAATTAATAGCTTGACTCCAACTTCTCGCCTTTCTGTTGTCGGAAACGCTAATATTAGTGGTATTGTAACAGCGGATACCTTTGTTGGTGATGGATCTTCTCTTTATGGAGTTGTTGGTGTAGGAAGTGGAGTTGATATATGGATTGAAAATACTCCACTTGGGACAGCATCTACAATTAATTTTTCTGATGAATTTGATGTTCTTTCTATAACTAATGGTAATGCTACTATTAAAAGTGCATTAACTTTAGATTCAGTAACTTCTGCTGGAAATTCTACGCAAAATTCAATTTTTGTTGGAGATGTGATTGCTGGTACAGTTACTGCGACTAGTGGTTTTGTTGGTTATGGATATTCAATCACAAATGTAAATGGAACATATTTATCTTCTTATTCTTCTGCTTCAAATACATCTAATTATAGTTTAAGTCTTTCAGGAATTACTACTTACACTCAAGTGGGAATTCTCAGTGGTAGTTTTGCAACTCAGACTTCCGATCAGTTTGGATATTCTGTAGCAATGAGTGCTAGTGGTAATACGATGGTCGTGGGCGCCCCGCGTGATGCATATATACTTGGATTATCAACTTATCTTGGAACCGCTTATGTTTTTGATCGCTCCGGTTATTCCTTTACTCAAGTAGCAACTTTATATGGACCAAAAAAGTTTAGTTTAGCTGATAACGAGGATTTGTTTGGAGATTCAGTTAAGATAACTGCTGATGGTATGAATGTTTTGGTTAGTGCTCCCAAAGAGGATATTGGTTTTCTAAACAATGGTTGTGTTTATGTTTATGATCGCGTAGGAAACAATTCATTCAATCAGGTTGGAATTTTAACTTCACTTTCTACGGGAATCTTTGGATTAGAAAACATTTGTTGTAGCGCATATGGAAATTTAATTTTTGTAGGTCACAATACAGACCCTGCAGGATCCACTCTCGGATATTATAGTATTAATGTTTTTGAAAGACTAGGATCTACATTTAATAGACTTGGAATTATTACTGGATCTTTAGCAGATGCTAAAGATAGATTTGGGCATTCAATGGCGTGTAGTGCGGATGGAAATACACTTTATGTTGGATCTATCAATGATTCATTATCTCCTGTTGGTGTTGGAACATATGGAGTAGTTTATGCTTTTGATCGTGTAGGAAATGAGTATCAAGAAGTTGGAATTATTACTGGATCATCTGCATCTGATTATAACGATGAATTTGGATTCTCTGTAGCGTGTAGTGCTGATGGAAGAACAGTTATTGTTGGTGCTCAAACCGATGAAGTGGTTGGTATAGGAACTACTATTAATTATGGGACTGCTTATGTTTTTGATAGAGTTGGAAATTCATTTACCGAAGTCGCAAAACTAACGGGAAATGATCCAACCAACTTAGATTGGTATGGACGTTCGGTGGCATGTAGTGCTGACGGTAATATTATTGCTATTGGTGCTCCAAGAGATGAATCCGTAAGTAGTAGTGACACGGGTTTAGTTTATGTTTATAATAGATTGGGAAGTTCTTTTAATCTAGTAGCAATCTTAAAAGGATCATTAACAGAGACTTTAGATTATTTTGGAGATTCTATTTCCATGAGTGCTGATGGTGGAACAATTCTTGTAGGAGCATGGTATGATGAAAATCCTAGTAATAGTAATAGTGGACTTGCTTATGTTTTTGATCAGCAAAGATCTACGTATTTAAATTCAAATTCTGATGGAAATATTGGTATAGGAACCACAAATCCAACAAGTAAATTAACAGTAGAAGGTGATGCTAGATTTAGTGGAGTTGTTACTGCTACAACATTTTATGGAAATATTTTTGGTACAATATCTACTGTAACATATTCTTCTACTGCTGGTATAGCAACTTATGCTATCACTGCTGGTATTGCAACGTATGCAACTACTGCAGGAGGTATTGCTACAGCATCTCAAGGATTGGTTGGAACTCCAAATATTGATGTGGGAAATATAATTGCCTTAGGAGCAACTTTTAGTAATGATGTTTCAATTTTAGGAACTTTAAATGTTTCCATTGAACAATTTCCATATATGGATGTTGTTGGTATTGTAACCGCAAGATCTGGTCTTCTAGTAGGATCTCCCACTTCGATAGGTGCAACTATAAGTTCTAATGGTAATGCTTCTTTTGCTGGGATTGTAACTGCTACTGGTGGATTTAATATTGGTATTCAAACGAATGGTATTAATGTAACAACCGGAGTTATTACTGCACTTAATTTTGTTGGTGCAGGAAATAGTTTCAGTTATAACGCTGGATCTAAAACCGTTGATATTAATACATCTAGTGAGATAGTATTCACAGCAAGACAATCTGCACAAGGAACAACATCTTCTATCGGTATAGGATCAGTAACAAATTTGACTATCCCTGTTGCAAAAACATACATGCTTCATCAAGTTGGTGTTAGTACAGCAGCTTGGGTTAGAATTTATACAGATTCTAGTAGTAGAGAGTTAGATGCATCGAGATCTGAAACAATAGATCCTGAACCAGGATCTGGAGTGGTTGCTGAAGTTATCACTACAGGAATATCAACAATTGCTTTAATGACACCTAGTATTATTGGTTTTAATAATGATAGTCCGCCTAATACTAATGTTTATCTTAGTATCACAAATAAAGGAACATCTGCTCAACCAATTGTAGTAAACCTTACGTATCTTTCTTTAGAGAACTAAAATGGATAACACAAAAAAACGATATAATGTTACTTTGTGGGATCATAAAGATTTGGAAGATCTTTATATAGAAATGGAGCAAAGGGGAATTGAGTGTTATTTGAAAAGACCCATGAGTAGGAATACTTGTTATTGGATGACGGAATCTCAAGTTGAAGATTTAAGATTAGATTCGAGAGTTCGGTCTATTTCAATTCATATGCATGAGCTGAATGTTAGGGCTCGCGCACTTTATTTTCCGTATACTTTAACAAATCAACATTTTAATAAAGCAGCAAATCAGTTAGGTTTTTCTGGAAATGTAGGACTTCATACTCATCGAGATTGGGCTAAATTGTTTTGTGTTGGAACAACTGAGCAGAGAAGGAAAGATTCTTGGGGATTGGGTTATGAGTCATATCAACCTAATCTAGTAGGAATTGCTACTGATACAGTAACTATTTTTAATGATGGAAGAAATGTTGACGTTATTGTAATTGATGATACAGCTTCATATGATTGTGCTGAATGGAATAGTCCATCCACAGGACAGACAAGATTTGTCCAATATGATTGGTATCAAAATTTGAGGCAATATGTTCCAAATTTGCCTTTGGGATCATACAATTCAAATTATTTGAGTAATAGTATAAATCCTGATTATCATAGTACTCATGTGATGAGCACCATAGGTGGTCAACATTATGGGTGGGCAAAAGAAGCAAATCTTTATAATTTTGCATATCTTTCGGTTCAGCAAAATATTGATCAGGGAACTGTATTTGATATATTAAGGGCATTTCATAAATATAAACCAATTAATCCAAATACTGGAAAAAAAAATCCAACAATAACAAATCATAGTTATGGTATAAGTTATGTTGGAGCATTTTTTCTAGATACCCATGCAAATAATCTTGATTATGTAATAAGAAATTATAATGAACCACAACAAAACTGGTTATTTTATAATCAAAATAATCCTGGACCAAATGGTTGGACAGCTCGTGGTATTGAGATTGATTTTAATTTTTCTAGGTGTCCATACGATGAACCATATTTTGATCCTTCTACTACGAGTGATATTGAAGATGCTATAGCAGATGGTGTTGTTTTAATAGGTGCAGCAGGTAATGAAAATTACCATGTTGTAAATAAAAATAAACCAGAATATAATTATATCGCTGTTAATAAATATAATTCATATTATCCTGCGCTCAATTACGAAGAGATTGGTAATACTAACTTTGATCAATCTAATGGTTGGTGGGAATCAAAAGCTTTTTATCTTCGAAGAGGTTCTTCTCCAGTTGCTAATGGGATGATCTCGGTTGGATCAATAAGTGAACGTAAAAATATGGTTAGATCTGATTTTTCAAATTTCGGTTCGGGTATTAATGTGTGGGCTCCTGGAAGTGAAATTCTTGGAGCCTTTAATTCAACAGGAACTTTAGATTTAAAATATGGTGGTTCTAATTATTATAAAGCCATTAGTGGGACTAGTATGGCCTCGCCTCAAGTAGCTGGAGTTGCGGCTTGTTTAGCAACTAATAGAGAAAGGTTTACACAACATGATGTATTAAATTATATTGAAAAGTATTCATATGATGGAGAATTATCTTTTGATACTGGACGTTTTGAAAAATATTTTGCATTTTCTTCTTATGAAGCAACCGCAGGATTAGATTATATTATTCCAGTATTTCCCGATTTATCTGGAAATAATGTTAATTGTAAGGTACATAGATCTAATGTAGTTCAAGCACTGGGAATAGGCACTACTGCTGGATCTTCACTATCTTTCATTTCTGCTGAAGATAGATTTGTTGGAGCTGGAACTTCTGATGATGCAAATCCAAGAACAAATAGAGACATCGTAATTTATGATCAAGACCATTTATATTTAATATTTCCACCAAAAAATTGTGTATTAAATGTTAGTGATTCGAATACTACTGATGGTTGGACGTTTAAAGAACCTTCAAACCGACCTGGATTAGTACCTGGACTTGGCAGTCCTAAGTATTCTTCTAAATCTCCTTATCAGATGGTGGTAAATCGTGAAGATAGGGGCGATAGAAGTTATGATAGAAATTATAAAGTTGGAATTAAAACAAATCCAACTTTAAATTTGGTTATTGGTGATGTCTTAGTAATAACAGGAATAGGATCAACTCATCAATTTTGGATTAAAGATTCTCTTGGTACTGGGACAGCAGGAGTGTCTACGCAACCAAATATATGGAACAATGGTGGTCAAATAAGACATATACCTACAGGATTTACAACAACAGATACTGCACCACGAGTTCCATTTTATTATGCAGGATCTGCAGGATTATCTACTGGAGAATTAGTGTGGGTAACTAATCTTGCCTCTCCCGGAACATATTATTATCAATCAAATACTGATTATAATATGTACGGTATAATTAATCTTATGAGTAGAGAAACTGCTTTTAGTGATAAAGCGATGTATTTTAAAACATCAGTTGGTATAGGATCAACGTCAAATCTAGTAGGATTATATTCTACAATAACTGGGCGTGTTTTTTCTAACGGAAAATATGAAAATTGGAGTAGTTTAAGTTCTTCTGGAGCGATGCAATGGCATACACAAGCTGGACTTGCGGGAACTTTTTATTATCAAAATAAAACATATTCTTCTATGGGAGGAACTATAACAATTTTGAAAAGACCAGAACCTGGAACTTATCATGATCAAAGTTCTAAACATGACAGTACAACTAAATTTTTACGAGCAGTAAGTCCAAGACCAACTTTAGGTAATATTGATATTATTCCTACAGGTGAAAGAAATTCTTTAGTTCGTTATCCAAGAAGATCTACTTTTATTAGGGCAAAATAAATAAATTAAAAAAATAAACTGCAATGAAATTAATTTACTTGTTTAGAGATGGTACTACTTGGGAATGGGAAGATAATCCAAAAACTTATGAATCTATTCAAATTAAAAAAAAATATTTTTCATCATTAGATAGTGATATTAAATCTTTTGATTTATTGGGTTTAGATATAAAACATCCGGACATTATGAAATTGACCATACTTTATTGTGAGGATTAATTTTTTAAATTTAATAAATTAAGTTTAAATTAGGCACTATCGTGAACAAATAAATAAATCTATAAGATAATAGATACCAAATGTCTAATAGTAGAGAAATTTCTCAACTATCCTCATTTATTAATGTTGATGATAACAATAAAAATGTTGCTATCACTACTGATTCGATACCTTATGTCGGTATAGGAACCACAAATCCAACATCTAAATTGTATGTTGGTGGTGATGTTAATATCACTGGAGTTGCTACTGCAGCACAATTCTCTGGTCAAATTAATGCTGGTGTTGCTACAATTACCACTCTTCAGGCTACAAACGCAACATTTAGTGGTAACGTTTCTATTGGTGGAACATTAACATATGAAGATGTTACCAATGTTGATGCTATTGGACTTGTTACTGCAAGAAGTGGTGTTGTAATTAATACTGGAGGACTCCTAGTTACTTCTGGTATTGCAACGTTTGGTAGCAATATTGAACTTGATGCTGGTATTCTTGATATTAATAATGCAGTTGGTGCTGCTGGATCAATTCTTGTTTCAACTGGTGCTGGAGTCAGTTGGACGGATCCTTTTGCGGCTGGTATCCAAGGAGTTCAGGGTACTCAAGGTATTCAAGGTATTCAAGGTA
>Ga0136656_1000822_pt1 | contig 11001 bp, 21 predicted proteins | sample CPBDNA_9_FD_94862 | JGI IMG/M metagenome (GOLD analysis project Ga0136656, IMG submission 94862) | Freshwater to marine salinity gradient microbial communities from Chesapeake Bay, USA - CPBay_Sum_15_0.8_DNA (version 2) | ecosystem: Environmental > Aquatic > Marine > Coastal | place: USA...
CCCGTGTATCAGCAGGTACACGAGTTAGCGGGGCAGAAGTACCAGACAAGAAACGAGCAAACATTCCTTCTTTAGCCGGAACAACTCCTTTTTCCATGGCAAGATCAAGTGCCGGAACCAGGGCTCTATCTCTTATTGTTTTATAAACAGGTGACGTTGCAACAGCCTTTACCTTTGGTGCAACACTAGAAGATATTGAAGCACCCCCTGGAAGTAAACCCTGAAAAACATTTTTGTCAACAGCACCGTAACCTTGCTTTACTTTATTTAATAGAGTTTGAAATATTTCCATTTATTTTTTCCTTTAATCTTTATTTTATGTAACCACGCCTACGTGCATCTTCTATTGTTCCTGCTGCAGTATTTCCTGCATTCAATCCAAACCACAAGGCTCCTGCTACTGGTGCAACCCTGCCACCAGCTTGAATCAATCCCATGGCAACATCATCCCATCGACTGGTATCCCCTGGATTAGTAACAGAACTTGTGGAGGTAAGACCAGGAACATTACCAGTAAATTGCTCACCAAACTTATTCAACCTATTACCAATCCTTGGAATAAGACCACCAGCTATCATTTGATTCTGATTATTTCGTACCACCGCATTCTCAATTTCTTCTGGGTTGACAGAAATACCACCAAACCTTGGATTTAAACCTTGCATTTCATTGATGACATCCTGCCATCTACCTGCAAATTTACTTGATGCCATCATCCATTCCTCAGGGTAGCTTTAATCATCCAGGCCGCTTTAAATGCTTCACCACAAAGCTCAGCCATATAGTTCTGAATATCAATGGCACCAACCTTAGCTGCTAATGGTTCCAGCTTCTTGGTCTTCATGCCAAATTCTTCCAGATTCTTGTAGTACACAGCCAGCATTTCCGTACCTTTGTAGCTGGTTACATGCTGGATACCAGGACTTGCATCTGCCAACCCCCTGGCACACATAGGCATTAAATAATCCATGCTCCTGATGAACTCACCAAGCTTATCAAACTGTTCTTGATGTGCTTGATATTGTTCTTTCAGAAATGAATGAACACCAAGGAAATTACCACCCTCATAATTCAGGTGCATCAAATGACTTTGGGTTCTCAACTGATCGATATATGCACATAAAGAGATGCACTGTTGGATAAATCCACCTACATCAGTTGCTTTTGATTTTGCAGGAGACTTTGGTTTCTCCTGTGCCTTAGGAGCTGCCTGAACCTGGGGGGTTTCAGGTTCCTGTACCACTTGAGGGCTGGGGGTATACATAAGCCTAAATACCTTTTCCTACTTTAACATCACTTAAATCCCCTGTTTAGGTCGTAATTTCTTCCCAGTCAATTGATGCGTATCCAGTATCTCCTCCGTTGGCAGCACTGACAACAAACGTAAGTTCTATTGGAGTACTGGTAAATGGGTTTCTCTGTAATTGATACTTGAATAAATCATCAGTAGTTAAGTCAAGAGAACTACTGGATTGATTGCTAGCACTTGCGTAACCCTGTGCCAGAACAGTGCCACCAGATATGGAAGTTCCATTGATGTTGTAGTCAACACATGAACCAGAATTTGTTGTTGTCCAAGTACCTCCAGACGTGGTACCACCAGTAACTACTTTCCAATTGAAGAAAGCATTATTGCCATCACCAACAAAAGAAACTGCATTCGGGATGACAACTCCATCAAGTCGATCAGGACTTGTCTTTAGGCGTACCGAAACCATAGGATAGTTAATCCCACTGGTAGTAAATGTGTAAGGAGAGGTGATAGCAGTTCCTACACTTCTGGATTGACCACGAACTAAATAACCACCTTCAGAGATTACACTTGCACAAATCTCTTTCATGGTAGTGCCAGAACTTAGAGTATCCAGTGCTTCTATCTCATACCTGACAGGAAGATTTGCTGTTGTCATATAAGTAGAATCTATTTGATTTGCATGATCAAACGTATGGCAAATAATGAATTGACCATTGATCACAAACCCAGAACGTACACGACCAACTCCTAACCATTCAAAGTCAGACCAAAAGATCTGGGCCTTACTCAAATCAAGTGTTACTTTTGATTCACCATTTCCATCCAACTTATCCCCATTCCAACTAGCTTTCGGGATTGTAGCATTTGATACAGTCCCGCTCACAAAAGATCTTTTAACGATTGAAACACTTGACCCTGACACTTCCAGGTACACCCCATTATTAGTACCGAAGTAACCAACTCTTTGTCTGAGATTATCCTGCTCAGGTGCCATGACAAAACTTGCCATACACAACAAAGATTTCCCTGGCTGATAAGGGAACACACGATTCGTTTCCCTATACACCCTGGAGCCAGAAGTAGTTACTACATCCAGATCAACTAGTCCCTGATTTGAATTGAATGTGACAGCACCGCTTACAGCAGTGCTTGAATACCAATTTCCATTAACGGAAAATCGATGACTGGAATCAAATAAAGTAAATGGTTCCGATATACGTAATCTTCCAAACGCATCCCCGGCTACACCCGCTGGCTGGATAGAAACTGAATCACCTGATGCTGTAGAAACATTTAGTGATTGACCAGAGATTGTGCTGACAGGAATCCCTGATCCATAATTAATATATCCAGAATGACCATTACCAAGATCATTTACGTAACGAAGAGTTGCCATTGGTCTTTTTTATTTATTCTACGTCTAAAAACAAAAGTGGTAGAATATTCACAAAGAAACAAGATAGAAGACGATGCCGCTTGTTAGGGAAAATTCCCTGTTGTACGAAGTCATAAAAGTAGGTACTGTTAGTGGTGAACCGCTAAGTATCAGTGGACAAGTACTGCAAGGACTAAGTATTCCAGAACATGATTACATTTCCCTTTCTTATAATGGATCTTTGCTTACAGGTGTGGTATACAAAACAGGAGGGGTAAGTGGCACCGTTGTCAATACTTTGTCACTTGCTTACAATGGATCTAACTTGACTTCTGTAACTAAAACATAAGGCCATGGCATATGTTTTCAATCCTTTCACCGGAAATCTAGATGAAGTCGGGTCAGGTGGTACTACGTCTGGCACAACTTTTCTAGCAAATTTAGAAGACGTAGACTCAACAAGTAAAACGGATAAAAGCGTGCTATATTATAATCAAGCAACAGGTAAGTTTACTGCTGACAGTATTTATACAATCATCACCGTAACGGATGGGGGAAATTTTTAAAACATGGCCAACACTATTCGCATTCGTCGCAGAACTGGTGGTAATGCCGGGGCTCCATCTTCTCTAAAAAATGCAGAGCTTGCCTTTAACGAAGTTGATGATATTCTTTATTATGGTAAAGGAGCGGATGGAAATGGTGATGCAATTACCATTCCTCCCATTGCTGGCTCTGGTTACGTTGTAACTCTCACAGGTAATCAAACGGTCTCCGGTGTAAAAGTATTTACTGGTACTTGTGATTTTAGCAATGCAACAATTACAGGCAATACTACTTTTGGTAACAACTTAACAGTTGCAGGCGACCTCACTGTTAGTGGTACTACTACAACTATTAATTCAACAACAGTTGTTGTCGATGATAAAAATATTGAGATAGGTAGTGTTGATTCCCCTTCCGATGCAACTGCTGACGGGGGTGGATTTACCCTTAAAGGCTCTACAGATAAAACTTTTAACTGGGTAAATGTTAGCGACGCCTGGACCTCGAGTGAACATCTAGATCTAGCTACTGGCAAAAGTTATTTTGTCAATGGGAACGAAGTCCTTAGTAGCACTGCCCTTGGAAGCGGCGTTGTTACTTCAAGTCTTACAACTGTTGGAACGATTAGTGGTGGTACTTGGCAGGGATCTGCTATCGGTGTTGCGTACGGCGGCACAGGCCAATCAACGTTTGCTGACGGCGAACTACTCATTGGCAATTCCACCGGCAATACACTTACAAAATCAACGCTTACCGCTGGTGTAGGCATCTCCATTAGCGGTGGAGCAGGATCTATTACTATTGCCAGCACTGGAGGAGCCAACTTCACCGCAGGGGATGGTCTTGATCTAAATGGTAGTGAGCTTTCTCTTGACCTTAAGGCTAATGGTGGCCTAGTCATTGAAACCACTGAACTTGCTCTTGACCTTGGCGCTAGTAGCATCACTGGCACTCTTGCTATTGCCGATGGTGGTACTGGTGCCACCACTGTATCAGGCGTTCGCGCAGCCCTTGATCTGGAAGTGGGTGTTGATGTGCAGGCATGGAATACTGATCTTAATACGCTTTCTAACATGCAAACTGGCGCTGCAAGTGCGCTAGCTTTGCTTGCTTCCGGGGAAGTTGCTATTCTTGATGGTGCCACTGTCACCACCGCCGAGCTTAACATTATTGATGGTTCAACATCAGCTACTGCCACTACGCTGGCTGCCACTGATACTATGGTCATTAACGATGACGGAACCATGGCGCAAGTAGCTCTTAGTGACTTGGTGACTTTCTTAGAAAACGGTACTGCTTCTAGTTTTGACATTAACGGCGGAACTTTCTAATGGCTCGCAACCATAAAATTATTCTTCGCAACGGCACAACTGCTCCTAGTGCAGGTGACTTTGACGTTGGAGAACCAGCTTGGGACAAAACCGCCAAAAAGCTTTATATTAAAGCTGGCGATAATACGATGGCTGAAATTGGAGCTGGTGGCGGTGGTTCCGTTGACATTGACCCCGTAATTGCAGGGATGATCTTCTGATGACTGCTCCAAACCTTAAAAGCCCCACGACAATCACGGGCAAGACCGCACGTTATGCCGTCACTGCATCCTTGGCCAATGCGCTGGCTAATGCCCCTAATAGCAACAAGGCGCTAAAGATCAACTCGATCTTTTGCGCCAATGTGGATGCAGCCGGGAATCAAGCTGACATTACTGTGAGTATTTACGACGGCACGACATATTATTACCTAGCCAAGACGCTTACGGTACCTGGTAATGCCACACAGATCATCAGCAGCAAAGACACCTACTTCTACCTTGAGGAAGGCGACTCAATTCGTGCCTTAGCAAGCGCCGCTAGTGCCCTTGAACTGGTGATTGGCTACGAGGAGATTGAATAATGATTGGACTGAATGGCGGTCTGATTGGTGCGGTAAAGTCTCCCAGCCCATCAAGTGCGATAGGAGTATGGACGCCTAATGAGCAAATAAATATCAGGCGTCAAGGGCTCTGGCCTGTTGCGGGCGATGAATTCTTCGCCAATGTCTCATTATTGCTTCATTGTGACGGCACGCCAATTGTCGATAGCAGTGGTTCACCTAAGACCGTAACAGCCGTTGGCAATGCGCAGATTAGCACAGCGCAGAGCAAGTTTGGCGGAGCTAGTTTGCTTTTCGATGGAAATGGCGACGCAGCTACCATTCCAAATACAAACAATGCGTTCACTTTTAGCACAAACACCTACACCTTTGAATGCTTTATTCGTCCTGTCGCATTGTCTTCATTTAAGATACTCTTGGACGTATCTGCGACGGCTGGAAACTTTTTCGGCACTCTCTATTTAGCCCACAATGGAACTACGCTTGTGTGGGGAACCAGACCTAACACTGGTTCTCAATATCCCTATGTTGAAGCCACTGGTGGTACGTTAACGACAAACACATGGCAACATGTCGCTCTTAGTGTAGATTCTGGGGCTGCTAAAGCATTTATCGATGGCGTTGCGGTTGGTTCCCCAATCACGTTTTCAACACCTGCATTTACGCCGGTTGGTTTTGGCGTTGGCCAATTTTCCAACTTGCTCGATGCTCAGTATTCATTTAATGGTTACATAGATGAAGTTCGCATAACAAATGGCGTCGCTCGATACTCATCTAATTTTGTCGCACCGACTGCACCATTCCCGGGGTAATAACTAGTCATGCTGTACTCCTTCAACAATGACCGCCCAGCGCCGCTGCCCTTCCGCATTCGGATGCCTAACGGTTTTACGCGCACTGATCCTTCCACCTTCACCGAGGAAGAAATCAGCGCCGCTGGCTTTACCGGACCCTACGTCGAGCCACCTTATGATCCAGCCACTCAATATCTGGACTGGGTGGATGGCACCTACGTCATCGAGCAACTACCACCACCACCACCGACGCCGGATTGGTTGAGTTTCAAGACCGCCATGCTCTCCAGCCCGGAGGTGAATGCCGCAATGGGACAAGCAACACCATTGGCTCCCCTTGCTGTATTCAGCCTTCCCGCTGCGCTCAATGCTGCCGTGGCTGGAGACACCAGTGATTTTGCCGTCACCTGGACCACACTGCGTGAAGCAGGTCTCATCCCCCAACCGGTGCTAGATGCCGTTTCCGCGACAGCAGTGGCGTGTGAACTGCCAGAGGAGTTTATTAATTTATTAAATCCACAATAAAATTTTAAATTAATACAGTTACAAAAACTACAATACTATCTATTGGGAGTTGCTATCATCCCTGGATGGAACAAGAAAACATTCAACAATTAATTGATCGTGCAATTCGTGCACATGAAATAAGAGTTGCATTGTGGTCAGGTTTACTTGGATTAATCTTTACCGCTGGGACATGGCATGCTATTTGGATGTGTCGCTAACCAAATAACCAAAGTCCCTTAGTTCAGTTACAGGCACATCTTTTGTGCCACATAGTTCACAATCACCTGTGTGATATGTAGCGCAATGTGTTTTAGGAGCGATGGCACCTGGCTGGTACCACCGCCCATACTTCACTCCACAAGTATTACATACCCAATTAACAACTCTAGACTTTTTAGGCATTTAAAGATTCCACAAGTAATGAACGAATTTGTTTATAGAACTCTACCTTTTTCACATGGTAGTTTTCTGATTCATCAATAGCTTCTTTGACTGCTTTAACAACTTCTTCACTCGTTAATGATTCTTCTACTATACACAAAGATTCAGCGATATCTTCGACAAGTTGGCTATAATCTTTAGCTTTGCTTTCCATTGCATGAAGATTGTTTAGTGATGTAGAAATAGCTTCTTTCCATGTTGTTATTTTCTTTTTGTTTGTATCAGGGGTTTCGTGCATGTTCTCCCGTAGTTCTTTTGCATCACCAGCCGCCGCTGTGGAAGGATTCCCCAACCTCGTGGTTGCTTTGTACTCTTGTGTTGAATCCGAGTCTTTCTGTTTCATGAATAAAATCCTCAATGCATTTGTGGTACCCCTCCAGAAAACTTTCGGGGTAAGGGACGTTGTCGTCAGGTGGATATCCTACATAGGAAAGAAAGTTAAGGTCAAGTTTACTCAGGATTCTTTTGAGTAATTCCTGACTTGCTTCGTTTTCCATAAGATTTCAAATAATAAACCCACCTTACGGCGGGTTTTATTTTTGTCAAATTAATTTTCTTTTTTCTTCATGTTTTCATATGCTTCAACAGCAGCAAGAAACTCGAAGTACTGATCTCTCATCGCAGGGCCAGCTTCTCTTATGCAGAACTCCTGCCATAGTCCTGTGTAAAGTCCTCTGCATGGATGCCCTGGTTGATTACGCCCAGAACATTCATACATATGTTCCATGAAGATAACTTTTTGTTGTTCTGCGTTAATGTCCCAGGTGTCAAGAATTTTTTGAGTGTTGAATTCTTCAGTCATTTTCGATAATGGATGTGTTCATGTTGTAGACATCAATGATTTCTGGACGCAATTCTTGGACAGAGTCAAAGATTTCATCTTCAACAAGTACAAGAAATTCTTCGAGTGTACGCCCAGTGAACGGGTTGTGTTTCAGATCAACATCAAAAGAGAAATGAATGGTTGCTAAAGGCGTTGGATCTTCTCTCATCAGAGGAAGTAAATGGCCTACTAACGTTAGCAGACTTTTCCAATATGAGAAAAAACTATTTACTTTTCTAAAAGACGTTCTAATGAATGCATCTTGTTCTGTTGGTAGTACCCAAGCCGTTCTTGAATCACATGTGTGTAATTGATGGAAGCATCAACCATTTCTTCTGCTGTCATAGAGGAAGCCAGGTTTTCATTTGAGATCATTGCAGCAGTTAATACTGTTACCTGCCATTCCAACTTGTTTCCAATCAAGGCAGGTAAAGGAGTACCACTCTGAGTAAAGGCATCCAGCAAGCGAAGCAGAGATCCGTCGTCAGTCATAGCACTCCTTATGTTTCTTTTAGTTTATACGCACTAGTTCTTGCTCTTCATCAGATAGAACCAGTAGGCATTCCTGGAATTCAGATGGAACCTTTTTCCGGCAAGCAACTTGAGTTTCCGTTCTTCCAGCTCTTGAGCTTTTGTTTCGTTATAAGGGAGTGTATCTCCATTATCACAAAGCATTGCCAGCTCAAGATCCACCATCTCAATCTGTAGCTGGAAATCATCTACAGCTTGTTCATGACAACGACACATGATGTGTGCATCATCAAGATCACTAGGCGGCTTCAAGTTCTGGTAGAAACTCTTCTGAATGTTTGGATGAAAGATTTTCCACCCGCTTGGTACTAAGGAGTCTGTTTCGCTTGATGTTGTAATCCTGTTGGATTTTGACACCGCTTGGGATTTGCTTTCCTTCTTGATAAGCGTTGAGGAGTTTGTCGACATTTGGGATAATTTCTGTTTTTGTTACTGGGGTTGTAGTGTGCTCAATAAGATCACCACTCATCGAAGTTACCACAATTTCTTTGGTTGTGGTCGTCTTTTGCTGGATGCAAAATTCTTCGATCTCTTCTTTGTTCCACTCATCCACTGGAACAGAGATCTCTATTGTAAGCTTGGACTTTTTACTTAGCACAAATTCGTAGTCCTTGCCAATGATGCGATTGGATTCCAGTGGAGCAGAACGTCTTAACCAATTAATCAATCCCTTGATCTGGTTAATCTGAGCTTCGTGATGCTTCTTGGCTGTCACCAAAAGCTCTTGTTCTTTCTTTGCCCTATCAAGAGCATCTTCATGGTTGATCCATGCGTAGTACAAACGATCTACTTTTTCTGATCGTAGGTTGAGGCATTGCTCAAGCTCAGCCTTTGCCAACTCCTGGGACTCAGGAGATAGTAAAGGAATAGACCTTTCCAAGGCACCATAGTGTTCGTAAAGCTGGAGGGTAGAAAGTTCTTCTAGCTTTGTCTTGGTAATTTGATTTGAGTTCATGATTCAAGCAAATTGATTTGAAAGTTTGTTTGCTGCATAGGCCAGCATTGCTGCGCATGCTGTCCAAAGAAGATCTTTGAGAATAGGAATGACAACAGAAAAAATAGATTCGAACATGTTAAGTAATGGTTTGGAGTGGTAAGCAGTTTAACGTCATGCTCAGGACGATTAATCAATCAGTAAGTCAAGTAATCAGTAAGTCCAGGGCGAACACTTTTAGATAACTCAGAAACATAATCAACCAATGCTTCTACCTTGGCATTGACAGACTTAATTTCATCCATCATCTCCTCCCTGCTAATACCAATACTGTCATACAGACGAAGCTTAACCTCTTCTGGATTTAATTCCTTCTGAGTAACCCTCATCTGTTCATCAGTAGCATAGGCAATTTCACTGAACAAATTCCAAAAGAACCTCTCACCAAAAGAAGCAAGATTAACGTTGTGCCTGGAAGCAACCAATGACAATTGATTTAAACATTGAAGCAGGAACTCAGATTTCTTATCAAAAGTTTCAAGGTACTTCTCCTCTGAGAGACCATAGGTTTCAAATGTCATCAGTGGACTCCTCAAATGTTTTTTCAATTGCTGATTCCAATGCTTTCATGAGATACTCTTGTTGACCTTTCTCTCCAAGATCTGTCCACCATTGGAGAGATTCATCAGTCTCATCCCATTCAATCTGGATTGTTCCAGAGCCATCCTCTTCTTCAATCCATTTGACATTCAATTTAAGAACGGATTCAGGATTGATGGGCAGGCTTAACTCGCACTCTGTTGTTTTTGTTTCCATACTTGTTTCAACTGAGGAAGAGATGTGGCTGGAAATGGAACAAATCCATTATCTAACATACTATCGAATAAATTCCAGACATCGTGTTGAGTAAATATTTCTTTTGGTTTGTACGTACGCCATGCCTGCACTGGTGCCATAGACCCATGCTTTGTGTACAGAAGAAGGAATCGACCCAGATCTGATGTACCCTCTGGTGGCGCATACCACCATGCCACTGCCTGTTCTGATGTTTGGCTACGTGAGTTGGAACGAACTTCACTACGTTTCACAAGGAACTGGCGATACCTTTTCATCCATGTCAGATGGATGCACCACGGCTTGAAGCCCTGGATCTCAGCTTCAAACTCAGAGAGATTATTCAGTTGTCGCTGGAAAGAACCGCAAGAGCAGTACGGACTCTTCTGTAATTCAGGTACGCCTTCACCTTGTTCATCCTCTGTTTCTTCAGTAGAATCAAAATCAAAGGTATTAGTAGCTTCTTCGAAACCATCAGGCGCAATGAGGTGCCCAATATCAGTTTGATCTGATTGGAGTAAATGTATGAGTTTAGTCTTGTCATTAATATGAATGAGCTTATCCGCGTACGCACGTTGGAAGCACGCCGCTTCTGAGAGGTATCCAAGCTTGTGGCTGTAGTGCCAGCCTTTGAACATGATGTAAGCATTGTTGCGCCAGATGGATGGGCCACGATAGTTAGGGCCTAGATAGGAGAAGTAATCTTTGAGACGACCAGTGAACTCCTGGTAGGCATCAATGACAGACTTGCGTTCATAAGATTGTTGACTGCCATCAACCCTTACAACAATCACAGATTCACCAGATAAATGGATACCTGCAATCTCAGTATCATCAAAGTCTGGATAGGCACGTCTGATGTTTGACCGGGAATAGATAGAGGATTGAGCTGAGTTGAGTTCAGTAATTACTTGGGTTGTCATGGTTGAGTAGAAGTTGAATTAGTGATCAGAATTGATTGGTGGTTTTGATTTCTCATAGGCAGTCTTGGCTAGCTTGTAGGTACCAAGAGCCAGAGTTCCAAAGATCACTGGCGTGTTCACAATAGCAGCAATGGGACCACAGATCAAGAGGACTGCGGCACCTGTA
>Ga0136656_1000826_pt1 | contig 10965 bp, 7 predicted proteins | sample CPBDNA_9_FD_94862 | JGI IMG/M metagenome (GOLD analysis project Ga0136656, IMG submission 94862) | Freshwater to marine salinity gradient microbial communities from Chesapeake Bay, USA - CPBay_Sum_15_0.8_DNA (version 2) | ecosystem: Environmental > Aquatic > Marine > Coastal | place: USA...
AGATCGACTGAACGCCGCCTCAAGTGTTCCGGCACCTGAGAACATCGTGATGATGTTGATGGGCCGGTCGCCGCCCTCTTCCACTGGGCGTCGAAGAAGGTTGCTGTCGGTAGTCGAAAACGACCCACGGTTGTTGACAGACTTCAGTTGGTTGCTGTTGAAAACGATGTACGAATCAACGCCTACATCTTCAACCTTGTTTGTGTAAACGATTCCGTCGTAGCCCGCAAACTCAACTATGTCGCGAAGTTCTTGAAGTAATGCTGCGTTCTCAGGAGATTCGGTCCACGGACTTGCACCAACAGTTCTTGGTGGAGCGTCAAACTCCGCATATTGATACTGATCAGCAAGTTGCTCTGCTTCGTCAAGTATTTCATCAAGATCTTCATACTTGTTACGAAGGTTCGGATTCTTACGAAGTTCCCTTGCAACGTCAACAGCATTGTGCCATTCGCCAACATCATCCATTCTCAGCGGATTGTTGATCCTGGCGTACAACGGGTACACTTGTGGATTGCTTGGAAGCGGATCTCCGTTCTCATCCCACAACGTATCGTTTGCTTTCTGAAGACGGTCGTTTGCCGCCTTGCTAGTTCCAACGTGGGTACCGAATGGACCTGTATCAAACTCTTCAAATCCATTTCTTGAACCGTGGTAAACCACCATGGGTTCACCGGTCTCATTGATGATCTTGGATTCTTCAAACCAGTTGCGGAATTCAGGACTTTGAGGATCAAGCGGACGCTGCACTTCGCCTTCCTGCCTTCGCCGAATCACGGAATCAATTGCTTCATCCGGATCAGCCCCGTCCAGCCGTGCCTTGCGTGCGTTCCGCAGTGCCTTCAAACCGAGGACGAATGGCTCAGTCAGCGTGCCCAGGATCCCGCCCTCAAGCAGGTTCTTGAGACGGCCCTCTACTTCCCAGTCGTTCTCATCCGCCGCCAGAAACGCACTGACCGGATTCTGAAGTGACGGGTAGGCTTGAAGCAGGTTGGACAGCCGTTCTTCCTGAGCGTCGAACACGGTGAAGTCGGCAATACCGCCCGCCACCGCTGCCTTGCCGAACTCGGCACCCCAACTGATTGCCCGGGCCTTCGACATGGCACCAGCGGCCTTGGCGGTCTGAGCGGCCTTGTTGACCTTGGACGCCAGATTGGTCACCTTGCCCAACTTGCTGGCGACCGCCATGCCGGGAATGAATCCGACCATGAACTGCGAGATGCCTTCGACCAGACCACCGGCAAGCGTCTCACTGTGCCCAAGACCGAAGTTGTCCTCAGCATCGGGCAGGATGTCGAACGCAAGGAAGTCCGCTAGGTCGTACACGCCCTCAACACCACCCGCCAGACCTCGAACAACTCCCATCCCAATGTCACCAGCCGTCCCCAGGATTCCAAGGCTCTCGGCGGTTGGAGGGGTTTCCATGCCCATTTGAGGGCTTTCGGCTCCAATGGGATCGAGATTGAAGTCCATCAGTTGTTCTCCTGGCCCGCAGGCCGTGCGTTAGTTGGAACAGAAGGAGTGGATCCGGACTGGCGGAACTCAGCCAGAACCGAAGAAGGCGTCGGCGCACCGACGTAGTTCATGATGCCGATCTGACCTCGGACGAACAGGGCGAAGTCCACCGCCTTGACGCCACGGCCTTCGCTGTACGCCTGATAAGCCTTGGCAAGGTTGGTGTCAGCAATCAGCGACAGCAGTTCATTTTGTTCAATTCCCGGTCCGTTAGCAGCGGTCAGAGCCTGAATGTCCGCAATGAAACTTGAGGGATCTGCCATGACGGTCAGGCTGGGGTCGTAGAACTCAGGACGAGACGACAACAGCAGTCCTTCAGATGTCCGCTGCGTGCGAAGTTCTTCAACTGTCAGACCGCCAAGACGAACCGCTTGGGCGTACTGATTTTGAACTTCTTCATCTTCAATCTTCATCCATGTGCCGTCAGAATACGGCTTGTAGTACAAACCGTCCGCTCGGATTTCGGTCGGGATGACACGTTGACCGGTTGCTACAGAAGACCGCATTGAGAAAGAACTCTTTTGGGCCTTTGCCGACTTGAAGATTTCTTTGCCTTGTTCAATAGCGGTGCTGAGGTTTCCACCCAAATCAACGCCCGAAATGTTGTCAGCGTACTCAATGAACGCTGGTTCTCCGAATGTGAAGAAACTTCCGCCGATCAGGTCAAGTCGTTCAATACCGGGAACCTCCGACATACTGATGTCAGCAGGCCGCACCGTTCCAGCGGCAGAAGTTCTGTTGAATCGTTCCAAAGCGTTGATTGCTGTTTCAGACAATCCGTATCGGCGTGCTGCTTCAATATCGAAGAACTTCTCCCCGTTTTCTCCAGGCTTGACCATGCCACCCAACTCTTCGGCCTTCGCCCCCATGGCTTCACGAATCATGTTGTCTCGATTCGGATTGTCAGGTGGAGTGGTCCGAGCGACCTCAGCACCGGCGTCAATCACTACTTGCCGGAGTTCAGAACTTACTGATCCAACACCAAAGTCAAGACCAAGTGTGTCGGACATTTCCCTGACAATTTGTCTAGAAGCAAGGTCTGCTGTTTCAATTGCACTCGATCCCGCTTGAGTGGCCGCCTGAATGCTCGCATTTCGCTGGAAGTTGGCGGTGAAGTTGGCCTGCTGTAGAGCCAGTGCCTTTTCCGGATCAATCTGACCAGCGGCTACTGCTGCACTCAATGCCACACGGAAATCATCCGATGTCATGGTCAATGCATCAGAGGACAGACGCCGCAGGACATCGGGATCAAAGTCAGTGTTCTGTCGGTACGACTTCACCCTAGCCGGAAGACCCTCAAGGATTCTTGAAATGGTCCCCTGCCCGATTCCCGCAGACTCAAGACGAGATGCCATTTCCATGGCAAACGGGCTGTCGAGGCTGGTGGACAGTTCCCCGCGACCAGCAAACTCAATGAAGACTTCGGAACTGATGTCGGTCGCTTCCTCAGCATCGTCACCTCGATCCTTTCGCTGGGCAGCGTCACGGAACTGATCCAATGCCGCTTCCATCTGATCGAACTCAGCGTCGTAGGCCGAACCGAATTGCAGCGACTTGACACCGGAATCACGCATGTTGTCCAGCAGGGCTTGAAGACGATCGATGTCGTCCTCGTCCCCGTTCTGGGCAGCGATCTTCCCCTGGTTGCTGATCAGGGCACTGAAGGCATCGATGAACTGATCTCTTCCGGATTCTCCGGTCAGTTGATAGAAGTCGTCCTGTAGTGCCTGAACCCGCTGGATCGTCTCACCCATGCCGACCGTGGGATCCGAGTACATCTTGGACACTGCGGCATAGATGCCGTCATGCAGGTCCTCTCGGTTCCTTGCAGCGACCTTGACGTTCTTCTGCTGGTTCACCTGGGACAGCCACCTGCTGGTCATCGACTCGTACAGGCTGGCGGCCTTGGCCTTGCCGAAGTACCCCGGCAGGTTCATGTTCTGGAACGTCTCCAGAGCAAAGTCAGCCGGGTCCTCCGGGTTATCGGGCGAAGAGAACTTGCCGAGGTTGGCAGCAAGCGTCTTCTCGAACTCGTCCTGCATGGTCCGGACCGCCAGATGCTCCTGGATCGCCATGAGCCGGTACGGGTTACTCCCGGACATCAGGGTCCCGTCCTTCTCCATCTGCTTGGCCTGGGTCATCAGGTCCGCTCTGACCGCATCCGTGTCCATCCGAGCCAGCCGGATCTCTTCCTGCTGCTTAGCCATCTCGGCCTCAGAGGCGACCAAGGAGGGTCCGTACTGCATCAGGACCTGCTGGAGGCGTCCCAGAGCCGCTCCTACGTCGTTCCGGACCATCGACCCTTCCATGTACCCAGGACCAAGCCTGACCGGTGCAGAGGGCTGTACGGGGTTTGGGCGGACGTAGGTGTCCACAGCCGTGGCTTGTGGCGTTGGGATGGGAAACTGGCTCATTGATGGATTCCTCAGAGGTTGGCCGCAGCCTGACGTTCTTGAGCCGCTTGCGGCTGGAACCGAGCGTACATGGCAAACGCATCAGCCATGGTGGTCATCGCCATCGCAAACGGGTTGGGCGGTTGAATCGGAGCCGGGATCGGAATTGGGGCTAGGGGCTGCGGGTTGACCGAGGCGATCCGGGCCTCTGCCTGAGCCTCAAGTCCCTTCATCTGGCTGTGGAGAGCCTTGACCCGCCACTCCTCTTCCATTGAGATCGCAGTTGACGCACGAAGTTCGTTTGCCACGATCGCGTCAATCAAGAGGTTGCCCTGGTCCACTCCGCGTTCTGCCGCCTGAACCGTGGCCGACGACTGCATGTTCCTCGACTGACGCTGTACTTCACCGATCTGCATGGCCGAAGAAACCCGCTCTTGCAAAATCCGCTCCTGAATCTGAGAGTAGTTTTCGGCCACCGACTCCCTGACCCGCCGGTAATTCTCCGAAAACAACTTCTTCTGGTACTCATGCTGCTGCTCTCGGTACCTGTTTTCCATCTGAAACTGCATCAGAGAGATGCGTCTCTGAGCCTGGAAATTCATGTAGGACGTAGCGATGTTGGAGATGCCTCCAGCGATCGCCAAACCCATCCCCATCTGTTGCATCTGCTGGGCGTTCATACCAAAGTCGGTAGAAGCCTGGCTTGCCTGCATAGCCTGTGCGGCCTGCATGCCTCCAGTCGTGTAAGCACCATATAGCGACATCAGGCGTACCTCGCGGATCGGGGATTGAATGACATCTCAAACTCAGCCGAGGTCAGTTCACACGGAAGAGGAGTGTCGTTAGTGACAACAATGCTGCACTGATTGTTCTTGGCGTAAATCGGAACCTTGAAAACACCTTCTTCAAGGGCAACCTGACCGACAATGTTGTTGCCAGACCCAAGGATCCGTGCAGTCATGGCATGAGAACTTGGATCTCGGTAATCAGGCGTCACGGTCACCTTGAAGTAACCGGTCTGCGAATAGGCCAACCGAAGGTATCGGATCTGAATCCGGCCCTCACTTATGGTGCCTTGGCCGCCTCCTTGGGCAGCCTCTCGAAGCACCGGCGTGCTGAACTGGTAAGTCATGGTGTACTTCTCACCAACCCAGAAATCCACACTAGTCAGAGACTCTTGAACAACAATGTCAGCACTGTCGTTCGTGACGGTTGTAACGGGAATCCTCACTCCGCTCTTGGTCACAACCTCAATCTCTGAACCTGTGTAGTACTTGTAAGGCAGCGTTATGGTCTTTCCGTCGCCGCTCAGAGTGCAGTCGTCCTGATCAACCCGGCGATCAATCAAAGTCCTGTAGGACTTACCCGTGTCAACCAAGCCAGGCTCCATGCGGATCTGCTCGACATGAATGCCATCGCCTCGAGAAACGGTCATGTACAACGTGGTGTCGATGAACTCGATTCCAAGGATCTCTGTGTTACTCGGGAACACAAAGCGACACCACGCAGATTGGACTCGTTCTCCGTTCTGATCAAAGTACTTGTACAGATACAGGACGTTTCGATCTTCATTCATCAATACCGCAAACACATCTTCATGAGATGAACCGGCAATGTCACGCAACTGGCCCTTGATGTATTGGGGGACCTGTGCCGAGATGTCGGTTGCATCAAAGATTGTTTCAGTGTCTGAGGTGATGTAGTACTGACGGATCCCGCTGTAGTCTCCACGGTTGAACCCGAAGTAAATCGAGTTGCCTAAGGAGATTGGACGGACAATGGACACAGAATCGTACGATGTCGTTCTGGTCATGGAGACCGTAAGCGGGGTTAGGGCTTCATTACCGCTCTGAAGAACGAACTGGCTCTGTTCAGAAAACAGCACCAACTGACGAGCGAACGGAATTGCTGCCGTAAGAATGGACACCCTAGAATCACTAGCGGCAACGTCGATCGGGTCGGCATCTAGTAGTGCAATGACTGTAGTCCTGAAGAAATTGAAGAATTCTGCGGACTCACTCAACACCACGTTTTCACCACTCAACAACCCAAGACGATTCTTGAACAAGAAGATGTCGTTGATGTTGCTGTCTACAAATGTCGGATTCTCGTTGCTTGATTCATCACCGCAAATTCGATTGCCCCACTTAGGCAGCGTGTAAGTTTCACCATCTACGGTGTATGTTTCGCCGGTGCAGGCGGCAAGTCTAAACCTACCGTCGGCCTGCCTGATCAGGACATGAGGCATCGTCGCTGGGTCAAGTTCCACATAGGAACCTGGAGCAACGGTTTCCACCCATGAACCATTTCCCTGAGAGACGCCGTTGTAAGTTTCAAACTTGACCCAATAATCGTCACGATCGTCGTCGGCTTTTCCTCGAACCCTGACCGTAAATCCTTTGGGTCCATATGTAGGCAAGTCGGTAAGGGACTCAACTTCATCCTTGATGACAATAAGTCCTTGTCCACCTAAACCATCGTTGCCAGTAATGTCAAACGGCTCATCGTCGTAAGACGCATCGTTTTTGTTTCTTCTGATCCAAATTACACTTGCGTCATTTTCTACATAAATCTGGTATCTGCTGTTGATTGCATTGTCAGTACCCAATCCATTAGCAAGTTGCAATGCAATGTAATTAGTGTCAATGAGGGCTCTATCGCCGGACCCACTGCCGTTCGGAGTAGTGTGAGTATGTACCAGATCAGGGTCGGCAGTCGTTTGCTTTCCTATAACCTTGGCGTAGTACTTCGTTCCGTAGTCGCCTTTCTTGATCCATATCAACGCCTCTGGATTACGCTCCTCCGCAACCCTATTTGTCATCTGCGTAACTATCGTCCGGTTGAGAATGAACGTGTAGTCGGCGATGGTAATGGCACGGAACGCCGATGCTGCTGAATATCCAGAAGCAACCGTCAGGTAGTCGTCTGCGTCATCCGGTGTCAGGACCGTAGGTGGAGACGATCCGTCCAAAGGCTGGACGGAAATGCTTCCGCTTGAGGTATCGGCATTGATTATGACCGCATACCTTTCCACGGGGTCTCGATTGATGTAATGCACAAAGTAGTTGTCTGAACTGCTTGGAGTTCCAAAAACAGCAGTGGCAATGTGTTCGGTGTTCTGACGCTTGATCAGGCCCTCCAGAACCGACGGGTAGGCGTTGTCTTGGACATCGCACTGCGTGTCAAACCGAATGGCATCCGGCTGTTGAGAGACGCCACCAATGAGGTTCGGAATGGACTTGGAGATCAATGGCATCAGGTAGTCACCCTGTTGATGACGCTGCCTCGATCGACGATTCTGGCAACGTCGTAGTTGTCGAAGATGCTGTAGTCCGCGTCGTCGGCTTCTGCTGACTTGAAGGCTACCATGGCCCTGAACTCATCCATTTCCTGGAAGGTATGGTGCTTCTCAGATCCCACCACACGATCCTGAAACCGGCGGGCGGCCTTGATCATGAAGTAGTTTCTGGCTGACTGCGGAAGTTCTTCCCAGTCAAAGATGTAGACCACCGTCGCCTTCAAGGACTTGGTGATCGTGTAGGTGTGATTGGTCTTGTCGTAGACCTTGGATCCACGCAGGACGTATTCCACACCACCAGCATTGGTTGGTTCGACATCGAATGATGCAACCGACTGGCTGACCTCAATCTGGTTCTCGGCATTCGGAACCATCAGAACTTCGGCTTCTCGATTGAAGTGCCACCCTTGGGCTTGCATCTCCCTCGAGACCTCATCCAGAATGTTCTTTGCCATGATGACATCAGTCGTTGCCGACGAGGCCGACAGGTCATTGACCGGTGCTTCACCGATCGCACTGAGCATCGTGTTGATTGCTTCCAACTTGCTGGTGCGTGCTGTTGCCATCTTGGCTCCTTGCAAATAGGGGCGACCCTCCGAAGAGGGCCACCCCCTGGTTCAGTCTGGGACGAGACTGATCAGTAAGTGAGTTCCACCAGAGCCTCGTTACGCAGGGTCTTGTGACCCATGGCGTACTTGGCGACCATCAGGGTGCCCTGACGCTCGATCTGGTACTCGCTCTCGACCGCGAGGTCAAGCAACTTGACGGTGCCGAGTGCCGACCGGTGGAACACCAGACCCTGAGTGCGGTTGGCCGCAGCAGTGAAGTCGGTGTTCACCAGGTTCTTTTCACCAGACGGAGCAACGTAATCCGCCGTGGGAAGGTGGTTGCTCTTGAGAATGCGGATGCCCGCAACGCTCATGACCATACCACTCGCCGTCGAACCGTTGCCATCGTTGCCGTAATCACGGTTGATGGCATCAGTGTTCTCACTGACGATCTTGTAGTACGAAGTGGGGTTCAGGACGCAGTACCGGTCAGTGCCGGGAACATCCTTTTCATCAAGATCCTGAGCCGCATCAAACAGACCCTGGACAATCTGGTCACCAGTCGGCGGAACAGTGGAAACGCCTGCGTTCAGGTCGATCTTGGAACCGAGATACGTCGAACCACCGAAACGATCCGTAGCGGCCCGGGCACCGATGCAACCCGCAATCAGCAGGGTCTTGTCGGCCTGGTTGGCAAGAGCGTAACCCATCTGCCGGGTGTACTCCGAACGGACATCGTAGTGGTTCTTCGCCTCGTCGATGTTCGCAATGAACGCCGAGGAGAGGAGAAGGTCGTTGATCGACACCACGATCTCGGAGTGCTTGAACTTGGTGAGGTACTTGCTGGCGGAGTTACCGGGCGAAGTACCAGTGTCCGTTTCAAGAACAGACTCGCCGGGAGTGTGGTAGGTGGCCGCGGCGGTTCCGACAGCCGGGAACTGAGCAGACTTGCCGCTGGTGATGGTGCGAACCTGATGCAGGGGCATCATGACGTTCGCTTCTTCAAAGACCGAGAGGACTTCGCCAGCAAAGACCTTGAGGAACAGGGCGTCGGTGTCACCGGCCAGGTTCTGCTGACCCAGGCGAGACGCCGGGTCGTTGTAATAGAAATCAGCCATTTCTGGCTCCTTATGCATGAATGCGAAAACAATGAGCCATTTCTGGCTCTTACGTTGAACTGCCTGTCGTTTCGGTGAAGGTTGTCCGCCGCAGCGGGCCGACCCTACTCAGGATCAGGTAGTGAACCGGCATACCACCCTTCGGGCAGCATGACGGGAGAGGAGGACAGTTCCCATTCGGAACCGTTCCAGAAGTAGATGTGTCCCTTTACGTCATTCCCCAGACGGACCAGGCCGTCGCTCTCGGAGACGAATACGACTCGACGCCCGCAGCCAACGATCGCGTATGTGATCAGGAGGAGCAGGAGAATCGGTTGCAGTCGTCGCCTCATTGGCTTTAGTCCAGAGGAATGGAAGGATGCTCTTGAGGATCAAAGCAAACGCCGCAGCCATGCTTTCAATCACCGCAGAACTCCTGTAGGGTATTTCAAAATCCAACTTTGAATTGCCCTTGTGATAAACCGCTACGCCGCAAGGACAATGACCGACACTTCATCACGCGGGCGGGGTGTAGTTCACCTGCTTCAAGGATGTAGCGGCAGCCGAGAGAGCGGTGGCCGAAGCGACAAGTGCGTCAATCATCGCGTCGTCAACGACGGTTCGCTGCTGCACGGTGCTGAAGATGGTCAGCAGTTCGTTCAGGATGCCCTCAATGGTGGCGAGAGAAGTTGCGGCCTTGGCGTACTCGTAGGTTGTGGAAGGCATGAATCAAATATCCTCAAGAGAAACGTGGTCTGTTCGGCCAGCCAAAATGCCGCCGATCTTGTACTGACACGAGATCCAATCAATGTCTACGACGCATGTTCCTGCCGACGTTCCAACACCTCCACCGACGTAAGGCGTCAGAATGGAGTCGAACGTCATCGTCGTCGTCGCAACGCTCGTCCCATTTACATACAACGTGATGTCCCAGTTCAGGTTCGTGGCGTTGTACTTGGCGTGGATACCGAAGCGGAACCAAGTATCAACGTACGACGATATCGGATACGACGTAAGGTCAGCAACAGTTGGCGAGCCTGCAGCACCAGTGTCTTTCACGAACCACTGAAGATACGTCTGCGACAGGTCGATCGAGAGTCCAACTTGGTCAAACCCAGAGTAGCCAGTTCCCGGAGGCTGGTCGTTTGAGTTGAGCGTGGCGACTTGATCGGCGAGGCCAAGGTTGATGTATCCAGCAGTTGCAAGAGAGTCAGTAAAGTAGCAACGCGACTCCCAAACGATCTCGTCACCGTCCGCTTCCTGCGGACCAGTCAAGACACTTGGACCCCAAAAGGTGTGCCGATCGTTGTTGGCGTTCAGGAGAAGCGACACTCCACCTCGCGATCCAGCGATAGTGCTTTCCTCAGGAATGACGCCACTACCACCATTGTTCAGCCACCAGATGGTGTAATTGAGCCGATCAGGAACCGCGTTGAGAAAGTCGTACCAGAGTTTGACTTGGTTGTTGGTGTACGTCGGCTGCGAGATGTAGTCGTTTGCACCAAGCGTCAAGTCGTTGTTGAACTTCGACAGGTTGATGCTGCTGAGAGCAGTTGACACCGCCTGATTGCTGGCGTTGCCGAGGAAGATCTTGTCTTCGTTCAGGTTGGGGACTGCGTTCGTACGGCCAGCACCGCCCACCTTGATGATGCCGCTTGGGCCGCCGCCGCTGTTGATCCTGGCAACCCATCCGATGTTCTGGATGAGGTTCCCTTCGCCAGTGGGAGGCGAGTCGGTGAAGGTTCCAGCCGTGCCGACGTAGACGTTGGAGCCGAGCGTGTAGGTGCCTGAGGGAACGTCTACCGACTCGACGCTGCCGAGCGTGGCGATGTGCGTCTCGGCATTGGGGTTGACGCTGGCATCTCGAACCATGCCGAACGCGGGCATCTTCGCTGGGTCAGAACAGTCCGCAAGATCGACGGTCGGGGTCGAGCCGGAGACACCACTGATGTAGACAATGTCACCAACTGTCAGCGTTCCGCCGCTGGCATTCTTGGCACGAAACGTCACCGCACCGTCGAGGTCTCCGTGGATGTCCAGCCAACGGAAGTCCTCAGTGCCGATGTTGTAGGTCAGGTCGGCACTGGGGGTCAGGTCGATGCTGAGGCTGCCTG
>Ga0136656_1000829_pt1 | contig 10952 bp, 4 predicted proteins | sample CPBDNA_9_FD_94862 | JGI IMG/M metagenome (GOLD analysis project Ga0136656, IMG submission 94862) | Freshwater to marine salinity gradient microbial communities from Chesapeake Bay, USA - CPBay_Sum_15_0.8_DNA (version 2) | ecosystem: Environmental > Aquatic > Marine > Coastal | place: USA...
CGGTCGGAATCGTTCTTCCATTTTGGGATTTATATTCAAACAGGCTCCATGTTCCGTCCAGATACTCAAGTGCGGTTAGATTTTCAACCCAGTCTCCTGAGTTTAAGTAAGTGACAGAACCGCTGCTGGTTTCAACAGTGCGAATCTGAGGTTTGTGAATATGGCCGCAAATTACATAATCATATTTTTGTTCAATGGCTTTACGCAGAGCCGTCTGCTCAAAATCGCTTACATATTTTACCGCTTTTTTTACACTTGACTTGATTTTTCCTGCAATGGAAAGATGCGAAAACCCCAACCGGGTGCGGACTTTGTTGATAAACCGGTTGAATAGAATAATCCAATCGTAACTGAATGCTCCAAATTTCGCAAGCCAGGGTGAGTACATGACTGAAGCATCAAAAATATCACCATGGAAAATCCAATATCGTTTACCCCGGATCCGGATTTCAAGCTTGTCCCTCAAATGAAAGTCGCCTGCCGAAAAGTCACTGAATGCGCGAAGTCTGTCATCATGGTTTCCTGTCAGGTAATAGACGCGCGTGCCACTCAGCGAAAACCTGAGTACTTCGTGAATGACTTGCAGGTGCTCTGTTGGAAAATAGCGCTTCTTAAACTGCCATATATCAATGAAATCTCCATTCAGAATCAACGTTCCGATCTCAAGTTGGCGGAGATAACTTAATAACTCTTTTGCATGACATCCATAAGTGCCCAAGTGGGCATCCGACAGGACGACTATCTCCACATATCTTTTGTTCATGAGATTCTATTCAGCTGATGGTTGGAGACACGTAATCGGTTTACAATCTCTGTATAAATGAAGAATACATACAAAAATGAAGACTCATTGTGAATTGGATGTAAATCGACTTTTAATTTATTCTGAAGATTGGCTATGTTTGCACCGCTGGAATCGCAAACTGTAGTTCTCTTCAGCTTGAAAATTTGCCCTGATTCCTTTATCTGAAGGACTCAGGTGAAAAATTTTGAGGTTTTTTTGAAAAAAACTTGCAGGAATAGAAAGTTTGGATTACTTTTGCCTCTAAGCAAAAAGAAAAAAAGTGTGCGGTTGAAAAATGCCGCCAAAATTTAGGTTCATTAAAGGTCTCACCGACCACTCCTTCAAAGGAGTTCCACAATTGTTCAAACTCTACTTCACACGCAACGATAGTTGGACGTATATTTGCGTGCTTAAAATGTCCGGTGTCTTTCCTTGATCCCGAAGATCGAGTAGTTGACTTTATGAATCTCTTTGTGAGATGTCATTGGGTTCGCTCTCTTGGCAGGTGGTAAGGAAATTCGTAATAAGATTGTATGTATTGTTAAAATATGCCCAAGGTTTTTCTCTAAGCAAGCAAAAGGTTCGTCTGCGTGAATTTTATGGGAGAATCCCAATGATGTTCCCGCAGCAAAAACAGGTTCATTAAAGGTTCATTTCTGTTCCTGGCTTCCAGTTCCGGAAGCAATTTCAACAACCTCTTTGCACCTCGAGGCGCCAAAAGAAAACAAACTCGTGCTCAATACTGAGCACTGAAACGTGATTGCTGTCATTCGTTCGCGAAAGGCAGCCCTTGGATGCTTGTGCCCTGAATGTTTGATGACATAAATGGGAATTGCGCAGAAAAGAGAATTCACGGATTTCAGTACTCAGTTGATAATCACGCTTCTACTGGTAATTCAGGTCTCGCGTCATGTGAGACCCGGGCCAGTTATATGGTATCATCGGAATTCTCTTTCAGCATTATTCTTAAAATTTTGTCACTTAAATCAGATTAACAATGAAGGCTGCAAAAAATCGGGTATGGACCCGAAATCTGACAACCCTCTTCTACGCGGGACTCCTGTGGTGTATCCCGTCGTTGATGCAAGCCCAGACCGGTTCAATTGGGAACTTCGTCTGGCAAGACCTTAATAAAAACGGACTACAAGACTCCGGCGAGCCCGGATTGGCTGCCGTTCAGGTCCAATTGTATGACTGTCTGGATCTTGACAATCCTGTTCAGACCGTCACCACGAATGCAAATGGATTGTACACATTTAATAACGTACCAGAAGGAAATTATCGGGTGCGCTTCGGAACCTCTCCCGGCTTCAATCCGACTTTTGAGGACTCCGGAAACGACGATGCCATCGATAGCGATGGTGGTGTTGATGGCTGGACAGTGTGCTTTTCGCTGGCCGCTGGAGAAAATGTGACCAACATAGACGCGGGCTTTCAGGTTTGTGATCCGAATGCACCGTTGATTTGTAACAATATGGTCAATATCTCCTTGGATCCGTCTGGCTCAGCCATTGTTACGCCAAACACCCTCCTTGAAGGAGACAACATCTGTAGTAATCTCTTTGAGGTGGATATTGAATGGATGGGGCAGTCCATTGAAGATACACTGACTTGCGACCAGGTGGGATTCATGGTGATTGCCACAGTTACAGACCAGACTAATTGGAATACCTGTACTGTTATGATCGAAGTGAATGATGCACTTGAACCAACCATTCTTCAGCCAGATACCAAGTTTGTCAATTGCAACGGATCAACAGATCCTGATGACATTGGTGGCGTGGTCGCATTTGACAACTGTTCAGTTGTGACATTGACGTATTCAGATTCTATTGTGGATGGCACATGTCAGGATAACTTTGTAGAGCATATTTTCCGGACTTGGGTCGCTTCAGATGATAACGGTCATTCTGAGTCGGCGGTACAGGAAATTTTCGTGACCCGTCCTGATATTGAGGAGGTAGTGTTTCCAGATAACACAACACTGTTTGGTTGTGGTAATGAAGATACCGAGCCTTCTTCAACAGGCCAGCCATCCATTTATGGTATACCAGTTCAGAGTTCTGGTTTGTGTGGTTTCCAGGTATTCAAAACTGATCAGGTTAACAATGGTGCCTGTCAGGGAGAATATACCATTCTCCGTGAGTGGACACTCATTGAGGATTGTACGGGCCAGGTGGTGAAACAAAGCCAGCTCATTACAGTCATAGATAATGAAGCTCCGCAAATAGATTGTCCTAGTCCGCTGAATGTCGGAACCAACTCCTCCAGTTGTTCAGCCAACATCCTTTTTCCAGGAGTTGCAGTTTTTGATAACTGTTCAGATGTGTCTAACATAACGGTGCAGATTGAGACCCCGTTTGGGAATGTCAGTGGAAACGGTGGTGTCCTGACTGGGGTGCCTCCAGGCACCTTTACTGCGACCTACAATGCAGCAGATGATTGTGGGAATACCACCTCGTGCGATGTGACAGTTAATGTCATGGACAATACACCTCCTGTTGCAGTCTGTGATCAGAATACGATAATTACACTCGAAAGTACAGGTTCAGCCACAATTTGCTGGCCAACAATCGAAGATGGGAGTTATGACAACTGTCAGGTCCTAGCCATCAAAATCAAGCGTGCTGATGCTTCATTAGGTGTTCCGTTCACCGACTGCGTCAGCTTTGGTTGTGGAGATATTGGAGGTAACGTGACTGTCAGAATGCGCGTTTACGACCAAATAGGGAATTTTTCAGAAGCTGATCCTCTCGGACGTTTCAACGAGTGCGTTTCAACAGTAACTGTTGTAGATGCCATAAAGCCCGTACTTGCCTGTCCGGTCGATGTGACACTCGATTGTCAGGAAGACTTGTTGACCATTCCTGAATTAGTCAGTGACCCCAATGGAGGTGCGCCTACATATCAGGGAGGTCAGTTGGTAGGCTACTACCCGGCTGTTTTTGACAACTGTGATGTTGAGCGAGTGGACGTTGTTCAGACAGGTACGCTTGATAATTGCGGGGAAGGCACTCTATTCAGAATCTTCACGGCTACTGATGTCAATGATAACACATCATCCTGCTCTCAGAAACTGACCATTCAGCCGACATCCCTCTTCCAAATCAATGATACGGATTGCACAAATAGTGATCCTTTTGATGGGGTAGAGTGGCCTTGTGACTATATGACTTCTACTTGTGGTCAAAATGGATTGACACCGCTTACAACCGGTGAACCAACAATCATAAATGATGGATGCGCGCTGGTAGGTGTTGATTACAACGACCTCTATTTCCCCATTCAGGAGCCCGGATGTATAAAAATCATCCGCCAGTGGCTGATTGTGGACTGGTGCCAGCCAGATCCGAGTGATCCGCTCAACTATAAGTCCTGGACCTTCAATCAGGAAATCAAGGTTATCAATTCTGAAGACCCAGAGTTTGTTGCTGGATGTGCCGATGTAACAATTGGCTCAAATGAGCCGGGGTGTGATGGTGCTCACATTGAATTGTCTGTTGAAGCAACAGATGACTGTACTGATGCATCAGATCTCAATTTCATCTACAAAATTGATCTCTTCAATGATGGAATCGGACCGCTGCAGGGCTTTGACTACAACAACCAGTCACATCCGGGTGCTGCACCTACAAATCAAGCCAATGAGGCAGGAGGGTTCTTCCCATTCGGCACACACCGTATTGTATGGACTGTTGAAGATGGCTGTGGCAATTTCGATGCCTGTCAGTACCTCTTTACCGTTCAGGATGGCATGAAGCCTACACCACTTGGCTTTGATGAGCTGACAGTTGATATCAATCCATCAACCGGTCAGGTAACTGTTTTTGCTGAAGATTTCAATGCAGGAAGTATTGACAATTGTACCAGCCCGGATGATCTGAGATTCTCGTACTCTACAAATCCAAATGATGCCAGCCGCATCTTTACCTGCGATGACCTGGGTCTGATGAACATGCAGCTTTATGTCACTGACGAGGCTGGAAATCAAGATTTTGTAGATGTGACACTGATTGTGCAGGATAATAACAACATTTGCCCTGGCACCTCACCGATTGTTCAGATTACTGGTTTGATAACCACGGCTGATGACGATCCTGTCCAGAATGTCAATGTTAACCTGATGCAGAACAATACAATGCTGCTCAGTCAGATGACGACAAATGCAGGCACATTCGGGTTCAATGCGACTCAGGGAGGTAATTACTCTCTGGAGCCACACAAGGATGAGGATTACCTCAATGGGGTTTCAACCTTTGATTTGGTTCTGATGGCGCAGCACATTCTGAAGACATACAAGCTCGATACTCCATATAAGATCATTGCTGCTGATGTCAACAACGATGGGAAGGTTACTACTTTTGATATTCTCGAACTCAGGAAACTGATTCTCCAAATCGACAGTGAACTGGCGAGCAACGAATCATGGAGATTTGTCGACAAGAACTATGCATTTCCTAATCCGGAGGATCCATTCTTCCCACCATTCCCTGAATTGATTGATATCAACAACCTGACGGTAGATGAGATTTACAACGATTTCGTTGGTATCAAGATTGGTGATGTTTCTGGTGATGTAAAAGCGAATCAACTGACCTCACCATTGACAGAAGTCCGTTCCGAACTGCCATTTGTGATCCGTACAGAAGACCAGATGCTTGAGGCTGGCGAATCCTTCACTGTGGCACTGAATGCACATGACGTTGCTGAGTTGCACGGATTTCAGTTTACACTTCGCTTTGATCCTGATGTCCTCCGGTTTGAGGATGTGTCTTTCCAAAGCTTGAACAAGGATAACTTCGGCTTTAGTTTGCTAGAGGATGGGCTAATCCTTGTGAGTTATCAGGGGATGTCTGCCTCAATTCGTGAAGGCGATCTTTTGGCAAGCCTTAATTTTACAGCCAACCGCGAAGCGCAACTCAGCCAGTCTTTGGACCTCAATTCATCTCAGCTTGTTGCCGAGGCTTATCGCCAGGGTTCAAATGGACAGTGGAGTCGCCACCTGACGACACTTCGATTCGAAAGCGAAGGGCTTGAGTCCCCTGCAGATCAGGGCACGGTATTGTATCAGAATCGTCCGAACCCCTTCAGGGAGTTCACTCAGATTCAGTTTTATGTAGCTGAAGCAACTGATGCCCAGCTTATTATTCGCGATGGTGCGGGAAGGATCCTGAAATCCATTAAAGGACACTATCCGGCAGGGTACCATAACATTGAAATGAGTAAAGAAGAAATCGGAGCCGCCGGAGTGGTATTTTACACACTCGAGACACCGAACTACCAGCAGACCATGAAGATGGTCTTGATAGACTGATGACAAAGCTGGCCGAAGCCTCCGGGCTTCGGCTGATTTCATCACGAACAGATAGAGAATTTTTTGCAGCCCTATATCTCTGATCCCTGGAATTTCTTACCCAGAACGGCGTCTGCCCAGATTTTGCCGGTCTGGGTGAGAAATCCGGGATCAATTCAAGTTATATCTTCCCGGCCCGACAAGCCATGTTTTACTTTGTCAGAATGATCGAAAATTGTTAATTTTATTGAAGTTATGTAAGAGAATGAACGAAAATACCCTCCATTATTGTTAAGGCAAAAGTGAAAAGGTTGTAAATCCCAATAAACGCAAAAAAAAATCGCAGTTATGCGATTGAAAAGACGCCCTAAAAAGGGTGGAAATAGAACCTTTTTTTCTTTCCATTCACTTTAATGGACCTATAGGTAGCTACCCTGCCGCCCGGCAACGTGTAGCTACTTTTTTTTACCCTTTTACCTGGAACCTTCGAACTGGGCAGGAACTTGTGATTTCCTATCAAAAGGGATATGCCTCAATCAAACCAATAGGATTACAGAGTTCACATCCAACAGGAACAGGATGCAATCTCTTTGTACAGAGGGGATAAAACAGGCTTTCACGAAAAAAAAATCGTGGCGAAAAGAAGTTTTATAAAAGAAACTCCTGATTAGTCACATCCGAGATCAATGCGAGACTGGGGGTCGTTAAAGGGAAAGCAGAAACCGGAGGGAATGGTTTCTGGTTGGTACCGCCTTAACAGTGGATCATACAATCCGTTCGACAGGAAATCGACAATTGCATCGATTTCATCCTCACTTAGTTGGAGTGGCTTGAATTCGTCTGCGATTAAATGAGATGGGATAGTCATCAACTGAGGAACCCCCTGATTCTTATACTCAACCACCTCCCGTAAGCTCCTAAAGCTGCTCCCGTGTCCATAAAATGGAGAATCTTTCAGATTATACAATTGGGGAACTTTAAACTTATAATCATCCGAAGGGTTTCCGGTGAATCCGCCGCGACCCAGATGCTCGACGGAAGAATTAGAAGTCTTGAATACGGGTTCTGGGACCTTGTGAAGATCCTCCATTCCATAAGCATAGAATGCCATGCTGTTCAGAGCCGGTCCGGTATGACAGCTAGCGCACCCGGCCTTATCAAAAAACAACACTGCTCCGCGCTTTTGCTGCTCAGTCATTGCGTCTTGATAGCCTTTTAGCCACAGTTGAAAAGGAGCAAGGTCTGCAACAATGGTCCGCTCGAAAGCCGCAATTGCCAATCCTGCTGTAATTTTTGAATAACGTTCTGACTCCGGAATTTGAATAAATGCCCGGTCAAAGAGTTGAAGATATCCCAGTGAGTCGATGATGTCCCGATTGATAACAAGCCGGTGTACATCCATTGCTGCAATTGCCTGTGATTCAACGCCTGAAAAACCGAGGTGATTCACTTCCTTAGGCGTGTCTTCGGTCCATTTGGACTCTGTGCCTACATTGACACCAGTAGCTCCAAACTGGCCATTCCACAGCATATTTGATTGAAAAGCATTATTTAATGTGGCTGGAGACCTTATTGGCTGTACGTCAAGTTCGTCTCCTGAATATTGAGGGTTTCGGACTCTGCCAGTTGAGGCTCCGGAGCCTCCATCTGCTATGCCTTGCCACCGATTAGCCTGAAATCCGGCATCTGCAAAATGGCAAGATGCACAAGAAAAGGTGCCTTGACCGATTGTGTGCAGAGGAGCAAGTGCGATACCGGTTTCGTGGAAGAGCAACTTGCCGAGATTGACCTTGTCCTGGGTAATCGGATTCAGAGGGTCTTGAGGGAGCCGGTCGTACAGCCCTGGTTCAGGGAGCTCAAAATATGCTGGGCCTATTCCTCCTGAAGCCCTGGTCAAAGCGGCTTCTAATGCCTGATCAACAGGATTTTGTGAGGGCTGTAATTCGTCCATGCTTTCCTGGCAACCTACGAGAAAAAGGTGGACACCTAAGGCAAGGCCGAAAATCGGTTTGTGACGTCGGATACTGTTCATTTTTTGTATTGCGCTGTTTGTTCCTGAGCTTAATTTGCAAAATTACTCTACCAGTAAAATGACAAAAAAAAGTTCTCACTTAATCAATTCATCGATCAAGAAAAATCTTGACGTCTGATTACTAACCTTACTTATTTTCTTTGGAAAGAAGAGGAGTTCTGTTAAAAATAGGGTAAAATTTTGACAGTGATAATGAATTATTTACAGACAAAAATTTACAAAGAGTATGCCACCTCGGGATTCGCAAAATCCATCGGGTTTGGAAGTGACAGTAAAGATCCAGCGGACAAGCGATCTCCCCGCCTTATTATTTAGGGTTAGACTTTAGGAAAGGTATTTCCCCACAATGGGCATTCTCCTTCCCATTCCAAAGGCTTTGGAACTGACACGGAGTACCGGTGCTGCCTGATATCTTTTGAACTCATTTGTGTTGACCAGCTTCAAGACTCTTTGAATGAGTGCTGGGTCAAAACCGAGAGTGGCAATTTCAGAGGGCCCTTTTCGGTTCTCAATGTATTCAAATAAGATTGCGTCAAGAATGTCGTAAGGCGGCAGACTGTCAATGTCTTTTTGGTCAGGGCGAAGCTCTGCGCTCGGGGGTTTGGAGAGAATATTGGAAGGGATGATACTCAGCTCTGCATTCATGTAAGTTGCCAGCCTGTACACATCTGTTTTATAGACATCTCCAATTACAGACAAACCGCCGCACATATCGCCGTAAAGGGTACCATATCCGACGGCCATCTCACTTTTATTAGTCGTATTGAGAAGAATGGGCCCAAACTTATTGCTGATTGCCATGAGAAGAAGCCCTCTGATCCGAGCCTGAATGTTTTCTTCAGCAAGTCCGAATGGCTGATTTTCGAAAAGAGGGTGGAGTGATTTGAGAATTGTCTCATAGGTCTCAGAAATAGACAGGATATCATGCCGGATACCAAGATTATCAGCCAGTTGGAGGGCGTCGTGAATCGAATGATCTGAAGAAAAGGGCGAGGGTAACAACACGACTCTCAGGTTTTCGGGACCCAGAGCACGCGCAGCAAGCACAGCGACAACAGCAGAGTCGATGCCTCCGGATAACCCCACTATGGCCCGGGATAATCCCAGCTTCCTGAAGTAATCCCTGACGCCCAAAATCAAGGCGTCATGCACGCGGGAAATAGGCGTTCCTTCGCGGCTTTTCACCTCTTCTCCCTCATTGAGCTTTTGAATATCAAACGTTTCAATGTGCTCCTGAAAGAACGGCAGTTCTGCTTTCAGTTGGCCATCCGATCCCATCACCATGGAGCCGCCATCAAAAATGAGTTCAGTTTGGGCACCCACATGATTGACATATACAATGGGCAGTTCATAGCGTAATGCGTTTGCTGCGAGAATCTCCCGCCTATGGGCAGCGTGGTGGGTATCAAAAGGAGATGCAGATAGATTGAGAATGAGATCCGGTTGTTGAGGCATGAGCTCATCCAGAGGGCAGACAGCGTAAAGAGGGTTTTCATTATTGATGTTCCATATATCCTCACAGACCGTAACAGCTATTCGGGTACCTTTGAATTCGACCACTGAAAATGAATTACCTGGTTCAAAATACCGGTCTTCATCGAAAATATCATAGGTCGGCAATAAGGTTTTATGAGTAATATGTTTGACCGTACCTTCTGACAGAAAGTAAGCAGAGTTGAAAAGGTCTTTTCCCTCGGGAACAGGGTTTGGAGAGGGAGAGCCAACCACAATAGCGATTCCACGGGCTGCTGTTGCCAATATGGAGATTGCCTTTTCTGCTTGTGCAATGAAATCAGAAAATTCGAGGAAATCACGCGGCGGATAGCCACATGTAGCAAGTTCGCTGAAGCAAATCAGGTCTGCGCGCTGAGCCCGTGCAGTTTCAATGGCGTCGAGCATTTTACGCACATTCCCTTCGAAATTTCCAATATGGATATTGAGTTGAGCAAGGGCGATGCGCATCAGGATGATTCTGTTTGGCTGTCATCAAATGGAGGCGAATATACATCCTGTCAGCCATTTTCGGTAGGTAGAGCTTGGTAATCTACCGGTGAGTGAAAATTGCTAAAGGGCCTTGACTTCACTGACCAGTTTTTGCAGAGATGCCTTGGCATCACCAAACAGCATTTTTGTTCGTTCGTGAAAAAACAGCGGATTCTGAATGCCTGCGTAGCCGGGGCTCATGCTGCGTTTCATGACCACAACAGATTTGGCCCGCCATACCTCCAATACCGGCATGCCGTAGATTGGACTTCCAGGATCATCCAGAGCAGCGGGGTTGACTACATCATTGGCGCCTATTACCACCACCAAATCAGCCTGCCGGATGAAATCGTTTGCCTCATCCAAATCCAATAGTTTTGGGTAAGGCACATCTGCTTCAGCCAACAGCACATTCATATGCCCCGGCATTCTCCCGGCTACGGGATGAATGGCATATCGGACTTCCACTCCATTTTGTTCGAGAAGGTCGTCAAGTTCTTTGACAACTTTTTGAGCCTGAGCAACTGCAAGGCCGTAGCCTGGCACGAAAACGACAGAGGATGAATAAAACAGCTGAATCCCAGAATCCGATATGCTGATTTCCCGAATATTTTGATCGCCGCTTGCTTCTTTGCTTTTTCCGGGACCGCCGAACCCCCCAATGAGGACATTGAGCAGAGAACGGTTCATGGCCTGGCACATAAGAACGGTTAGAATGGTGCCGGAGGCACCCACGAGAATGCCACCAACGAGCATGATGGTATTTCCATAGATCAGTCCGGCAGCTGCTGCTGAAAGTCCGGTGAAGGAGTTGAGAAGGGAAATGACAACTGGCATATCTGCTCCACCAATTGGAATGA
>Ga0136656_1000834_pt1 | contig 10926 bp, 9 predicted proteins | sample CPBDNA_9_FD_94862 | JGI IMG/M metagenome (GOLD analysis project Ga0136656, IMG submission 94862) | Freshwater to marine salinity gradient microbial communities from Chesapeake Bay, USA - CPBay_Sum_15_0.8_DNA (version 2) | ecosystem: Environmental > Aquatic > Marine > Coastal | place: USA...
ATTGACTATTCATAATAGCCCGATGTTTTTGACCTCAGAGAGTGACTTTAGAGAGTTTTTTGAATCAAGGTCAGGAGCTCGCAAATACTGGATGAATGACTTTTATATTTGGCAGAGAAAAAGGCTCAATATTCTATTAGATACAGATAATAAGCCAACTGGTGGTAAATGGAGTTTTGACACTGATAATAGGAAAAAATTACCAAAAGATATAGTGATCCCTAATACCTTTGAGACTCAAGAAAATGAATATATTAGAGAAGCTAGAGAATATGTGGAAAAACATTTCCCAGATAATTTTGGGAAAGTTGATACTTTTTGGTGTCCTATAGATTTTGAAGGGGCAAAGCAGTATTTTCAAAAATTTTTACAAAATAGACTAGAATTATTCGGTCCCTATGAGGATGCTATGACTACTCAGTCTGATTCGGTGTTTCATAGTACCATTTCACCATTACTCAATAATGGCTTACTAACTCCAGATTATGTTATACAAGAAATTTTAGAATTTATAGCTAAAAACAATATACCCATAGCCTCAGCCGAAGGTTTTATCAGGCAGATTATTGGCTGGAGAGAGTATATTAGAGCTTTGTATATATTGGAAGGTAAGAAAATTCGAACTAGCAATTATTTTGAATCTCACAAAAATATGCCACAATCAATGTGGACAGCTACGACTGGGATTGAACCAATAGATTATCATATACAGGTATTAGAAAAATACGCCTATACTCATCATATACCAAGACTTATGCTATTTGGGAATTATCTCAATTTATGCCAAATTGAACCGGATGAAGTCTATAATTGGTTTATGGAAATGTATATAGATGCCTATGATTGGGTAATGGTACCCAATGTATATAGTATGACACTTTATGCGGATGGGGGATTACTTACAACTAAGCCGTATATAGCCTCTTCTAACTATATTCTCAAAATGAGTGACTTTAAAAAGGGGGATTGGAGTCCTATTCTGGATGCTTTATTTTGGAATTTTGTAGGTAATAATTTTGATAAATTACAAAAAGAGGGTAGGCTCGGGTTTATTGGAGTACAGTACAGCAAGATGACGGATGTCCAAAAAGATAATTACTCCAGCATAGCTAGAGAATACTTAGATTTAATAAAATAAAAAGTCTCCTACCAATAAATAGTAAGAGACTTATAGGTATAATTGTGAGTTCATACATGAACATTGGTAGAGTTCAGCCTTCTATGAATCCATTTTTGTCTAGTTCTAAAATATAAGTTTGATTTTATAGTTAAATCTATCCAAAATGGGGGTACTTTACCTTGAAAGTGAATAGTTAGTAAAGTTTTTACTTTATTGTCCCAATCTGCCTGACTTCGACTACTTCCTAAAAATTTAACGATTGCCTCCTGTTCTAAGGTGCGTGGTTCCATGATACTAGAGAGGGGTGTGTAATAATTACATGGGTCTTGAAGGGGTAGGTGGCGTAAAAGTTTTGATGTATAAAAACACATCAAAACTGAGGGTACACTATTATAGTAACATACCCTATCATATTTTCAATCAATTTAGTAAATATAATTATAAAAAATGATATTTACTTATTAAAATATTTTATTAACTCTAAGATTACAATCCAACCACCTGATATAAGAATAGTAAAATATATAATAGTAAGCATATTGAATATATGACCCAAAATTATACTAATCCCATCTTTTTGTAATAAGCCAATAGAATAGAATAATAAAGCAATAGCGGGGACAGTATTACTAAATGGGATAAAACCAAATGGAGCCATCAGTAGAATAGCCGCTAATATAATAGATAGCCCATTAATAATATGAGCTATATTCCCATTAGTTAACCATATTAAGCGATTAGGTTTACTAATCTTTTCTAAGCGCACTAGCCATTTTAATCCGGTATGAAAAGCTTTTCTGAGGGATTTAGCAGGTAATTCTTTTTTGAGAAAACTTTTAGGTAACCAGAGATCCCATCCAAGCAAAATACTAACTCCAATTAATAAAATTGTCCCACCAAAAATTGTACTAACCCCAGGGATAGACACAGGAATCAAAAAGACTACGGTCAGTAAAATAACTAATAATAACATCCCATCCCTGCCAAGACTATCTCTAATTTCAGCTAGAGTTAGCTTATCTGGAGGTAAATTAGCAATAATTTTTTCTAACTTTTTACGAATATGGGTATCTTTTTTCATATTATACAGATAAGTATTATCACAATTTATAAATCTATATTATCATAAAATAAGCTGTTTAGTAAGTGTTTAATTTGGTAAAATTGTAATTTTAAGATATAATAAAATTATAGTTATATATCAAAATAAAGGATACAATATGTTAGATACCTTTTTATTCAAGCCCATTTCTCACAGGGGATTGCATTCCAATGACTCTCATATCCCAGAAAACTCAATCCCAGCCTTTCAAAAATCCATGGAACTCAATTTACCAATAGAATTAGATATACAGTTAACCCGGGACAATCATATTATAGTCTTTCATGATTATAATCTAAAGAGAATGTGTGGTATTAATCAATTTGTCAAAAATACTACTATAGCAGAAATAAAAAAACTCAATTTATTAAATTCAGATTATAAAATCCCTTTATTATCAGAGGTTTTAGATTTAGTGAATAATAAAGTCCCAATTTTGATTGATCTTAAAAATAAAAATAATGCAGGACAGTTAGAAAAATCACTATTACAACATATAAATACATATAAAGGTAATATTGCTATACAATCATTTAATCCCTTTTCTGTTGGTTGGTTTGCAAAAAATGCACCTCATATAGTTAGAGGTCAATTACATACAGATTTAAAGAACAAAAAACTTAATAAAATTACCAAGTTATTATTAAAAGAGATAATATTTAACTTTTTTAGTAAGCCTCATTTTATTGCAATGGATACAAAATGTATATCTAAGCGTATTTTACATAAATCTAAGAAAAGTAAGTTGCCTATATTATTTTGGACTATCAAGAATCAAACAGACTATTTAAAATTAAAAGATGTCTGTGATAATATAATTTTTGAAAACTTTATCCCAAGTGAAGTATAGAAATTTTGCCAAAATCAAATAAAAGTATTATACTATAAATAGTATCAAAATAATTAATCAAAAATATGGAAGATAACAATATAAATCAAGAAAATATGGATCAAGGTACAAATCCAAATTCTGAGCAAAATTCAGAGAAATTACAAGAAATATCCCAGACATATAATCCACAAACACAATCTACCACGGGTTCAGCTGAAGTATTGCCAGAGATGTCTCCTATTGATTATTATGTTAGAGCCTTTCAAAAATATGGACAATTCAGCGGCAGAGCTACTAGAGCAGAGTATTGGTGGTTTTATCTTGTGACAGTAGCCGTGACTATATTAGCTAGTATATTAGATATGGCTCTTTATATTCCATTTGTGTCTCTATCTACTATTTATTTCTTAGTATCCCTAATTCCTACTCTTTCAATTCAAGTTAGAAGATTACACGATGTAGATAAAAGTGGTTGGTATATGTTATTAAACTTTGTAATTATAATCGGTTGGATATGGTTATTGATACTAAATATTTTAGACAGTACTCCAGGAGCTAATAAATATGGTCCTAATCCAAAGGGGATTGGGAGTTAAGAGCTAGAAAAAACTTGAATAAATTTAAGTTCTAAAAGCATATGCTTCATATAGTTACCCAATATGCTCACACTACTCACAGAGATATCTTTGTGTAGTCTCTTTAACCAATCATCTCTATGTCAGAGCCAAATACTTGTAAATAGAAACGACACATCATCAATCAAAATAATTACGAATATGCAGTCTGACATAACTAAAGAGTTTAAAACAATTACTGGAAGTCTCTCAGGAAAGATTATCAATCTTCCTAATGTAAACAAAGCACCAATGCCAGCGGTGGCTGCTTCAGGATTTGTTCTTAACGGTGAGCCATGCACAGGCATAGAAATCATAAACTTCCCCGGACTTCCTGACTCAAGAAGTTACAACAAGAAATTCGCTCTATTAATTCCCTTCACCAATACGGTTATGGAACACGAACTATGGAGCATAATATTAAATAATCAGAATGAAGGAGGATTAAATGGAGTAGGTCTTCATACTGTAAATGTCGAGATACCCAAACCTCATGTTAATAATGAAACTGAGTTACTTCAATTCAAAGAGCAATTTATAAACGGGTTAAATAAGGCAGTTGTTCAAGCAAGCTTTGCCCAACCTGAATATTTGATTATGGGTATGAGTTTGGAGCATATCCTGTACGGCCTAAAAGATGTTCAGTCGGTTATGAATGATATCGAAGAAAAGTATCCATATTCTTGGGCTACCTGGCAGGATGCTGCAGATGCTTCATTAAAAAAATACAAGGCAAAGCGTATTGCGATCATTAGCCCCTTTATAAAGGAGGGAAATAGCAATGCCATTAAAATGTTTGAAGATCTTGGTTATGAAGTAGTAGTAAGTTTTGGATTTGCTTGCACAAATCTTGTTGATATTGCCCATATTCCTGACTTAGCAAAAGAGGAAGTGATTTTAAAATATCTAGCTACTCCAGAAAACCACATAGATGCAATTGTGCAATGTGGAACAAATATGAGTATGATCAATGTATCCGAAAAACTAGAGCCCATAATAGGGATTCCAATTATTGGAATTAATGCTACACTTTTATGGTATGGGTTAAGAGAAAATGGATTCACAAAGCCTTTATTAAATTCTGGAAGATTATTGAGAGAATTTTAAATTGGAATATTTTTCGAGAAAGATGGCTGAGCTGGTCAAAAGCACCGCATTTGCTAATAAGGAACAGCTAATTACATAGCATCTTTATTCCCTATATATATAGTTTGAGTAGGATATGCCATTTCAATACCTTTTTTTTCTACTGATTCTTTGATTGCAAAATTAATCTGTTCTTGTATATCCATATATACATTGTAATCTGAAGAGAGTATATAATATGCCACTTCGAATACTAGGGCGGAGTCCCCAAATTTAAGAAAATGCACTCTATCTAATCTTGTTCTTTCCATAGCATCAATAATCTCAGTAATTGATATTTTTAGAGCCTTTAATTTTTTTATAGAGGTTTGATATGATAATGTCAAATTAAATACAACACGCCGGCTTTGCATATGTTTATAATTATTGACCCTTGCATCAGCCAGCTCTTTATTGGGGATAATAATCTCTTGCCCGTTCAAACTCTCTATACGAGTTGATTTTATACCAATTTTTTTTACTACACCCATATCATTTCCAACAATAATAAAATCACCACTTTTGAATGGTCTATCAAAAAAGATAGAAATTGAAGCAAATAAATCACTCAAAACATTTTGTAAAGAAAAAGCAAGTGCAATACCTCCAATTCCTAATCCTCCGAGTAAAGCCGTAATATTAAATCCCAAATTTTGTAAAATTAGTAATAACCCAATAGTCCAACAGATTATATTAATCACTGTTTCAAATGGATTCAAAATTGCAGGATCAAAATATTTATCAGTCACTACTCTTTTCTTGACAATACTACAGAATCCATAATGAATCAGACTTTGTAAAGAGCGAATCACATAATATACTAATATAATAATAGTTAGTGAGCGATATAGGTTAGTTATTTGTGAGCCTACTTCAATAAATTGAATTCCAATATATGATGAAATAAAGACATATAAAGGCCAACCATATCCTTCTATCATATCAATGATAGCATCATCAAAAGATATAGCAGTTTTAGCAGATAATACTTTTAATCTACCCAGAATTACATTGACAAAAAGATATAATATAATCAGAGTAATAAGAAATATCAAAATAGCCATTCCATATTCAACAAGGGTATTATTAGCATAACTAGTATAAGCCCAATCAGGGAGTATAATAACAAAATCATTAGATAGTATATTCATAAAAAGATATATATTAATTAGTATTCAATATTATTAATATAACATGGTATTACGTATCTCTCAAATAAGTTGCAAAATAATCAAATTTTAGTTATAATAGAAAAGTTATTTCACATAAATTAAATAGAGTTGGATTCCGCCATAGGTGGACCATCCTTGGGTTAGTAGCTAAATATTTAATTTATGGTGTATATTGATATTCTTTATAGTAATAAACTAAATAAATTAAGGAGAGATGGCTGAGCTGGTCGAAAGCACCACACTGCTAACGTGGCATAGGGTAAAACTTATCAAGGGTTCGAATCCCTTTCTCTCCGCCAAAATTAAGAATAGGGATAATATCCCTATTCTTAATTTCTGGGAGTTAGTAAAAAGTGATTCGAATCCAGGGAAGGGGTCGGGAAACGGGAGTTTCCCGTGGAGGATGTATTGAAACCGAGTGGTTTCAAGGAGCAAATCCCATTTGCGACGGGTTCGTAATCCCTTTCTCTCCGCCAAAATTAAAAATAGGAGTGTTTATGACTCCTATTTTTAATTTTATATGGTATATTCCTTACCTAACCTCCAATATCTCATCCATATTGAATCTTACTTTGGGCCAGGTTTGATGGCGATCTTCTGGGTGTCTATACCCTAGAGCAATCAAGGTGACAGCACTATAATCGGTAAGTCCTAAGATTTGATTTACTTTATCAGGTTCAAAACCTTCCATAGGAGCTGTATCGATTTCTAATTGAGCTGCAGTTAATAATAGTATTCCCAAACCAATATAAGCTTGCCTACGGCTCCAATCAAAGAATTTACTAGGCTCAGTATTATCCACAAAACCCTGTAGCATCTTCCTATATCCAGTTAGAGTGGAAGTATCGGTATTGCGAGCATCAGCTGTTGCTTCTATCACATTATCTACATTATCTGTAGTCAAAATATTAGGTATTGTCAAAACCAATAAAGTAGGTGCCTCTATGATAGCTTTCTGACTATATCCAGCTTCAAAAATCTGCTGTCTTAATTCTGGGTATTCTATAGAGATATATTTCCAAGGTTGGAAATTCATAGAGGATGGTGCTAATCTAGCAGCCTCCATAATAGTTTGTAAACTAGCCTCAGGTACTGGAGTTGTAGTAAATCTGTCAGTAGCATAGCGCCAGTTAAGAGCTTCTATAGGTGATTTCATAGTTATTAAATTTAAGTATTGAATATTTTGAACAAATATAGTATAGCAAAATTTATAACAATATGATATATTTATGTTATATTATGTCATATAATAAAAGCATGAATTATCTACGTAAAATTAACATATATATAAAACTATCACTTTTATCTTTTATATTTGTTCCATTTTTAGTTGATGCTAATTCAGCTAATTTCCCAAATGGAATATTACTAAAATCTACTGATAATCCGAAAGTATATTATATAGAAAATGGTACAAGAAGACCCATAGAATCTCCTAATATGCTCAGGTCTCAGTTTCGATGGGAAGATTTAGTAGTCAGCACTTCAGTGGAAGTAGATGCTATTCCTATGGGGGCAGAGATGACTTATCGTGATGGGTCCCTATTATCTAATAGGGGATCTGTATATGTAATCTCAGATGGTGCTCGCAGACCAATAGAATCGTCAGGTACTTTTTTACAGAAAGGTTATAAATGGTCTAATGTGATAGCAGTTAGTGATGCTGAGTTAGCACCACATCCACAAGGAGCTATATTGACTGCTAATGACAAACACCCTAATGGAAGTTTATTAGTAAGTCCAGGAGGAGCAGTATTTGTGATTAAAAATGGACAGAGAAGATATATTCCTAGTCCTTTAATATTTGAAGCTAGATATCGTTGGGAGTCATTAATCAATGTATCCGAGGGAGACCTTAATACCTATCCACAGGGAGAAAATGAATTTTATCCAGATGGATTATTGATATCTAGTGCTACAGGAGTATATATGATGCAAAATAATGTCAGACAACCCATTACTTCTCCTGAGATTTTCGAGAGCTATGGCCTTAATTGGGGGCAAGTCAGGAGAGCTACTGACTTTGAATTGTCTATTATCCCAGTCTCAGGAGCTTTCAATACAGTCAAAACATACCGCGAAGGTTCTCTAGTAGGATCTCATAGTGGGGCTATATATAGAGTTGCTAATGATGGTACTTTACGATATATTTCTAGTCCTAATATATTCAATAGTCAAGGATTTAGTTGGCAATCTGTAGTGAGATTACCCGATAGAGTGGTGAATCAATATAATATAGCAGGTAGAATTGGATTTGTTAATGGAGCTTTAATTTCATATAATGGAGGAGTATATTTGATTGAAAATGGTTTAAAACGCCCTATTCCAAGTCCAGCTGTATTTAATGCTAGAGGATTTAGATGGAATAATGTAATTGCTGTATCTGAAGATGAATTTAATTCTAATACTATGGGAAAAGCTTTATCTGATATACAATCAGCCAGTCTAGATGGCTATACAATCCCAGCTACTAGTGGTAGAACTGCCCGTGAACAACATTTACCTTTGAGCTGTAATGAGACTAATACTGATCATTATAGTCGTGCGAATTCCCCAATGTCTACATGGAATGGTTTATTGACTAGTGGAGGAGCTTTTGCTATTAGATGTCCAGATGGAAGTAGAAACTCAAGCTATGCACCCTTTAGTGTAGAGGAAGAAAAATATTATATTAATATGCGATGGAATTATGTAAGATGGTATGAGGCTACCAGTACTTTAACCCAGAATATCTCTGCTACTGCTGATAGAATTCCTGTCGCTAATATTAATGAATTTCCTACTCCATCTCCAACAACCCCAACATATTGGGTAAATATTAATGGTGAATTTATTGCCTATAACGGTAAAGATGGGAATAGTTTAATAGTCTCTCAGAGAGGAGTTAGTCCTGCATTAAGTCCTAGACAACATTCTATAAACAGTACTGTACAGGAAGTTTATGAGTATCGTTCAGGAACTTGGCGAGGTCGTACTAGATCAGCAAATCTAAATGGATCAAGTGCACAAACTAATGCCGCTATAAATTGGCATAGAGGACGTAAGGTATTAGTCACTAATCCAGCTAATGGTAAGAGAGTGGTAGCCTCTATCATAGAGTCAGGTCCAGCCATATTCACAAATAGAGTTTCTGGGCTATCTCCTGAAGCAATGCTAGAACTAGGAGCAGTCACAGATACTAATCTAGAATATGGCTTTATGATCGATCAATCTATTCCAGTAGGTCCATTACAATAATACTAATCCAATAATGCTTATAAAAAACAAATTAAGTTTATTATTGCTTTTGAATTTAGTATTAATAGGATTATTCCCTACTAATGTTTTTGCGAGTACTCCTAATATACAATCTCGTGATACTTGGGCGACAGCAGATGACAATGCTTGGACCCAAGCTAATTGGCCACCTAACACAAGGAATACTTTTCAAGTAAAGCGAATTTTACTTCATGATACGGCAATAGCAAGCTTTAATAGTGATGTCCTAGATCCAAGACAAATGATCCGCAGCATATTTACAAGACATGCGAGGCCCGAAAATAATGGTAATAATTGGGGAGATATTGGTTATAATTATCTTATAGCCAGAAATGGTACTGTATATCAGGGTAGAATGGGTCAAAATGGAGTACGAGGAGCTCATCTATATGTTAATCGTACAGCAGATAATTTTAATTATCAAAGTATCGGGATTAGTCTGATTGGAAGATATGGTAGTGGTTATGCTGTAGTCCCAGAAGCTATGAAGCAGTCGCTTGCCAAATTAGTAGGTTGGCTCGCTTCGGTTAATAGCATTAGTCCAAATGATTATGTGACTGAGCCAGTTTGGAACCGTTATACAGAAGGTTTTACATCTTCTCATACTGGATTTAGAGTCTCAGATCATGGGGAGATAGAAGCTGGTAATGGGGATACTAATATGGTGGATATGTCTTGGCTTCGGAATAGAGCTCAAGAGTGGAAGCAATACTATGATAATGCAGTCTATCGTACAGATAATGGTAGGATTTATAATATTCAAAATGGGATCAAAACTCCCACTGGGAATATTGGTAGTAAAAATATAATCAATATCAATTCTACTGAAATTAATTTGTTCCCAGATACTACGGATATTAGAACTTTTCCTGATGGGTCATTATTAAGAACAGATACAGGGGTTGGATATCTAGAGAAGGGGAGTATAAAGCCTATTATCAATCCAGATATTTTTAATTCTAGATTTAATTGGAAAGATGTAATAGATATTACAAGAGCAGAGTGGAACTCCTATCCTTTAGCCACAGCTTTGACTTTCCGAGAGGGGATGCTAGTAAGGGAGAGAAATAATCCAGATGTATATGTGATTACCAATCAGCAAAGAAGACATATTCCATCTCCTATCACATTCGAGGCTTTAGGTTATAATTGGTCTAATATTACGATTATTCCAGATGGGACTTTAGATATTTCTCACCCTAAGGGATCCCCTATGCAATCTAGTCCATATCCAGATGGAACATTATTAGTCAATAGAGATAATCCGACTGGGATTGAAGTCTTGGAAGCAGGTAAAAGGAGGCCAATACCTAGCCCAGAAATTTTTGATACACAGTATAATTATAGGGACTTAGTGAGAGTATCTTCAGCTGAGTGGAACTCATACCCTCAGGGAGAAGCTGTATATTTCCGCGATGGGGTGATTCTTAGAGCTAATGGTAGAAGTGAAGTTTATATTATGTCCAATGGTAAAAAAAGTTATGTCAATTCACCTTTTGTTTTTGAAAAATTAGGTTATAAATGGAATAATATAAAGGTAGTATCCCCAGCTGGGTTGGATAGTGTACCTGTGGGCAGCCCCATTACTGAGGATCTTTTATAATATATAATCTTGCAAAATATATAAAAAAGTGATATAATATATTTTATATGCGCGTGTAGCTCAGCTGGTTAGAGCGCTACACTGATAATGTAGAGGTCCC
>Ga0136656_1000836_pt1 | contig 10919 bp, 4 predicted proteins | sample CPBDNA_9_FD_94862 | JGI IMG/M metagenome (GOLD analysis project Ga0136656, IMG submission 94862) | Freshwater to marine salinity gradient microbial communities from Chesapeake Bay, USA - CPBay_Sum_15_0.8_DNA (version 2) | ecosystem: Environmental > Aquatic > Marine > Coastal | place: USA...
TAACTGGTGCTGGTCAAAATGTTCTTCGTGCCGTTGAGGCATTTGGTAACCCTTACGACGATTAATAACTATGCCTTTCCCATCTTTAGGTAACGCCGCTCTGTTTATGGGTAATTGTTCAGGTCATGGATATGGTAACGGTTCTACTTTCCAACCTGGACATGGTGGTGGAATGGTCCCTGGGTGTCCTCATACTTCATTGGACCCTAGAATCAATTCGGTTCCTCTGCCAGCAAACGAACCAACCGCTAGTTGGCCACCAATTTCACAACTTCCGTTAGGAGTTGCGAAAGCAGCAGCCGCAAGAGTCACAATTAATGGTAAAATACCTATTGTTGACCAAGACATCCTCACTCCACACCCAACACCAACTCAATATGTCACCCAGTCTGTCGGTGAGAAATGTTCAGTCACCTTAAATACACCTGCTTATTGGTGTACTCAAGGAACTGCTGCTGGGCGTGAAGCACCTACAGGACACGCTAGAAAGCTCTTTGCTACTTCTAAGACTGTCCTTATAGGTGGAGTTCCTGCAGGACGCTTTGGAGACCCTCTAGGCGACGGTTCAACAGCATTCCCATGCCTATCTCAGGTATCGGGTTCTAGTCCAAATGTTTTTATAGGATTGTAATTATGGCAAAATCAAAAGTTGGTCTTTCTGGTGCTAAGTTTATTCCAGGAAAACCTAAAACGACCCGTCAGGGACGTTCGGCAAATACTAAGTATGCTGCCACTAGCAGGAATAAAGCAAGAAAGCCATATCGCGGTCAAGGTCGATAAATAATTGAGATACAATAGAATAGTTAGTAATGCCTTTAAAGGATATCAAAGGTAAAGATTTTAAGAGGTCGCGTAGTTTTACCGACCTCTCAATTTCATTGACAAGAAATCCTTTTACTGATGATATCTCTACAGTCAAAAATGACACAAGTATTAAACAGGCAGTTAAAAATTTAGTATTGACAACTCCTGGTGAAAAACCATTTCAACCTCTTATAGGTTCTAAAGTTAATGAGTTATTGTTTGAACCTTTAGATGCCTTTACTGCTGACACAATTAAGGATGAAATCATAAATACCATTAATCAGTATGAACCAAGGGTAGAACTTACTGACGTTGCTGTTACTCCAATTTATGAAGGTAACAAGTTAAACGTCAGTATAGAATATAGAATTGTAGGACTACCTATTGTTGAAACAATTTCGTTTGTTTTACAGAGACCCGAATAATGCAACCAAATAATCTAACAGCATTAGATTTTGAGGATATTAAAGCCTCAATCAAGTCGTATCTCAGAACTAGAGATGAGTTTTCTGATTATGACTTTGATGGGTCTGCTTTATCATATTTAATTGATACTCTAGCCTACAACACGTACTATACGGCGTTCAATGCTAATATGGCAATGAACGAAGCATTTATTACATCTGCTACTGTAAGAGACAATGTAGTTAATATTGCAAAACTTTTAAATTATGTTCCACGTTCAATTTTAGCCTCTAGAGCGTGCATATATTTGAACGTTCAGACAACTGATCTTAACGGTGTATATCCTAGCACAGTAACTATTCGCAAAGGACCTGTTGCTACTGGCGGAAATTTTATTTGGAATGTTCTACAGGATGTAACAGCATCTGTTAGTCCTACGACTGGTATTGCTGTATTTGATAATCTGTTAATTAGCGAAGGAAATATTGTCAATTTTTCATATACCGTTAATACTTTTGCATCTCAGGAATATACAATTCCCTCCGAAAATGCAGACATCTCTACTTTGAAAGTCTCCGTCAAACCAAATGAATCATCAACAACTTCTGACCTGTATAACAGAGTAGAAACTGTTACTAATTTAACTCCAACTACTAGGGTATATTTCCTCTCTGAAGGTGAGGATATGCGGTATAAAGTTAGATTTGGGGATGATAGTGCTGGTAGAGCTCTTGACGATGGCGAAATTATCAACTTTGAATATTTGGTAACTTCTGGATCTGAAGCAAATCAGGTTTCTTCATTTGGAGTTATTGCAAGAATTTTAGATTCTAATGGAACATCTTATGGTGCATCCAGTGTGTCTTTGGAGGTAAAGGAAAAGTCTCAACTTGGATCTGCAGCAGAAACTATTGAGTCTATTAAGTACAACGCACCAAGATATTATTCAGCACAATATCGAGCAGTTACATCACAAGATTATGCATTGATTACAAAAAACATATATGATAATGCAGATTCTGTAGTTGCTTATGGTGGAGATATTTTGAATCCACCTATTTACGGAAAAGTTTTTATCACTATTAAGACAAAAACTGGTTCCCTTCTCAATGATGCAACAAAAAAAGATTTGCAGAATCAACTCAGATCTTATGCTATGGCGTCTATTGACCCCTTAATTGTTGACCCAGATAACATCTACATTTACATAAAAGCTTTTGTTCAGTACGATACTGGATGCGGTTCAAATGCTTCGGATATTAAAACTAATATTCAAAATGCCATTTCTTCTTGGGCAACACAAACTCAGATTAATAACTTTAATTCATCTTTCAGGTCTCAAGAGTTTCAAAAGGCAATTACACTAGCAGATAGTTGCGTTAGTGACGTATCTCTTCAGACTAGTATTTTGAAATACATTAATCCTTTAACTAATCAAACGAATACTTATTGCATTTCTACTGGTTCTTCCTTGTACAATAGTGCTCCGAGTAATAGTGACGGCACTACATGTAAGAAAGAACCCGTTCTCCTTTCTGGAACATTTAGAACGGCAGACAGACCAGGTGTAGACCAACAATTTGAAGATGATGGATTTGGAAATTTAAGAAGTTTTTATAATACTGGAACAAAGAAAGTTTATACTAACAATTCTATTGGAACCGTTAATTACGATACTGGGGAAATTTGTTTTGGACCCGTAAATGTTATTGGTTCTGGAGTTAATGTTCCTGCAGATTCAAATTTGAATATTATCGATACAGTTTCTGGTTCTGGTTCAGTTATTGATGATACCCTACTACCAACTGGGTTAACAATCCCTGTTCTGTTTATACCTGCTAATAATTCTACAATTCCAGCAACTACTCCTGGAACAATAATTAATATTATTAGTCCAGAAATTACAGTTTCTCCTCTCGGCACAATATCCCCTCCAACAATTCCTCTAAATAGTTTGACACCAACGGTTTTCAACCAAACTCCAACTCTCGTTGAAGTCGGTCAAATTGAAAATTCAGGTTCGCTTAATACTTCTAGTTGTTTCTAAAATTAGATGAATATCAATAAGGTCTCTCAGTCAATCAATGCTCAGACACCAGATTTTATTGGGTCTGAGTATCCCCTCTTTAACAAGTTTATTGAGTACTACTATAAGTCTCAAGAAAAGACTGGATTGGGACAAAATATTCTTAATAATTTCCTACAGTATCTTGATATCGATAAACTCGATATTAATATTCTTGATGGAAAAACAACTATCGTAGAATCTCTCTCTGCAACTGACGATACAATTGTTGTAGAAAGTGTTGACCAATTTTTATCTGAGAATGGTTCTGTATTAATTGGTGATGAAGTAATTTATTATGAAAAAACTACACCATCACCAAATATTGCTCTGAGTCCTGGAATCTCTTACGAGCAAGTAAGACTGAAGTGGACTAACTTAGCAAATCTGATTGATTTGTTTGATGGAACTAGAGTAAGATTTCCATTAACCTCTCAAGATAGTCCTATTGGACCTCCTTCGGCACAGCACTTAGTTGTTAGCGTTTATAATGACGTTTTAGTGCCAAATATTGATTATATTGTAGATGGTTCTGATATTGTCTTTACTAGTGCTCCAAGACAAAGAATTCCAGCAGATGATAATGCATCAACATCTATCTTTTTTCTGAGTGGATTTATTGAAAATCCAATCGTTGCCATCGATAATATTTCAAATTCATTTGGAGAAGGTGAAACAGTATTTTCAATTACTCGAAATGGTGTTTCTTATGAACCAATTGTAGATGAATATTTAATTGCAGTATATGACAATAGATTAATGACTCCAAAGGTCGATTATTTTATCGACGGAGATAAATTTATCTTTAATCTGGCTCCAATAAACGGAAGATTCTTATCTCTTTATTCTATTGAAGCACCAATTCCTTCTTTTGGTAGTGGTGCTGTTGGATATGCTCGTGTAAATGATAATGGTGAATTAGTTTCTATTAGTACATCTCAAAATGGTGCTGAATATAGGTTTGAATATCCTCCAAAAATTTCTATTAATTCTGAATTTGGGTCGGGCGCTGCTGCAAAGGCATTGGTTAATGGTGTAAAGACTTTGACTCTTCTGAGTGGTGGACAAGGATATAGTTCTTCTAATCCACCAAAAGTTCAAATTCAAAGTCCAGAAAAAGAAGGTTCAACATCTGCAGTTCTTGAAGCAGTTGTTGAAAATGGTAGTGTAACAGAATTAAAAATTATCAATTCTGGTAGCGGATACACTTTTATTCCCAGAATTACTTTTGCACAACCAGGGGGAGGGGTATTAGCAGCACCTACAATTGTCAACGGACAAGTTGTAGGACCAATAGAAATTGTAGACTCTGGATTTGGATATACCACTCCACCACAAGTTTACATCGATCAACCTACAGGATTAAATGGAATTGCAGCTAGTTTGCGTGCAAACTTAAGTAATGATGGAACGATTTCCAGTATTGATATTTTAAATGCTGGTCAAGGATATGAAACAACACCAAGAATTGCTATTATTGACCCTGTTGGTGCTCAAGTTTTAGAAACAAGAGTTGATAATGATGGTCGTGTTGTTGGTATTGAGTTATTGAGTGGTGGAAGCGGATATACTGATATACCTTCAGTTTACATTGTTGATACTCAAGGAGGGTCTGGGGCAAAGGCTGCAGCTTCTATTTTTAATGGTAAAATTACTGATATTAATGTAACGGAGTTTGGACAAGGATATAGTGCGTCTAATCCCCCAAAAGTTGTTATTCAAAGTCCTCCTCAAGCACAAGCTTCTGCAGAAATTGGACTTAATGAAATCACTGGATTTTTAATTAATAAAACTGGTTCTGGATATAGTAAAGCTAAATTTGAAGGATGTGCTAGATCTGCTAGCAGTATTATTTCATATACTGAAGTTGGAAATGCCGTATTTTCAAATAATACTACAGCATCTGCAGCAAGTGTTGGAACTGAAGTTAAGTGTTTGGATTCTCTGTTTGTAAAGAGATTATTAGATAAGTATAAAGAACAATTCTTACCAGATGTACCAGAACTAGACTATACAAAAATTGATGTACGTACATCAATTAAAACTATTAAAGATTTTTATTCGTCTAAAGGAACTTCTTTTAGTATTGCATATTTGTTCAAACTTCTTTATGGTGAGACGGTAAGTATTTCTTATCCAAAAGACCAGATTATCAAACCCTCTGCTGCAACTTGGTCTATTGATACTATTTTGCGTGCAACTTTGGTCAGTGGAGACCCTGAAAATATTAAAGATGCTCTTCTAATTCAAGAAGAAGATATTGCAGACCCAAATATCAAATCTGCTAGTGCTCTTGTTGAGAATTTTATTTCAATTAAAACATCTACTGTTGAAATTTTTGAATTAGTTCTTTCCGAAGAAACAATTCAAGGAACATTTGTTGTTCCCTATAAAACAAAACTTGCCGAACCCCTGGGATTTGACAATAGTATTATTACTGTTGACTCTACTATTGGTTGGCCAGAAAGAAATGGTGAGTTTGTAATTGGTGATAGCGAAGTAGTTCAATACAAGGAAAAATCCCTAAACCAGTTTATCGAATGTACTCGTTCTGTAAATGGAGTAGTAGAAGATTGGGATTCTGCAACAGAGGTGTCTTCTAACTTCAGAGTATATCTAAACAAAGGAACCTCTCAAGAAGTTGTAATGAACGTTGTTGGTATTGTTGACGCTCAACAAACCAATTTGACTGATACTGGTTCTTATTATCTTCCTGGCGATAAATTGACAGTATCCAAGCTTGGGGGAACTAGTGAAAGAGAAGAGTTGAAAACTTGGTTGTATAATGTTAAGAAATTAATCGAAGTAGAAGATATTCAATATGGTGGAATTAATAATCAGTCGGCAACAGTAACATGTTCAAATCCTCATGGTCTTTTAGTAGGTGACCAAGTTACTGTTTATGGTGCAAATCCAATTATCTATAATGGTACATTTTTAGTAACATCTAGGGATAGTGAAACTGTATTCCAGTATCAACTTCCACAACCAGCTTCAGTTATTCCTCAGGGAAATATTCTTGTTTCTATTGACTTAAATAAGGGCAAATCTCTAAATGCACCTTTAAATAATTTCATTAGTCCTTATACTACTAACGTACAAAATTCTTTCTTTAATGACCAGTACGTCTATGTTGCTTCTACAGGAATTCCAAACTATAATATTGGACCTTTCCCAGGTTCTGCACTTCTTCCTGGAAACCAAAGAAAGTTAAATAGATTCCCACTTTCTCCAGTCACTATCTCCAATAAAAATCAAATTGCTCCTGGTCCTATTGGAACTTGGATTAATGGTGTTTCTATCTGGTCTTATAAATCTAGATTAACAAAAACTTTTGGTGCAGTAACTGGTATCAATATTACAAATCCAGGAGAAGGATATGACGCTGCATCTCCACCAGTAATTTCTATTAATAATGGTGGAGGGTTGAATGCTACGGCAGAAGTTGTTGTTGATGGTTCTATCACTTCAATTTCGGTTGACAATGGTGGAAGCGGCTACACGTCTTCTCCTCTTGTTTCGATTGTCGGGGGAGGAGGATCTGGTGCAGCTGCCACCGCTATCATTACTAAGGGCGTTGTATCTAGAGTTCTTATTAACGATGGTGGTACTGGATACACCTCTCAACCTTCTATTACTATTGTTGGGGGAGGTGGAAGTAGTGCTACTGCAACAGCATCTGTACGTGGTCCAATTAAATCCATCTCTGTCACTAATGGGGGAGAATCTTATATTTCAAAACCAGATATTTTATTGAGTTCTGGTACTGGGGCGGTGGCACAACCCATTGTTAATGATGGTAGAATTATTTCTATCGCTATTATTTCTGCTGGTCAAGGATATACCACAGCACCAGAAGTCATAATTCAAGGTGACGGATTTGGTGCTGTTGCAAGAGCGGTAATTGATACTGATGGTGAAAATGTCGGCAGAGTCACGTCGATTCAAATTTTAAACAGAGGTATTGGATATACTCAAGGTAACACCGTCATTTCTCTTAATTCTATTGGTCAGGGAGCATCATTTGATGCTGAGGTATTCCAGTGGACTTATAATTTAGAGAAAACTTCTACTCTAGATGATGCTAAAGGTGGAGTGTTTGAAGGATTTAATAATCAGTATGGTGGTGAGTATGCTCACTTATCTAATCCTCAAACATTGAGATATATTCTTGGTGATAACTTATTTACTGATGTTAATGATAATATCTTAGAACAAGAAGACCAGTTAGAACACTCTCCTATTATTGGATGGGCTTTTGATGGCAACCCAATTTACGGTCCTTATGGGTATTCTGACCCAACTAATCAGTCTTCTAGTATTGAAAGATTGGATAGTTCTTATAGATTAAAGCAAAATCTTGTATTTAATGATATTACAAATCCATATCCAGTTAGAACTTCTGGACCTCTTTTGACAGATGAACCTGCGGGTAATTTTGTTGAAGACTATGAGTTTGTTTTTGGTCTTGGTGATTTAGACCAATATAATGGACGTTTTTGTAAAACCCCAGAATATCCAGAAGGTAGATATTGCTATTTTGTCACTATTGATACGACGGAGCAAGGTAATCCAGTATTCCCTTATGTACTTGGTCCTAGTTATAATTCTGTAGTTGATTCTTGGAATTTAAGTTCTGGTGCTGTTCAGCAGAATATTCCTACAGGAGTTGTTCGTTATAGAGACCCATATGAAAATGTAGATATTGATGTTGAACGAGCTCCTAATGCATCTACAAATGCTTTAACTACTGAAGATGGTGATATCCTCCTCTTTGAAGTTGAGGATGAAAACCGAGATGGTATTATCAGTCAAGACGAAATTGATGACCCAGAACAACTCCTTGAAGAATCCCCACTTCAGTTATTTGATTACTTCCCCAAAGTAAGATTCGATTCAAAGGTTGATATTGAAGTAGAAACAATTACTAAATTTGAAAATGCTTCTGTTACTGGATTTACTGTTGAAAATCCAGGTGAAAATTATCAGGTAAATGACCGCCTTGTATTTGATAATACTGATACTGATGGAACTGGTGTTTCTGCTAGAGTTTCTAGAATTAAAGGCGAAGAAATTTCTTCTTATAATTTTGAAACCGTTGGTGAAAATAATTTTGGAGTTCTTCAAACTACAAAACCTCATAATTTAATTGTTGGAGACACTGTGTTTATTGATTATGAACCAGTGATGGATAATACCAATAAAACTTTTGTTGTTCGTCAATTTAAAGGAATTGAAGAAATATCTATCGAACAAACAGGTTCTGGATACAATACAGACATTCCTCCAGAAATTTTAATCGATGGTAATGGTTCTTCGGGTAGACTTGAGGCAGTTGTATCAAATGTTGGTTCTATTGATACTGTCAACATTTTAAATTCTGGTTATGGATATACTTCCAATCCAAGAGTTATTCTTACTCACCCTCAAGTATTCAAGAAAGCTGATTACTATGTTTCTTTAATTGAAAATAGAGAGTATGTAAAGGTCAATGATGTCTTTGTCAATGATTCTAAAGAAGTATTTGTTTGTGGTAAAACTTTAGATTCTTTAGGAAATACAGTTGCATTTGTTTCTAAGTTATCAGCAACTGGTGTTTTGCAGTGGCAAAAAGTTCTTGATAGTGCAGATGGATTGCAATATGCAGAATTCCAAAAACTATACGTTGATGGTAATACGATTTGGGTAGTTGGTAATAATAAACCAAATCAACAGATTTTAAACAACTATAATCCAGATATTATTATTGCAAAATATGTTCAGTCTGTTGATGGTCTCAGTGCAACGCTGCAACTTCAAAAAGCATATGCTGGAATTTCTGGTTCTACTCGTGCAGACAATGTAAGTGTTATTAAGAAGTACTCTGATAATCGTATTATTATTGCTGGACATACAAATACAAATTCATTGAATCCTGAAGATGCTTTTGTAGCTATTTTAGATTTGAGTGGAAATTTCTCTATTAAGAGAAAACTTTCTTCGACTAAATCAGAAAAAGTTACAGATTTAGTCGTTGTTAACAACAACATCTATGCAACTTTAGAAACAGCATCTTCTAGTAATTCTAATGCGGTAAATGTATCTTTTGCAAAACTTTCTGTAGGCACTAGTGTCATTACAGTCGATTGGATTAAAGAATATAGTAACGCTGGATATTCGTTCCTAAACAGTTCTTTATCCATAGATGAGTTTTCTGAGTTTTACATTACTTCTACTTTGAGATTGAAATCTGATAATGAAACAAAAGATAGTTTCTGGGTTGGTAAAGTTGATAGTGATGGCGAATTTATTTGGAATTATCGTTATCTTGCTCCTGGAAGAGATGTTGATGTTGTTCAAAAAACTAAAATTGATATCTTCGGAGATTTAAATGTCGTCTTTAGTAGAACTAATAACACTACACAGCATAAAACTGTTGATATCATCAAATTAAATTATAACGGTATAATTAAATCACATAATACAACAGATTTTAATGTTGATAATGTAGAGGGTATTACAGCACATACTCTTGATGTTGATAATTCTGGTGACATTCATGTATTCGGACAGACATCTTGGAACCGCAATGAATTTATCTTTGAATTTGATGAAACTGATGACGCTACTGATAAGACAGGTCATTATGTACCAACTCTGATTGGAAATGATGCTACAGATTCTCTTGCTCTTGTTGGTGATGGTGTAGCAAAACTGTTTGGTAAAGATGTTGCAACTCCTGCAAACTGGGAAAATGCTGCAATTAAGTTTGCTGCAGCAGATGTCGGAACAAAACTTGGTGATGATTGGACTCTTGAGTTCATGCTCTATAAGGACTCTACAAACTCTCAAACACATTCTCAGACCCAACAGACCTTAGTTGCAATTGGAGATGCTACAGGCGCTACTGGAGGTCTCTGGTTGTATTATGACATGTCTGGTGGACAATTGGAGTTAGTTGTTACTAACAATACAACTACACTTAATAATGCTGGTTCTGGATTAACCTCTACACAAACGACAATGTTTGCCAATGATACTTGGCAGTTCATTGGATTGAAGAAAGAAGGCGATGTATTTACTGGATATGTAAATGGCATTCAAATTTTTACTGGAAGTGTAACCAATACGTCCCTTGGTAATAAGGACCTTTATATTGGAAACATTCCTGGTAAGAATGGAACCCCCGCAGCATTTGCTTCTGCATATCAGGGTCAATATTATGTTGATAATCTTCGTTTGAGGAACAGAGCAGTTACTCCAACCGTTCCTTCTGACGTACTTACAATTCCTCCAACAGCATCCTTTGCTCTTGCATATGATTGGACCGATGATGCTTGGTTCACTACTAATATGAATCAATATGATTACATTGATTATGTTGGATGGGGAATTAAAGTAGATAAAAACGCAGATTCTGTCAGACTCGGTGACCAGGGTACTCAACTTAATACTGGAATTGGATTTGAGAGAACAGCAGTTTCTATCGTTACAGGTAGCACTTTAGTTATCAATTCTACTGGATTTAACTTGAGTGAGGCAGGATTCCAATCTTTAGACTATGATGATGCTATCACTACGATGGCACAAGATACAGAAACTCTTACATATTCTAATGATGTTTGGAGTTCTAGAACAGCGACAATTCCATCCCCAGGGTCTCAAA
>Ga0136656_1000837_pt1 | contig 10904 bp, 9 predicted proteins | sample CPBDNA_9_FD_94862 | JGI IMG/M metagenome (GOLD analysis project Ga0136656, IMG submission 94862) | Freshwater to marine salinity gradient microbial communities from Chesapeake Bay, USA - CPBay_Sum_15_0.8_DNA (version 2) | ecosystem: Environmental > Aquatic > Marine > Coastal | place: USA...
ATTCGAACACGCTGAAAGCGAAGATCATCGTTCATTGAATCGTGCGCGGGAGTGACGCCAAGTTCGGCGCAGAGGGCATGGGTTTCGCTTCGTCGGATGCCCAACAGCGGTCGGTCAACACGACGCATCCCGGCAAGACCTGCCGTGCCCGAGCCACGGAGCAGGTTGATGAGCACCGTTTCCGCCTGATCGTCGGCGGTATGGCCGATGAGGACATCGGCTGGCAGTACGGCGTACCGGGCGTCGCGAGCCCGCGCCTCCAGGTTTGCCCCCGGCGCCACTTCAACCGAACGCAACTCGTAGGCGACTCCAAGCTCTTTGCAGATGTCCTCGACGTAGGCGGCGTCATGGAGTGATTCGGGACGAAGACCGTGATCCACGTGCCATGCGGTGACTCGAGCCTCGGAACGTACTGCCAGCAGTAGAAGTGCGAGCGAATCTGCGCCTCCTGAAACCGCGCAATGCAAGTCCGTTTGCGACGGAAACGTCGTTCGCGCCAAAAGGTTGGTGGCGAGAGTCGACGAAAATAGTGCGTCAGTGATGGCGCTCACGGCGCACCGGTCCTAGGAGGACTGCTGTTGTGCGCGACGCTGCGCGCGGGTGGGGTGCTTCTTTGCTTCCACCGATCGAAGGTATCCGGCGACCAACGACACAACGGCGCCGATTCCGGCAATCAACAAACCAGCGCCGAGCCACCAGTGCCAAGGAACAGCTGCCAACATCAGTACCGAGCCTACTTCGGTAGCGTGACGACATGCGAAGACTCGGTGCGGTCGGCGTCGTCATTGCAAGTGCATTGGTGCTCGCCGCGTGCGGCGAAACCGTGAACATTGGCGACGACGGTGTTGCGGAGAGCATCACGGTGCAGGCGGTGGGTACGGCCGATGTGGTCCCGGACTCCGTGCGTCTTTCGTTGACCGTAAGCGTGGTGTCGGACTCGAATGAGGATGCGTTGTCGTTGGCGGCAAGCGCGGCTGACAGGGTTCGCGGTGTGGTGACCGACTCGGGCGTGGCGACTGCCGATATTGCCACGCAGACCGTGACGGTCAATCCCGAATATTCCTACACCGAAGCCGAGGGTCAAAAAATCATCGGATATCGCGCTTCGCAGGTGTTCGACGTGCTCATTCGCGACGCAGAAGGCGCGGGAGAGGTGGTGGATGCCGTGGTTGCTGCGGGTGGTGCTGACGTTTCCATCAACTACACGTCACCTGTGGTGGAGGATGCCACGGCGAGTGCCGTGGCCGCCCGAAAGGACGCAGTAGCCAAGGCTCGCGCCAAGGCCGAGGAGTACGCCGCGCTACTCGATGTCGAGCTTGGAGACGTGCTGTATCTCACCGAGGTGTCGTCACCGAACAACGTGGTGATTGGCGCCAAGGCAGATGCAGCGGCAGAAAGTTTGGGTACGACCGTTGACCTTGGCACCCAAGAGGTGACGGTCACCGTGGAAGTTCGCTGGGAAATCAGCTAGTTCGTAGCTGCGCTGGAGCCCGAGGCGGGAATCGAACCCGCGACCTACGCATTACGAGTGCGTTGCTCTACCACTGAGCCACTCGGGCGCGACTCATCACGCTACCGCTCCACGTTCGACCGGTACTCATCGATCGCCGATCACGGCCAGAAGCGACCGATATCCGTGTTGCATGCATCCAGGTCGATTACTTGTCCCCACGAGTCCTCGTACACCACGGTGCCACCAACGGGTTTTCCGTCGGGCAGGAACGACTGGTTGAACCACACGAAGTACCGGCGACTGCACGGCAGGTCGTAGGGAAGCTGGTACATGTACTGATTGCGAATCGGCCAGTGAAATGTCGCTGCGAACAAACTTTGTGGCTCGTTGCTGTACAGCGCGGCATCGGCAGGAAGCTTCGCGGCGTACTCGTGGATTGGCACGGTGCGATGGAACTCGCTACCCCAATGGCGACCGGTTCTGCCGTAGTCGATACCGTCGCGAACGGTCGCGGTCGAGTGCCATGCAAGCACGATGAGGGCAAATGAAGCGACCGCTACTCGTAACTGCCTTGCTCGCACCGAGACGAGAGCAACGACCAGCATCACGACGATCGGAACGTACAGCCCACTCATCATTCGGGAGTCCAGTGGACCCATCTCGTGGTAGACGAATCGGTAGAGGGAGAATCCGCCGTAGGTCAAGAACACCAACGTGCAGGCCGCAACGACCACGACAGCATCCCGGGATCGCGTACGAGCGCCGACCAAGAATCGAGCAAGTGAAGCAACGAGAACGATCCACACCACCATGCCGGCGACCTGCATGTACGCCGAGAAGTCGTTCCAATTGAGATAGATGCCCCCCTTGCCGTCGAGTGGTGGCCGGGCGATCAACCAACTGCCCAGGGTGGCAGTGAAGGTCTTGAAGGGATCAAGCATGGTGCCGCCACCGGGCACGCGGTAGCCGGTCAGATACCCCGTCAGGTCCTTGTTGCGCATCAGCCAGAGCCAGGGCAACACCATGGAGAGTGAGAGTGATGTTCCCGCACGCAGGAAGGCGAGCAAGAATCCCGACCGACGCATCTGCACCAGTGCGGCCACGAGAGCGATCGGCGCTGCGTAGAACGGTCCGACGTATCGCACGAAGAACAACGCCGTGAAGATGACGCCAAGTGTGACGTCCCATGGCCAGGCTCGTTCGCGGGTGGCGATCACCAGTCCGGCGAGGATGAGCGCGATGAACGGCGGCTCCGACCACGCCATCGTGAAGATGTCCAGGAGTGCGGGACTCAACGCCACGATGGCCACACCGATCCATCGAGCCAGTGGACGAACGCCGCACCGGCGCAGCAGTAGGTCCGTGCACCACACGATTGCGACCATGCAGAGTGCATTCACGATGCGTAGGGACACATCCGGCGACACCGACAACCAGTCACCGAAGGTGACGAAGATCGACAACCCCGGGGGGCGGATGGCCATGGGCACCCCCGTGACGTCGAGTGCTCCACGGCCGGCTGCCATGCTCAGACCCACCGCGACGTAGTCGGTGGAGTCCCAACTCAGCCCGATGCCTTTGCGATTTCCAACCAGACTCGGAACTGCGCTCATCACCGACACGAGCAACGCGGGATGACGGCGAATCAGCGTGAACGTCTCCATCGCAGCGTGTGTTTGAGAATACGCCATCCATAGCGAATGCCGTTGACTCGGGAGAGTTCGTCACCGTAGAAGGTGGGAATCGGGATCTCGAGAATTCGCTGGTTACTCTCGATCATCTGCAGGATGATTTGGGTGTCGAAGTCGTAGTAGTCGGCGTTCAATTCGAATCCAACCCGTGCGAGGGAGGCAACCGAATATGCCCGATAACCGCTGTGCCATTCACTGAGACTCACTCCAGCGATTCGGTTTTGCAGGAAGGACAAAATCTTGTTGCCGACGAACTTGTACTTCGGCATCCCACCCCGCAAGGCTGCACCACGTTCGAGCATGCGCGAGCCGAACACCACGTCGGCACGACCGTCGACGATCGGCGCGACCATGCGCGGGAGGAACTCGGGTGCGTACTGACCATCGCCGTGCAGGAGCACGACGACATCGAGGCCGTGGTCGATCATCCAGCGGTAGCCGGCCTTCTGGTTGCCCCCGTACCCCAAATTCACCGGTCTGCGGATCACCTCGAGCGGTAGGTCGGGCCTCGACTGCTTGACGCGCATCCCCACCTGGTAGGTGTCGTCTGAACTTGCGTCGTCGCACACGAGGATGGTGTGGAGAGTGGAGCGAAAATCGGACGGAATCCGATTCAGTACCGACTCGAGCGTTGCACTTGCTTCGTAGGCCACGACGAGAATTCCGATCTTCATCTCAGGCCTCGATCATTGAGCGTCGCCCTGCAATCATGTGCAGGGACGGGCAGCGGGCGAACAGCGAGTGCAGGAGCAGCGTTTCGTTCACGTTGAGAGATAGCGCACTGATTGCGTCGTGAATGTGGTGCACCGCGCGCTCGTAAATCGCCGGATCGACGCCATCCTGCAGACTCGTGACCACCTTGTGATATTCGGCAGCCATCATCGAGAGCCCCTCGCGCAGTTCGTCGGTTTTGAACTTTCGTAGTTGCCGCTTGTGCACCTCGGCGAGCGCCCGGCGACCACTTCCGCGTTCACCCACGAGTCGCACTCGTGATTCGAGTGCCTCCAGGTCGGCTTCGTGTTTGGCGAGCAGTGGCTCGGCGGCGCGTTCAATGAGGGCACTGATGGTTTCCACGGCCTTCACGACCGCCGCACCACTTCCATCGAGTTGGTAGGGCACTTCTGCGAATGCCGCTTGTCGTTGGGCGAGTGCAGTGTCGGTCACCAGGATGCGGGCGCGATCTAGGCTGCCCGCTGCCGAGCGGGCAGCCCGTTGTGCGACGTCGCGGTTGATGCCGTCGGCTTCGAGTTGCCGGGCGATACGCGTGGCGTCGAGCGCGGGGAAGTTCACCGTGACGCAGCGCGACGTGATGGTATCGAGCGCAGGGAACAGTTGCTCGGCGAGCAGGATGAACACCAACTGCCCGTTGGGCTCCTCGAACGTTTTCAGCAACCGCGCTGCCGCGGTATCCCGCATGAGATGCACTTCATGGACGATCACCACGCGTAGGTCGGCTTCGGTGGGGGTGAGCACGGATTGTTGGACGATTGCCTGAGCTTCCTCGCTGTCCACCGCCGCACCTTCGCGCACGATTTCGGTGACGTCGACGAACGCACCCCGCATGATGAGATCGGCCACTCGTGATGTTGCGTCCTCACTGCCGGTGACGAGTCGCGCTGCGAATGCCCGTGCGGCGGTCTCCTTACCGGCACCTTCAGGTCCGACGAAGAGGTAGGCGTGGGTTGGTCGCTCAGCAAGCAGACGTAAACGCTTGACGGCCACTTCCTGTCCGATGACCCTGTCCCAGACGCTGGTCATAGTTCAAGGCGTTCACACACCGCCCGGCGGATGGTGAGTTCCAACTCGTCCTTCGGCGGCCGGGCATCGATCACCAACCAGCGGTCGGGCTCACGTTCCGCCAACTGATCGAAGCCGTTCATCACGCGTCGGAAAAACGCGTCGTCTTCGCGTTCGAAACGGTCGGTATCGCGCTTCTCCAACCGCGCTCGCACCGCTGCAAGGTCCACACGTAGGTATACGACGAGGTCGGGCCATCGCGAGGCGATCGCGAAGTCGTTGAATCGTCGCAATTGATCGAGATCGAGTTGACGTCCGTACCCCTGGTACGCGAGCGAGGAATACACGCTGCGGTCACTGACCACGTGGCGACCCGACTCGAGTGCGGGTACCACCAACTCGTGGAGGTGTTGTGCGCGGTCGGCGGACATCAAGAGCGCCTCGGCTCGCGGTGACAGGTGGGTATTGGCCGTGTTGGCCATGATCTCTCGCAGGGTGGTGCCGATTGCGGTGCCACCCGGTTCGCGTGTGACGACCGCGTCGAGGTATGCAGCGAGTCGCTTGACGTGCGTTGACTTACCGCAGCCCTCGACACCTTCGAATGCGATGTAGCGACCGGGCATCGACCTCACGCTAGGGCGTGGGTGAACCCCGATTATTCCTTCTTCTTCGCCCTCTTTGCCGCTGGTTTCTTGGCTTTGGCGCGTGCCTTCACCTTCGGCTGCGGCGGATTTGCGCGTCGCGCAGCGAGTAGCTCGAAGGCACGCTCCGGGCTCATGTGTTCGAGTCGATCTCCGCGAGTGAGGCTTGCATTTGTTTCGCCGTCGGTGACGTACGTGCCGAATTTTCCGTCCTTTGCGACCACTGGTCGAGCAGAGATTGGATCGTTGCCGAATTCACGAAGCGGTGGTTTGGCCGGGCCACGTCGTCCGAACTTGCGTGGCTCGGCAAGCAATGCCAACGCCTGATCGAGGGAGATGGTGAATATCTCGTCGTGCGCCGAAAGTGTGCGACTGTCCTTCGCTTTGGTGATGTACGGACCATAGCGACCGCTCTGTGCGGTAATTTCCACGCCGTCGTTCGGATCGATTCCGACGACGCGAGGCAGGGAGAGCAGTTTCGTGGCAACCTCCATCGTCACCTCCGTCGGCTTCATCTCCGGAAACAACGATGCCGTTTTCGGCAACGGCGCATCCTTGTCGTCGCTGCGGTCGCCCAGCTGGATGTACGGGCCGTACCGTCCCGACTTTACGTATACCGGTAGGCCGTCCATGGTGCCGATGGGTTCGTCGTTGCTCGGCGCATTGAGTAGTTCCACCGCCTTGTCGACACTGAGATCCTCCGGAGTCAGGTCCTCGGGAACCCCCGCCGTTCGTTCACCGGAGCGAACGTATGGACCGTACTTGCCTGGTCGTACCTCGATCATCTCACCCGTGTCGGGGTGGCGACCGACGATGAAGCCGTTTATCTCACGGGCGTCGATCGAGTCCTTCGCTGCCTCGGTCACCGGGAATATCCCGGGCAGTTCCTTGCCGTTGCCAAAATAGAACTCTCGCAGCCACGTGCCCCGATCACGCTCGCCACGCGCGATTTCGTCGAGGTCTTCCTCGACGAGTGCGGTGAACCTGTCGTCGACGATGCTGGCGAAGTGTTGCGTGAGGAGACGTACGACGGCAAAAGCCGTCCAACTCGGAACGAGAGCCTGACCCTTCTTCCAGACGTAGCCGCGATCGACGATGACCTTCAGGATGTTTGCGTACGTCGACGGCCTGCCGATGCCGAGCTCCTCGAGTTTCTTGACCAGGGTGGGTTCGGTGTAGCGAGCAGGAGGCGTCGTGGAGTGACCCACCGCGGTGAGTTCCGCTACCGACACCGAGTCGCCCACCTTCAGCGCCGGCAGGATGGCCTCGGCATCGTCGTCACTCTTGTCCTCGTCGAGTTCTTCGTACACGGCGCGGTAGCCGGGGAAGGTGATGGTGGTACCACTCGCGCTGAACTCGCAGTCGGCTGGTTCGGTGGTTGGTGCCTGTGCACTCAGACGCAACATCACCGTGGTGCCCTGCGCATCCCCCATTTGCGAGCCCAGGGTGCGCTGCCAAATGAGGCGATAGACGTTCAATTCGGTGGCGTTCAATTCGGCGCGCACCGTTTCGGGCGCCCGTAGGGGCAGGGTGGGGCGGATGGCCTCGTGGGCTTCTTGGGCATTTTTGACCTTGGATTTGTACGTTCGTGGTTCGTCGGGGACGTACGGCGCGCCGTAGGTGGCGGTAACTTCGGTCCGAATCGCCGCAATGGCCTCGTCGCTCAGTCCCACATTGTCGGTGCGCATATAAGTAATGAATCCCGACTCGTAGAGACCCTGGGCAATTCGCATGACCTCTCCGGCACTCAGGCGCAGCTTGTTGCCGGCCTCCTGCTGCAATGAGCTCGTGATGAACGGAGCCTTGGGCGACTTGCGGTACGGCTTTTCGTCGATCGATCGAACTGCAAGGTCGGTGCCCGTCAGCGCCGCGGTGAGTTCGTCGGCACGGTCCTTGGTGACGACGGAGACGCCGTCCTTGGCCACACCCTTGCTGTCGAAGTCCCGTCCGCTCGCCACCCGCATCCCGTTGAGCATCGAGAGTGTGGCCTTGAACGAGGGTGAGGTTGCAGTGACTGCAGCCAAGTCCCAATAGTCGGCCACGACGTAGTCCATGCGTTCCTGTTCGCGCTCGACCACGAGGCGAATCGCCGGACTCTGCACGCGGCCCGCCGAAAGTCCGCGATTGACCTTTCGCCAGAGAATCGGCGACAAGGTGTAGCCGAAGAGCCGATCCAGGACGCGTCGCGCTTCCGCGGCGTCGACCAGTTCCTGATCGATGGTACGGGTGTTTCGCACCGCGTCATCGATCGCGCTACGGGTGATCTCGTGGAACACCATCCGTTTGACGGGCACCTTCGGCTTCAGGTACTCGACGAGGTGGTAGGAGATCGCTTCGCCCTCCCGATCCTCGTCGGTGGCGAGATATAGCTCGGTGGCGTTCTTCAGTGCAGCCTTGAGTTCGCGAATCACCTTTGCGCCGCGCTCCGTGACTTCGTAGTTGGGACGAAAGTCGTTGTCGACGTCAACTTGAAGTCCGGATTTCGGAAGATCTGCGATGTGTCCGACCGACGCATGGACGTCGAAATCCTTACCGAGCAACTTGCCGATGGTTTTCGCCTTGGCGGGCGACTCAACGATGACGAGTGGTCTGGACATGCAGCAGTATTCCGTTGTAAGACATCGCGGTCGGGCAGTCAAGCACCCGAACGAAGAATTTCCAACTGAGTAGCGTGAAACTCATAGTGCGTAACGCTTTGAGCGAACTTGGATGGAATGAAACTTTCGAACGAGCGATGCGCGATTCGATGGTCACGGGCGACGACCAAATCGTCGGTCGAGTGAAACGCATCGATAGGGGATGGAGCACGTTCCTCTGTGTGCAGAACCTCGTCGACGAGGAAATGGTTTCGTTTCGGGAGCGGCGGGTTCGAAACCTCGGCGTTGACGTTGCCGTCGGTGACTGGATCGTCGTCGCAGCGGACGGAGAGCGAATCATCGGCGTGGTTCCGCGTCAATCACGCCTCGTGAGACGGGCCTCCTCCGAGGGAATGCGCTACGAATCCCAGACCATCGCCGCGAACATCGACGTGGTGTTTCTTGCGCACGGGTTGGATACGCCGCCGAATCGACGTCGCCTCGAACGTGAACTGGTCCTGGCGTTCGATTCCGGCGCTCGTCCGGTGGTGGTGTTGACCAAGAGTGACACCGTGGACGAGGAGCGAAGCATCCTGGCGTTCGATGCGGTCGTTGCTACGTCACTGGGAGTACCGGTGCATGTCGTCAGCAGCGTCACCGGAGAGGGTTTGGATGTGCTGCGTCAGTACACGCGCGGTGGTGCCACGATTGCGATTCTCGGTGCAAGTGGTGTCGGTAAGTCGACGTTGGTCAACGCACTCACCGGGACCGATTCCCAGGAAACGGGTGGAATTCGTCTCAGCGACAAGCGAGGGAGGCACACCACCACCGCGGTGGACCTCGTGCCACTACCCGACGAGGGATGGCTGATCGACACCCCGGGGGTTCGGGCAGTGGGATTGTGGACCAGTGGGCACGGTATAGAGAGGGCATTTGCCGACATCTTCCACCTGGCGGAGCGGTGCAGGTTTCGAGACTGCAAACATCACCAGGAGCCCGATTGCGCCGTCAGGTCCGCAATCGCCACGGGACACTTGGAGAAGTCACGACTCGACAGCATGACTCGGCTGGTGGAGGAAGAAGCGGCGCTCGAACGAGAGCAGCGCAACTACAACCGTAAGTGAAAAGTGGATCCACCACCCGGGGTATCGGTTACTTCGATCTGTGCACCGTGGTCGGTTACGAACTGCTGGACGATGGCGAGACCCAGACCCGATCCAGGTAACGCTCGTGTGGAGTCGGCGCGAAAGAAGCGTGTGAACACCCTCGCCTTGTCTTCTTCTTTGATGCCCACTCCGTGATCGATGACGCTCACCGAATGGTGCCCGACCTCCACCTCAACCACGGAATCGTCGGGGGAGAACTTCAGCGCGTTGTCGATGACGTTCGATACGGCGCGCTCGAACTGCGTGTGGCGAACCCGAACGATGTTCGACGCGTGAATCGCGTCGGGGCGGTTTCGGAAGTGAATCTGGCGTTTGCTCCGACGACGCATCCGCTCGACGATGACATCGGTTGCATCGGACAAGTTGATGTCGATCGGTGTTTCGACGTGTAGCTGGTCGGTCGCCAGGGTGGAGAGCTCGCTACTAATCGTGGTGAGAGCATCGACCTCGGCTCGTATGTCGCGCAGAATGGCACTGCGTTCATCACTGGTGAGTTCCGCGCGTTCGAGAAGTTCGCTATTGGCACGCAGTGAGGTGAGTGGCGTACGGATCTCGTGACTCGCGTCCTGCACGAATTGACGTTCACGGCTGACGGAACCCCGGATCTTTGCGAGCATCGCATTGAAGCTGGCGGCTAGTGAACGCAATTCACTCGCACCATGCTCGGGAACCGACACATCGAGCGAGCCCGTTGCGGCAACGTCGTTCGCGGTCACCGACAAGAGCCGGAGCGGTCGCGTGACGATCTTGGCAATCCACCAGCCGGCGAATGCAGCCAGTATCACGAGTGCGCCGCTGAGGAGGAGGAGTCCGTTTCGAATCCTGTGGAGAACCACCGAGGTTTCCTCGATGTTGCGTGCAATCTGTATCGCGCCACCTCCGCGGAGCGGCACCACGTACAGTCTGAACTCCGTCTGATCAAGGGTGACGCTGCGCAGCTCGGCGGGCGCCCCATTGGCAATAGCGATGTCGGTGCTGGTAACCGGGATCGAGTTTTCGCCGATGGCGAGAAGGATGGCGCCGGAGCGGTCGATTACCTGGCTCTCGACGTCGAATCTGGCGTCCAAGAGCGCCTCGCCGAGCGGCACCCGGAAGCGCTCCCCGCGACCGAACGACCGCAGAGCAAGGGGACCGCTCAGTCGTTGCGCCACCGTGGACACGCGGTCGATGAGGAACCTGTCGATCTGCCGATCGAGGTTGACCCGAACGGTCTGGTAAATCACCAGCGACGTGGTCGCGACCAACACCAGGACGAGACCACCCAGTACGAGAGAAAGCCGGGTACGAAAACTCATACGGCTTCGAGACTGTATCCCACGCCGCGCACGGTGCGGATCGGATCAGCCTCTCCGGGCGCGTTCAGTTTGCGTCGTAGGTATCCGATGTACACGTCGAGCGATTTCGATTGGGTCTCGAAGTCGAATCCCCAGATGTGTTCGTACAAATAGTCACGGGAGAGCACGATCCCCCGCTGTTCGGCGAGCAGCTCGAGCAAGTTGAACTCGGTCTTGGTGAGTTCGATCGTGCGCCCGGAACGACTCACGCTTCGCGTCTCGTGGTCGATGATCAGAGAGCCAACCACCAATCGGTCGTCGGGTGCAGGTGTGCATTCCGTCGTAGGAGAGCACGCACGCGCGCAG
>Ga0136656_1000839_pt1 | contig 10895 bp, 19 predicted proteins | sample CPBDNA_9_FD_94862 | JGI IMG/M metagenome (GOLD analysis project Ga0136656, IMG submission 94862) | Freshwater to marine salinity gradient microbial communities from Chesapeake Bay, USA - CPBay_Sum_15_0.8_DNA (version 2) | ecosystem: Environmental > Aquatic > Marine > Coastal | place: USA...
AAAATTAAAAAATTACTTTTTCTATTTGGTTTGATCAGAAAAAACGGGCTCTCCATTGACTTGCATAAATTTGTCAATATCTTTTTCTAATTGTTCTGTTGCCATGTCAATGCATTGTTGATTATTACAAACCCAATATAATCCCACTTCAATTTGTTTAATTCTTTTTGCTCCGCACATCTCGCATTTATTAAATCCGTATCTTACCCAAGGATTAAGGAATCTTGTTGTAAATTCTATAAGCTTGGATAAGATATTCATTAAAACTTCCTTACACAAAAGCTTTTGCCAGTTGAATAATTTGCTGACCTTTTTGTGTGATTTTTCTTTTGCCATCAATGCGGATGAGGTCAAGCTTCATTAGGTACTGCTCAACGTCACGTTGTAAGGCTGAACGAGACATACCTGTAGCCGAAGCCAACATATTCAAAGAACAAGAACCACGGGTAGCAAGCTCTTTAAGAACAATCAATTCTGAATTGTTCAAACCCATAGGAAGTATGTTTAAGTCGTAAGCAAGAGACTTCCAATCTTTCTCGGTGAATACAGCCTTGTTGTTCTTCTTGCAATAAGCCGTAACTTGTTCAGCCATCTTTACGCAAGAACGAGCATTGCCACGAACATTTGAAGCAACTATGTCAAGAGTATTGCCATCAAAAACAGTGTCAGATGCGTGTAGAGCGATGATTTCTTTCAGGTCTGACTTGGTGTAAGACTCGAAGTCAACTAACTCCATGCGGTCTTTGAGGGGCGGGAACAGCTTGTCAGGCTCGGTTGTAGCAAACAAAAAGCTGATCTTAGTAAAATCAAAAACATAGGTAGCGTCCTGCCAAGAGAAATCTCGAACAGGTTCTTTTTCTGTATTGCAGATAGTAAGTAATGCTTGGGACAAATCATTCGGCAAATTATGACACTCATCAAACAGCACAGTAACTTGGCGACCATGAATAGACTGTAGGAAAATGTTCTCGAAAAACACTTGATTGTTTCGGATAACTGAACAATTGATTTCAATACCTTGGCGTTTCGAGCCATCTGTATTAACAAGGTTGCGTGTGACAGCGTGAGCGAACATGGTCTTACCGAATCCCTTCGCACCTGAAAACAGCAAGAATGGCAAACGTCGAGTGGTTTGGAACGCATCTATATAAAACGACAACTTTCGCTTGAGAGCTGATTGACCGATGATTCCATCGAAGTAATTTGACATTAACTGATCCTCCAATAAGTTAGTGATTGCTGACTATGTTTGATAATGTACTACTTTTTTAATCTAATTGCAAGCTAAAAGTTTTAATCCCATCGAATTCCATGTGATTAAAAGTGAGCACCCCCTATGCAATTGGACTTGGGGATGCTAAACCGAAGTATGTCCAGCACTTTCGGGCCATGTTGATGGTGTTCGCCGCTCAACTACTTGATCCACGTTCGCTAAAACTTTCGATCAAGCCTTGGAATTGTTAGCGCAATTCCGCAGTGGCTATCTCGCACCCCTCACACTGGTTCAATGAGGGTGTGCCGCTTTGGGCCTATTGATCTATTTATACTCGCCCAAACGAGTTTGATTTTTCAAAACACAAGATTTTTATATTGTTTTAGAATTTCGGATTCCCAAAACGAATCTATCGACTGCTCTTCTGGAATTTCAAATTGTTCTCGAAGATATGCTTCTCCATCTTCATCCCAAATTTCAATTTCAATTTCAGGTATATCAAAATTTGATCGAACAGTTTGTACCATTCCACCTGATACACAAATAATCATTTTGTTTTTCATTTTGTATTACCTTTCCTTATTGTTCAAGAATTATATTCGATTTCTTTTTGGATGTCAAGACTTTTTCGGAATCTTTACAAGATAATACAAATTCAAAAAAACAACCGCCAACCAAGTGCGCCAAGTATATCCAATCCCTAATTCAAACAAATTGTTTAGCGACCAAATCACGCCAAATGGCATGATTAAAACTAAAAATATGACAAATAAAATCAAATTCGTGCCAAAAACAATTTTAAAAAAGTTTTTCATGTTTAACCTATTTCTTTTGTTTTCATGTTTAATGCCTTTTTGTGTCAAGACAAATAAACTTCTACTGGTAATTCTCCGCACGTATCACGAAAGTCGAAGTCCGCTAGGTCTTCTTTAACAGCTTCTTTGATTTCATCGTCCGTCATTTCTGTTTCTCCAGCCCTATCACGCTCTTCGTTCATCATTGCGATCATGTCGGAGAAGTCATACTCGAATGTTATTTTAGCTTTTACTGTTTTCATTTTTAATCTTCCGTTTTAATGGTGCTCATGGGCGGACTCGAACCGCCAAGCCTTACGGCGACAGATTTTAAGTCTGTTGTGTTTGCCATTTCACCACATGAGCATATCAAACCAACCTACCACCTGCTACCATCTTTGAACGTAGTATACTACTTTGACCTTTCCTGTCAATATCTTTTTTGAATTGAGCAAAACTTTCTTCGTCAGTAACTCTCATTACTGGAGCCGTTTTGTGAGACCATTCCATATATCCCTTAACCTTTGGGGTTTTGATCTTGAAAGCACATTTTTTACATGTTTTTAACTGAAGAGATTTTCTTTCCGCTTCAATTGATCCAAAACATCTTTGACAAGTATCCATAACCCCTCCAATTAAAGATATATGATACTACTATCCGTTCTGATTGTCAACAACTAAAAGCTTTTCCCATTCGAAATCATCCGCCCCACTAAAAACTTGATCAATATTATTGATTACAAATTCTTGTTGTTCTGCATCTGTTAGTTCCAAATACATTGATCCAGGTATAACTTCTGTGGTTCCAGCATGTATAAAATGCACCTTGTGAGCATCAATGGTTAGTCTTCCTTCAAAATCAATAACGATCTTTTGATTCAATTTTTTCCCTTTCTTTTCTGATTTGTTCTTCTACTTGTTCAATGCGATTCATGTAATAATACTTCACACCAATTGGGTCAGCCGTCTTTGCAAACATATTGGGATTGTTTAATACAAATCTGTATTCATTCAGCTTCCATTGGAGTTCTTCAAGTTTTTTACTCATTTTCTCTCTCCCACCACGGGCCATCGGACATTACCCAAACTGTAGTATCAAAACCCTTTGCCTCTTTCACTTGGTCAAAAACAAAGGAACTTAAGTTTTCCAATTGCCAATCAAGATTTTGACTTCTATCAGAATTTGCCTTTAGCCATAAGTCTTCGTCCGAAGAATCGTCAATGGAAATGTCGTAATCACCCTTGAAATTACCCTCTAATTTTCCTGAATTTGCTGATTCAATCCATGAAACAACTTTTTCAATAGCTTTTTCGGAATCTTCTTTGAACTGAATATGAATTTCTGCTTGTGCTGGCGTACCCATGTCTTTCCTCCATGTTTTATTGTATTAAACCAAAATATCGGTCAGATGTCAAGCTCCATTTGCAACTTTTCGACCTTTTGTTTTTCTTGATAAATAAGAATGTTTATCTTTTCAACTTCGTCAAGAAGTGCATCAAGTTCTTTTTCAAGCTCTTCAATCTTTTTCATAACAATCAATCTCCATAAAACTATCTTCGATTAAACCCTCTGACGAGTTTTTGTGCAGTCTGCAATTAAATTTGTTTTCCTCTTTATCAAACAAAACATTTACAGTATATGAATCGTCCCATTCTACCCATTCATCATAATCCTCTAACTCGTCCAACCAAATTCCATTCATAACATCAATTTGATTTTCTAAACAAGCTACATATCCTCTACAAAAAATTTTTACATCATTTAATTGTTTCCCTGATGGTCTGGGCATTGATTGTCTCCTTAAAATTTCCCAAGAACCTTAACTTGGGGGTTTTTATCCTGTTACCACAGTAGCGGTTTTGATTATGTGTATACTATATCAGACGGGAGGCAACTTGTCAAGCGTATTCGTCGGAAAGGAAGGAACGAACCTTGTACAAGACTTGGTTGACCTCCTCATCTGATAAATCCAAAAAATCTGCAATATTGTCTTTCAAATCAATATTTGTCAATGAATGTTGAGCCGCCTCAAAAATAACCAAAAGGTCAGTGTAAGAGATTTCATAATCATTTAAGTTTGAAAAATCGTTCATCTTTTCCCCCTTACCAAGACGAGTGATACATTATGGAGTATTCCCAAGGCAAGTGTCCATCCTTAAGAAAATTATTGCTGTTAATTTTTTTGAAAAATTCATCCAAGATATCAACAGTATCTTGAAGATATCTCCAATACCAATCATCTATATCGGTAGGCCCAAAAAAGAACCCAGACGCAGGTGGCAATAAAGTCGAATCCTCATCCTTCAATGCCTTTAAGCAAAGGTCGTGAAGATCCTTTAATTGTTCTAAAGAGACATAATAACTTCCGCAATTATCCTCGCCCCCTTGGACATTATCAACAAACCACTTGTGAATAGCATTTGCTTTTCTCCAATACCCTATTTCACAAGATATTTTAGACGCTTTATAGCCAAGCAAATTCACACCATTTGATTCACGCTCGTCTTGAGGAACGTAACGATTGAAGTCTAAGTACATATCTAAGCCCATGTCTATATCCTTTCTTGATTTGTTAGGTATATACTATCACACCTTGGCCAACTATGCAAGCAAAAAAAATGAAAAAAAACAAAATTCATAAACTGTTGATTATCAACGACTTACGGCGGGGGGAGGGGCCTGGTCGTAAACCCTTGATATTCAACGACTTACAACTTCAAAAAACTAAAATCTTATTCGTTTGTATTATTATAGTGATGTAGTGTGTTTATATTCCCCTATAGTTATATACTATAGCTGGCTATTTGGGGTGGTGGTGAAAAACGGGGGTTGCTATTTGTCAAGGCGAAAAAAAACGGGGACTTGGTGTTACCCAGAGTCCCCGAGGATTACTCACTTATTGGAGGAAAGGAATCAAGTGAGTTGTCCGAAATCTTCAATGATTGCTTGGATTTCATCTTGCTTCAGCTTGTAAGACTTGAGAGCGGATTGGATTTGCTTGAGGGTAGCTTCCCCGCCCTTCTTGTTTACATACTTGTTGATGCGATCAGCGATTTCAAAATTCAAGAAAAGCTCATCAAGATTTTCCTTGCAATAAAGATTTGCTTCCTTCATGTAATACTCGATCAATTCACGGTCAGCCTTATTGCGAGGATTGATATTGTAGGTCTCAATCAATTCGCAAAAATATGAGTACTGTTCGTCATACTGATCAATTTTGCAATCGTTGTCCTCATCAGTGTCAGGGAAGAAATCCTTTTCGGTGAGGATAGAATCCTTAATATCATCATCATGGATGTATTCAGACACAACGGTGTACTTGCAGACACGAACCTTCTGTCCATCGCAATCGGTAGGAACCGACACAATATCTTTGGGGTCAATCTTGACAAGCAGGGTGCGAACCCCAAAACCCTTGGCATAATCAAAGCTACCAGCGTGAAGGCCATGCGAACAGTGACGGTTGCAGTTATCATCTACATCCGAACGCTCAACCTCAATAACAGAACCGATGGCATTGAGTATGCGTCCACTTCCATCGACACTACCAGAGATGACACGGGTTTCCTTGTTTCCAGAGATAGACCACAAATCTTCATTCACGCCCTTGTAGGCATAGACGAACCCATCTTCATCAAAAGGGAGTTCCTTGTAGTCAGCGAATCGGGCAAACTCTTCCCGTGCAGACGAAGAAGGATTGCTCATCAGTCGGGAAATGAAATTCTCGAAAGGCTTAATGTTGCTTGCACCATCACGATACATGGAAATGAGCTTTTCGGACTGATAGGTGGGAACAAGTCTGCCCTGATAACGAACATCATCACCCATGATAGAAATTGATCCGTTGGACATACGAATGATGGACTCACGAACGTTAATCATGTTTTCAACTTTTTCATGTTCACCCGAAATCAGTGCCCCTTTAATTTTAATAAAATTTGGATGCGAGCTAGGAATGGGTTTGGGAGAACCGTCGATAATGACCGTGATAGTGTTTTCGTTAATTGCGTGTGGGATATACATAATTTCCTCCGTTGTGTTTGTTTGTTTCCTTATTGTTTATATATTCTACCCGATAGTCGGGTTAATGTCAAGCCGATTTACCATTGAAATGAATTCTTTGATTTCCTTTTTCATGTTATGAGCTTGCCAGCATGAATAATTGTACACCTTTACAACCAGAGCATACTTTTGTGAAGTTGATATGATATTCTCAATAGCTGTTTTGATTTTGCTATTACCTGTTTCGGGTATATCAACATTGTGCTTTTTTGCAACATCAACAATTCTGTTCAAAGAATACTTGTTGTGATTTGATTTTGAATAAAATTGCTCGATGTAACCAATGCTCTCAACAAAAGAATTTTCATTGTTTGAAATGAGTTCTTGTTTATACTCATTAGCAAAAGTTCTTAATGATGGCAGATCAAAGAGAGATTCGTTTTCTTTCATCTTATTTTCAACATAGAAATAATCTACATCCAATTGGCTGACTTGCTTTTTCAATTCACGATTGAAATACTTTTTGAGCGGAATGAAACGAGAATCAGATTGAATTTGTTTTTCTTTTGTACTAGGTACAGTGTAAAAATCAATCCCAATCTCTCGGCACGAATTGGTATAGATTTCATCCGAATTGTCTTTACATTTACGATTTGAACCTTGAGTTACAACGTAAGGAATTTCATTGCAACCTGCCAAACTTTTCAAATCGTAAGCATATTGCCCGTTTTGATAAACCAAAGTGCGATTAGGAATAGTTTTATTATTAGTTTTTTCAACTTTAGACCAAAGAGATTTATAGTCAGTTACAATTTGGTTTTGATCCCAATCATCAAGCATCAAGCCATCAAAAACTTCCTGTCTATCAGATACAATGATCCATTCTGGTTTGAATCCGAATTTATCCTCATAACCCTTAGAGAATCGGGAGGGGATTATTCTTGAGTCGCAGTCAGCTTTAATTAGCACGGACTTTTCGGAAAGCATGGAAACATTTATATTCCACTTGCTGGCATGATACTTTTCGTTGGAATTTCTCCAAGACTTTTTAATTGTATAGCCGAAAACCGGAACGTGCTTGTTTTCAATAGCTTTGCCCTTGAAAGAAAACTTAGAAAAACTTAAATCATTGTTATCAAGATTAAAGCTATGGCGAACTTCTTTGATAATCGGGAATACTTGCAATATGTTAGAACAAGAATCAATTTGTTTTTGGGTAGATGATACAATTTGATCTTTAATCAAATCAATTTTGCTCAAGATAGCTTTTTTTGTTTCATCTGTATACTCCAGCTTTTCTCTGTCTGGAGAGATAGAGATTTCACCAAGGTCAAATTTGATATAACAATCCCGAAAAAAGCCACCATTTTTTGTTACTTGCCAAAGATCAATAGGATAAGCGACATTACCCATGAAAGCAAAAACAGATGAAGTATAATTATATCTGTCTTTATCATTTTTAAGGATGAAAAAGTCATCCGTTTCAATTAGCTTTTCTGGAACATCAACCTTAAATTCCCCGACAAAATCAGGAATAGGATTAAGATACTTGCAGAAAGTAGAAAGTTTGGAATTAAAACCTTTAATATCATCAGTATGTATTGAAATTGCAATCTCAATACCACTTGGTTCATCCGAGTCAATGGTGGCAATTGGAATTAGAACCAATTTGCCTGCCTCATCTTTTTGAGCGGTATAGGTATAGCGTTTACCTTCAAACCAAGATGTAATGCTGAACGAGTCAGTATAGGCGAAGGCTGACTTACAACCAATCCCGAAAGCACCAATCATTTTGTTGCTATTACGTTTGGTTGAAAGACCTAGAGAAATATAGGTTTCGGTTACATCCTGATAGGAAAGACCTTTACCATAATCACGAACCTTGTATGTCTGGTCGAAAACGCTAGGTGGCGTAATTAATACGTTTTTCTTGGAATTGTTATCATTGTTTGCGTCGATAGCATTACAGATATATTCCCGTATGATTGCCATTTCCTTGTCGGAATACAGCTTGTCGGTAAGAATACCCGTAACAAAAGCCATATCCTGCTCACGAATCCCAAAAGCCTTTGATTCGCCCAGACCATTAATACGAACACTACGATTTTCCTGCTGAATAATCATTTTTTTTCCTCCAATGATGATTACTTGTTCAACTGATTATGCGTATACTATACTCGATTCAGAACAGAATGTCAAGACCCAATTTGAAAAGAGAGCATTACATCTGATTTCCTGTGCATTACGTCTAAACGTTTGCATCGAACATCAATGAATGCATGTGATTTTTTTTCAATTAAGATTTTGTTAAGGATTGCGATATCGTCTTGAATCTCTTTTACTTTTGCTTCAATCTCTTTAGTATTCATGTCGAGCCCTTGTTATTTGGTTAAATGTAAAAAAACGGTGATTTAGAATTTTATTCCGGATTTTGTTTCTATATCAACGTGGAGGATAACTTAATATCCGTCAACGTCTATGCGATGTTTCTTATATCAGATTCTAATACCCAAACCCACCAATCGCAGAAATGATATTAGAGGTTATATTTCAATAACTTGAATGCCCATCTTTTCAGTTTCAGTCAGGGGCGAACTAATCGCTGGCAAACTCTTATCAAGCATTCCAGCCTTACGCAAAAATACACTTCCACAAACAATCAAATCATCTTCATTAAAGTTTGCGTTCAATTCCTTTAAGGAAATAGATACCAATGATTTGGCACCCTTTGTGCGACCCGATCCTGCTTTGCGTGGACTTCCATCTTTATTTAATGTAGCCATAATTACCTTTCTTTTTGTTGTTGTTGTCCTCAATTTTCAACTATACTATCACAACAATTGGCTATCGTCAAGTTTTTTTATTCTTTTTTTTATTCTCTTAAAGATGTAGTCGTAGTTATCGCCAAATTTTTTTAAATCTGTAGGGCGAGGTTTTGATCCCTTGCCTGCCCCTGTTGACTGTGTTTTTGTGCTCATATCGACTGTGTTTTTATGTTCATTTAACTTTTAATCCGTCTTCTAATTTTTTCTTACATTTAGAACAAGTATATATAATATTATGTTTATCTATTAGATTGCCACTTTGACTGAATGTAAAATTAGATAAAACTACCTTTTCATTGGCATCATTATCGCAAGTAAATTCTTTTGCTTTCAAGTCTTCTGATATACATTTTTTCATATTATTTGCAATATACACAAAAAACGGGCTATTCTTTTATTTTATCTCTTATGTATCTGCCCAACAAACAACTTAACAATATACCATATTTGATCTGAATTAAATAAAAATAAGTTTCCATATTTGCGATTATACACAATAAAATTAAAACGTTTTAAATCTATGAAAACATAATATAATTATTATAATTCCCAAACTAAAACCTAATGAAAAAGATATATATTCCATAATATATTTAAAAAATTTTTAGAAAATGGGCAAATTCAAGTTTGAATGAAATTAATTCCTGACTTTTGAAATTCATTTATTCCAGTACCAAAACCAAAAACCAGTCCGTCATTGGGGGTTATTGGCGCAGTATATTGTATTCCGGCAGCAAATGTTTCGGCATCTGTAGATATTTGATATATAAAAACCCAAGGCTCATTAGATTTATAAAAACTTTCGCCAGTTGGACCGACGCTAGAATGAATTTTTTCTTTTATGTTTTTGTTTAATTCAAATAAAGCTCCAGTTTGATAATTAAAGTATGTTAAATCATATTCCAAAGATAATCCGGAAAACAATTGATTATTATCTTTTATAGAAAACATATTAGGATAAAAAGGATGACCCGTCTCTAATAAAGGCGGACCAAGCTGACCAGTGTAATCACTTTTATAATAACCTTCCCCTTTCCCTATTATACCAGTTCCAGTCGGACCCATTGGATGTAAAGATATAAAATTTAAATTTATTTCGGGAGCGTCTCCCCAATTTCCTTCTTTATAAAAAACATCTAACTGTTCTTTAGGATTTAAAGTGTTTGCTTTATACCAAGCAAATAAATCGACTATTATCTTTGTATATAAGGAAGAATTTGCCTGATAAAAAGTCTGAGGCCTATACTCTTTTGCATATGCTGGAGGTTCGATAATGTAATTACTCAAAAGTATCCTTTCTTATTGATTCGCACAATAAAAATAGAGGAATACCCAAAATGGCCCCAATCCCAGTCATGCATAACAATAAAGAAAAAATCAACATTACAAAATAAATAGATACAATAAAATCATTCATATACTATACAATAACACAATTAATACCCAAAAGCAAATATTTTTTGGCGGAGAGAGAGGGATTTGAACCCTCGGTGACCAGTTTACCTGACCACTGGTGATTAGCAATCACCCGCAATCGACCTCTCTGCCATCTCTCCTTAATTTATTATACACTTATTTGTCACACTTTCAAAAAACGGGCAACAAAACTATATGTTGTGGTGTCAGTAATTCAAAATCAATACAAGTTTATTATATTTGACCTAGGGTAAAATACAATCCAAAATCAAAAAAACCCAATAAAATTAAACTTTTTAAAATCACCACCAAAATAATATTTGGTAAAACGTTTCAACACAACATATTGTGGTTTTAATCTAAACAAATATCAATTCTGCAATTAACATATTTGAAAAGCTCTTCACCGACAATAGATAACGATGATGGATAACCAATATGAATTCCTTCTATATAAAGACCAGTTTCATCATGAAATTCTTTTGCCAAATTTAAATATTTTTCTTTGTATTTATTTCTTATTTCAATTAATTCTTTATTTTTTGACATTATTTGCTCTTTTTGGTTTTATTTATTTGCCTTGCTTTTTCTTTCACTATATTTGCCAAAGTCTCAGAAAACGGGCAATAAAAACTATTGGGAAT
>Ga0136656_1000843_pt1 | contig 10881 bp, 3 predicted proteins | sample CPBDNA_9_FD_94862 | JGI IMG/M metagenome (GOLD analysis project Ga0136656, IMG submission 94862) | Freshwater to marine salinity gradient microbial communities from Chesapeake Bay, USA - CPBay_Sum_15_0.8_DNA (version 2) | ecosystem: Environmental > Aquatic > Marine > Coastal | place: USA...
ACACCACTAATAGAAGAACTATATTTTCCAGGAATTTTCAAGCCATATCCACCCTTTGAAGAAGAAAACAATACATTTCCTACTGCACTAACTTGATATTGTCCCAAGGTACTAATATTATAGTCCCCCTTTACAACCATATTAACACCCCCTAGTGTATTAATAGCAGTTATTGCTCCTGGATTCGACTTTTGATTTACAGTAAACTCTCCTTTAATTTCTGAATGAGAACCTCCTGTATTAACTGTCTTTTCAAATGCTATATTTTTACTAATGTCTGCTGCGTAAAGGTTAATTTTACCTCCTCCATCACCTGCTTCTAGATTAATTTCTGTTCCTTTTAAAGTCAAAACATTTTGAGATATTACTGAAATATTACTACCACCAATACTAACTTCGCCTAAACCTTCAATTGCAATATCACCTTCGACCATTAAAGAATATGCTGGTCGTTTTTTAATCTCTTCATTTCCATTTTTTCCTTCGATACGTTGTTCATTTGGAGAACCAGTAATATGAATAGTTTGAGTTTTACTTGTTTCTAATCTTTCAGATGCATTAATCACAACTTGCCCTCCACAACCTCCTTGTGATGGATCACCAGTAGCAATAATAATTCGGTTATTTGCATCAAAATGTATTGCAGATTCTCCATTTGTCATCACGGCACCACTAGAACCATCTTCATTTTGATAAGTGGCTAATGTCCATCCATGTTTATGTGCTATAACATGACAAGCTTCAGTAGATATTTGCCCAGCTTCTAATGAATTTGCACCATCAGGTCTAGCTGGACCATTTTGTTGAAGAACTTTTTGATTATCAGTTGTTTTTTGTGTAGCAGTCATTATGGGCAATCAATATATTTACCAGTTCCGATCTTGGTATATCCTCTACGCTCAAGATCATTAATATCTAGACAACTTATACTAGGCAAAACTCTAGCTCCTGCTCCACCACCACCAATAATTTCAACTTTAGGCATTTTAGTAAATGTCTTTGTTCTATCCAATACTCTTACTCCAAACACATATCCATCATCATTAATTAAAGCTTCGGCTATGGTGTTATCACCATCCACATACACTTCGGGAACTGATGTGTATCCTACTCCAGGGGTAATTAATGTATAAGAATCAATTATACACGTCAATCCAGCATCTTCACTTGTATTTTTCTTATAATTTACACCAGTTCTTGTAACTCTAATTTCAGAAACATATCCTTTATCATCTAACAAAGCAATTGCTGTTGCCCCATAACCTTTACCAGTAATAATAACTTTTGGTTCTTTTTGATAAGGATCTCCTGGTTTAACTATAGGAATAGTGATAATAGAACCATTTTCATCTGTAATTGGAGGCCGCGCTTCAGGTGGAGTAATTTTTGGTGGTGTAGGTGTTATACCGGTTGTTGTACCGGTTGTTGTATCAATTTCAGCTTTAATTATAACATCAGTAAAAGAACCTGTTCCATTTATTGCAAACGTCATTGTTTCATCTGATTCAATTTCTAAATCTTCTTGTATTCCAATAACAACTTTAGCTGTATTATTATTAATTGTAAAAGTACCATTTAATTTACCCCCAATAATATCATCTGCATTAATACCAGCTCCAAATAAAATATACGAAAGAACAGTTCCATCATCAATGTTTGTAGTAGTGATTGTATAGATAATATCTTCTCCTTCAACGTATTCAATTTTATCTGAAGTTACTGAATATGTTGGTTGTAAAGTTACATCATCATCTATTCCAGGAACTGACACATAATTAGAATCAATAATTACAGTTGTAAATGCTTCTGTCCCGTCAATTGAAAATGTTAACAATTCAGCAACATTTCCAACAACATTATCAGGTGCAATTGTAACTTGCACAATTGCTGAATTAGAATTAATTGTAAATTCACCGGTCAATCCTTCTAAAATATCAGTTTCTTCGATATTTGGACCAGATAAAGTATAATTTAGTATAGTATCATTTGCAATATTAAGTGTTGTAATAGTATATGTTATTATTTCACCTTCTTGATACACATTTTTATCGGATTTAACGTCATAAAAAGGAGTTTCGACTCCTTCTGGATCTGGAAATGAAGGAGGATCATTTTCTCCAGGAACTTCAGGAACTTCAGAAACTATTGGAGGAAGATCTTCGGGTGGATCAGGTGAAATAATTTCATCTGATGGAGGAGGTTCTTGAAAAAATGAAGGGGGTGTTGTTCCTGTTCCAGGAGGAACTGAAGGAACAATAGTAGGAGGATTTAAAAATACCCCGCCAATAAAAATAACACCTGTATTTGGCACCGAAGGAATATTTCTAGCTTCATCACATATTCCTCCAGAAGTATCTAAAGGTCCGTTTTCAATATCATTTATTAATTTGTCTAGCCAATCTTTATCTTCTTTAGTTTCTTCGCAAGTTACTGACACTTCTTGTATTGCTTCGCAGTTTTGTTTTGGACCAGAACAAGAAATTCCAAGTAATGATAACACATAATTAATGGCTTTGCCTATAATGTTTAAAGGATTTGCCAATATAGACAATAACTCTTGTATTGGTCCCAAAACAAGATTAATTATATTTTCTAGCTCTGCAAGAATTTGATTCAATATTCCTTGTATCAATGTTTCTATAAAACATGTAGCTTGATAAAAAACATCTGTAAGAAACCCAAATATCACATCAAAAATCCACTGAGCAATTCTATCTAACATGTCCGCAATAGTACAGCCAAGTTGTTCAAATATTTTATCAAATATTTGTTTTATTATTTTGAGTCTATTTCCTTTTTCTCTAATTGGTTTAAAAGCTTTATCAGGATCAGCAAGAGGACCTGTATTACCAATAATTTTCCCGGAAGGATCATCAAACAATATTAAAGCATCAATTAATTTTTGAATTCCTTCACGAATTAATTTGATTATTTGGCCTTTAATTCTAGCAATAAAACTATTTACTAATGTTACTACTCTCCCAGTATGATATCTAGCAATATCAATATAGTCATACAGCTTTCCTGTATATTTACTTACAAGATAATCTCCTAATCTACCACCAGAATCTTGATTTGCTTTTAAAAGATCTCCAAGAATTTTTGTAAGACCACTTTTTAAATTTGAGTCCGTACCACATTTTGGGCTCGCAATTACATAAGAATGTTTTGCTCCCGTAGGATTTGTTTCTGATCTTTGTTCTAAAAGTGCTGCTATTACAGGAGGAACTTGACCAGGAATATATCCATAAGTTGCCGCTGGTTCGCTAGCTGATACTACATTAGCCCCATCTTCATTAGTTCCATTCTGATTATCTATTGGCCAATCTTTCGCAGGATTTGCTTTACTTGAAACGTAAGTAGTAAATGATTTACAAGTTTTTCCTGGTGAAGGATCATCTTTTTTAATAATTGTTGATCCTTTTGTGTGACCAATTGATCCCATGATAATTGGTTTTTGTTTATCATTATCTAAATAAAAACCAATTACCCAATTACCTTGCTCTAATCCAATCGATGCTCCGGTTGTCAACCCATCAGAAAATGGTGTAGTTACGGGCATCATTACATTTGCCCACGGAAGTTCATTTGTTGGTACAGCTTCGCAATCTTTTAAATGCTGCCCAACAATACGAACACGAAATCTACCAGACTTTTTGGGGTCATCATCTTTATTAGTTTCTATTTGTCCGATCCACCAATTGAATCCATCAGAACCAATTTGATGTACAGGAAATAATGATGATAATACCGGATCCATATCAACAATTTTATTAACTATTTATTCTACTTTTGAAGCGACATCTCTTTTTCCATAAGAGTCTCTAATTAAAGTAAGAAAAGTATTCATTTTTCTATCCTTCGGATCAAAAGCATGATTAAGTTCTGAAATCAAATACATTCCACTATGTTCTTCATCGTAAGGATTTTGTTTTCTATTTTCAGTAGGTATTTGATTTGGTATTTCTATTTCAATTTTATCACCTACTTTTAAATCAGGATTACCTGTAACAGTAATTTTTAATTTTTGATTGTTTAATGAATTCATTCTTGATATAGACTGTGATATATAATATTTTTGAAAATCTGGAAAACCTGTTCCTTTTCCAGATTCATTATGCTGTTTTTCAATTGAAGCAATTTCTGTACCATTAAACCAAGTTTCGTCATCCAAAAGAACACTCATAATTCTTGTAGGATATTTGGATAATTCTTTTTGACCATAGGGTAATTTATTTTGCGATCCCATGTGTGCCATATTTTCATATGAATCAGCAAGAGAATATGTATATTCTTCATACAATCCTGTGCTGTAATTATAAAAACAAATCAAAGAAGAGAATGCTCCCATTCTTAACTTAGTCATTATATCAATTTCTTCGACAAAATCTATATCTATAATTTTTCTATTCGGTAAACCACCAACATTTACATTTTCTTGTTTGTACTTTGCAACAGGAGAATCACCATGAAAACCACTCACAGAACAAAGAGAATCAATTGATCTAAAATTAAAACCATCTTTATTTTCATAGAAAAAATATCCAGCAGTTCCAGAAATTTTTGAATATTCACCATTGTTGGTTAATGAAGTGGAAGAAACAACATTGACTTCTGAATTAGATTTTTTTGAAGGAAATTTAGATTTTGTTTTAGCTGATGTGTATGAAAAATTAGGAACTGATTTTATTCTCAATGATTCAATAATAGAAAATGGTGATTTCTTTCCTGGATTAAATATAACATTGTAAAGACATGGATCTACGTTAATTTTTTTATTAGTTTTCAAATTATTTTTTAGTAAATCTTTAACTAGTTTATCTGGTTTTCCTTTTAATGTATTTGCTACACGAACTCCTTCATTTAACATCGCTTCTAAAGATATTAACCCAAGCGTATACATTTGGAATCTATCTCCAGAAAAACGATTTTGAATTTTATAAACTCTAAATTCATATTCGTAGTCTTTTTCATCGTAAGTTCTTAATTCTATTTTGACTTTCTCAAACCCTTGTATTGGTAAAGAAGCTATTAAATTTGCTCCATTATCAAGCAAATTTAATTTAGCTGAAACACTTGGATAATTTATATTTTCAAAATAGTCAAAACGCATTACCATATTAGTAATATCAATTGCTTTATCTGAATTGACTTGATATATTAAAGCAGACTTTAAAGAAAAACTAGAAGCGTATGGTAATTGGAATGACATTTAATTTTATGCAAGATAAAGACCAGAATTATTTAAAGGATTGTATGCCTCAGATAAAGAAGCATTTGATGCTGTTGGTTGAGGAGAATTTAAAGATGGTTTATTGGAAGGTGCTGGTAAATTTAAATAAGCAACACTAGAAGAACTATCAGAAGTTTGAGTTTTATTTAATTGTTGTGTTTGATTTAATTTTAAATCTCTAGACGATGGAGGTGCTAAAGATACTTCAGTAGCTGCTCTTTGTAATGCTTGTGTTTTTAAGTTTACAAATCCTTGTATTACTTTTTGTTCTTCTTTCTTGTCTGTTATTTTAGTTGTTCCCTTGTAAAAATCAAAACCTTTTGTAGTTTTATATGCATGATATTCAACTCCGCCAAGTTTAAAATAAAATTTATCATTAACATTCATACCATAATTTTCTGTGATTTGTTGACCAAGAGATTCTAGTTTAGGATATGTTGGTTTCTGCGATGGTGCTATCTGAGATAATGATCCAATAATAGATTTAAAATCAAAGAAATAATTTCCTCCTTGTGGCCTTCTAAATGCACCCGCAACATCAGGATCATAACCCCTAAATGAAACTGCTCCTTTTACACCAGTCCTCGCAGCTATAGATAACGGTCCTGCCGATTCAAAATCTTCTATAATTTTTTTAGCTTCTGAAGCAGAACCAGCACCAAATAATTGTTGTAGTTGATCTAATCCATCTGGTTGAGATGCAATTTGTCTTAATTTTGATATTCTTTCCGCAGGTGTTTTACCTAATTTTGATCTTATATTTCCATATTTTTTATCTGCGGCAGAATCTCCGGTTTTTCTGTCATATATTGCAGCAGCAAAGGGACTAAATTGCCCTGGAGCCATTATTTGAGATCCTAAATTAGAACCATGTCCACTGTAATTAGAAGCTGCTCTGTTTAACATCACTTGGAATGTATCTGCTGCAGTTTGTCCGCCACTCCCCTCTAAAGTAGACAAAAATCCAGCTAATTTAACATCTTCCGGAGCACCACTTATGTTATTACCTTTTAAAGGTGATTGTGTGTCATTTATGGTATCACTCATTTTCTCAAGAAATTTTCCAAATCCATCCATCATTTTGGCAATAATATTTTTCTTAGATTCACCAGATACTTCAGCACCAACTTTATCTTTTTCTTTTTTTTCTTTAACTGTTCCTGCTTTTGCTTTGTTCATGACTGTTGGAGGAACACCAAAAGCATCTGCGATTGGTCTAGAAAATTTTTCTATCTCTGGTCTTAGTTCTTCACCAGAATCTCCAAGATTTTTCATAAGATTTGTAGTCGCTGCGATAACACTGCCACCAGCAACCATCATTGGTAAAGACATTGCGTCAACTAATGGTTGTGACATATTTGTTATACTAGAAGCAAAAGTATTACCAATTCCTAAATTTCTAGTTATACCAAAACCAAGTTTACCACCAACTCCAGAAGTACCTGTTTCAAACTTTCTAACTTTACCATCGACAGCACTAGGTTCTCCTTGAGTAAAATTATTATCCAAAGGTATTACTGTATCCCCTGGGCTAAGATTTGCTAAGTATCCACTGTCAGGACCAGAAATAATTCCACCTCTTTCCATTTGCGGGAAATTTCTCTGGGATATATTTTGTTCTCGCCAAGCATCCCGTTGAGAATATGCATCCGGAGTCAAGTTTTGTATATTTGTAATTGAAGAAGTAGGTACAATATCTTGATCTACATTAGTTTCTTGTTTACTTTCATCTTCTGAAGTTGTTAGATCATCAAATGCTGACGTACCAGCAACATCATTTTTTTGTTCTAATTCAGATTCTCTTTGCTTGTTTTGTTTCTTTTGTTCTACCTGTTTATGAGTTAAGGTATTTTTTGATATTGCATCAGCAATTTTATCTAATTTATCAGATAAAGTATCGTTTCTTAACTTAAGTTGCTCAGCTATATTTGTTTGAGCTATATTAGAAGAAATTATATTTTGCTTTACTTCATCAGAAGAAGATTGTATTGATGTAGCAATAGCTTGAATTGATTTAAGTATATCAGATAAAGATTCTAATAATTGTTCTTTGCTAATTCTTTTCCCACTTCCAGCAGTAACCTTTTGTATTTTTTTAATTGTTCCTGGTATTTTAGGAGATGTTGCTTTTACTGCTGAGTCAGAAGTTTGAAAATTATAATCAAACTGCTTTCTAAATCGAGAAAGTTTTGTAGTCGGTTTTCTTTTTTCAAATAATTTAGAAAAATTTCTTCTTGGATTTTTTAATAGTTTCGTTTTAGAAATAGCAGAAGAAAGTTTTTCTTTTTTTCTACTGGCATAATCACCACCAAACTCATGCTTCAGTGCTTTACGAAAAAAATAACCTTTTTCAATACCGAAATCTTCAAGTTTTAATTTATCGTCATCAGGAACATTCTTTTGTTTAGCAGCTAAAACTTTCTCAGCATATTTTCGTTCGTTTTGTGCCATCAAACGAGCAGCTTTAATTTTTGATACTATATTAGTACCAATTTTATTATTATTTTCCTGGTAAGAAAAACCTTCTGTAAAAGCTGCCATTTATATTACCTCTTGAAATTATTTATCGCAATCTAGACATAATAAGGTTTCTAATAGTAGAAGAATATTCGTCTTGTGTTTTCCATCTACCATCTCCCATAGGAACAAATTGAACTGTAGAATTTCTTCCCAATGATGCTTCTGGACGAGAAGTTTGATTAACAATTAAATGTTTTGTATCTTCATTTTTATCTTTTCCTTGCATCGATTCAAATCTTTGACGTTGCCCAGATGGAGGAGAAATTCTACCACCAAATTTACCACCTTTATAAATTCCTTCTGCTATAGCAGTAGCGAGTTCATTAAACTTAGAAGATGAAGTGAAATTGTTACCATGCTCTCTTTCCCATGCTATCATCGAACCCATTTCAACCAACGTTGCTGGTGCAGCGGCTGCTCTATTAATTGTAGCATTACTTTGTGTATCAGTTGGTCCTAAATTACCGAGTCTAGGATTAGCTTTTTGGAACATGGATAGTTGTGCTTGAATAGGTGCCGCCAAAGCAGCATCATCTCTATCACCAGCTTTTATTCTTGTTAAAAATCCTGTTCCACCTTGACCAACAGCAGCATCAAAATGTAATGGAACTATTCTAGTTCCTTTGCCTGCTTGAGAGCGAATATAATTATCATAATCTTCATAATTTCCAAAATCTTCTGGCGTAATTATTTTTACACGCAATCCTTTTGCTTCAAGTTTTGCTTTTATTTTTGCTGCAGCACTATCTTGATGCTGTCTTTCTCTACCAGCTGCACCAGTAGCTGAAGCATTTTTAAATGTATTTCCTCCACGTTTATCAGGAATTTTATTTTCATTTCCTGGTTTAACATGATCTAAAGGTATGATTATATCATAATCACCAGATGATTGTTGAGGACGCTGGATTTGTTGCTGTTGATATGCTTGTTGTCTCGCTTGTTCTATAGCACCTTTTGGTCCTTTTCTAAGCTCTTTTAAAATATAATCTCCAAGTTGTCTTGCTTTATGATGTGCTTTATTAGATCCTGGTTTAAAGAAATCTAAACTTGTGTGAGGTCCAGTACCACTGCCAACTTCTCTTCTGGTAGCAGGGTTAGCATACTCATCTGACGTAGCCATTCTACCAAGATCTTGTCCAACAGATACTTGATCTCCTTCTTTAACTTTTATTTCCCCTTTAGGAAAATGAGCATACAACATATCAACTTGAGAACCGTCAATAGGATTAATTGATCTGATCACAATATAATTTCCATAGCCAGCTCCCTTTCTTCCATCACCACCAGTAGCATTTGGATTATATTGATGTTTAATTTGAACTACTGTACCTGCTAATACTGCTCTATTTTGAGTTCCTTTTAATGTAAAATCAATCCCGGCTTGACCAGGATCTTGACTGCCACCCAATAAAACAAATGGATCTGCTCCAACCTCACCGCCAGCTCCACCTAAAGGAGTTCGTTTATTTAAATTGCGAAGTAAATCTTGAAATCTTTCTTTAGGATCTATTATTTTTAATAACTTTTCTGCAAAAGATTCTGGATTTTTTGTATCTAAAAGATCTTTTTCAATTCCTTCTAGTTCTTCTTCTGGTGTTTGTTTTCTTTTATCTTTTATCTTTTTAAATTCTTGACCCAAATTAGGTAAAGCTCCACCGACATTAGTTTGAACAAAAGTTTTTGGAATATCATATTGTTCTGCAATAGGTGCAGCGATTTGTTTAAAAGTCGGGGCTATCGTTGCAGCCATAGGTCCCATTGCATTAATATAATTTGTTGTTGCAGACAAAAGACTACCCCCAACAATTCTCATTGGATTATTATTTTCTATTTGTTCTCGTTCATCTTTTTTAATAATCATTTCAGTTCCATGAAGCATTGCCGTTCCTGGTTTCGCAGATTCTACACCAGTTTCATATTGATTTTCAGTAACACCTAACGCTTCTGTAAAAAATGCTGCTATTTGTTCATCTTTAAGTTTTCCCGACATTGCAGGACCTTCAATATGTTTTGTATATGCTGCTGTATCAATATCTCTTAAAATATCTACGGCAGCAAATCCATAACCAGCTACAGGAATAGCACTACCAAATGATAAAAATCCTCCTTTAACATCTCCCATAGCTATTCTTGCCAATCCTTCACCTAAACCATAAGCAGTGCTTACACCAGGAATTAATTTTGCTGCAAGTTTAACAGTAAGTTTTTCTGCTCCTTCTTTACCTATTTTTTTTATCAAAGCTTGTTGTATAATACGACTCTTTAAAGCTCTAACAAGTAAATTGTCTCCTGTTTTTTGTATTCCTTTAGCGGCAAGATTATCAGATGATTTCAATGCAGGTAGTGCAATATGTTCAAATCCTTTAGCAACAAATTTTTTCGTTGTTTTTTCTGCTACTTTATCCGCTGCTTTTTTACCAGCTATTTTTGATGCAAGACGACCAAGTAATTTAGATGGTTTTAAACCTTTTTTTAATAGTCGTGCCAGTGCTCTAAATCTTCTGGGCAATAATTTCCATAATTTTTTACCAAAAAATCTAAGTAATCGAGCAAATAATCCTCCAGATTTTAATGTATCACCACCAATCTTATCAAACGAACTTGTAAATGCAGAATCTCTTTGAGCTTCTAATTTATTTTCTAATTCACTTTTCTTTAAATCATCCTCAATTTTTCTCATTGAGTTTGTTTGATTATTATAAAGCTCTAAGATTGCATCTAACTTTGAAACAATCATTGAATCTTGGTTTTCAAGCGATTGTAACATATCAATATTAAGATCAATATTTGATTTCAATAATAAGTTCTGTTCTGTAATAGATGCATTAATAGAATTCAATTCATTGGTTATTTTAGTTAAATTTTCTGTTAAAAATTTATAAATTTTTGTGTTAGTAATAGCAGAAGATGGTTTTTTATCTCCTATAAAAATTCTTTTATTTGTTTTTTTATTGATTACTTTAGCTAAAGAATTTTGTAAGCTTGGAGGTAAATCAGAAAGAATATCAGGATCTATATCGCTTTCTTGATCTTCTTTATTTTTGATTTCATTTAATAACTCATCAAGACCTTCTGGCTCTTCTTCATCATCTTCTTTATTAATTTCGTTAAGTAAATCATCAAGACCT